>Ga0181564_10005731_pt1 | contig 10274 bp, 7 predicted proteins | sample 011ome_24_FD_134512 | JGI IMG/M metagenome (GOLD analysis project Ga0181564, IMG submission 134512) | Coastal salt marsh microbial communities from the Groves Creek Marsh, Skidaway Island, Georgia - 011513CT metaG (megahit assembly) | ecosystem: Environmental > Aquatic > Marine > Intertidal zone... | reverse complement strand
GAAGGTGAAAAACGAAGTGAATACATGCAAGTGATGTGTGATCTAACGGTTCTGGCATTTCAAACCGACTCGACACGCGTCAGCACTTTCATTGGATCGACCCCCAATGGCGTCTCCTATCCGGAATTAGGATTTTCTGACCAACACCACTCGACAACCCATCATAACAATCAGTCGGAAAAGGTTGAGAAAGTGGCGGCGATCACCAAGTTCAACATCGAGCAGTTTGCATACATGATCAAGAAGATGCATAACCTGCGCGAGGGTGATGGCACGCTACTCGACAACTGCATCATGATGTGGGGATCGGGACTCGAAGACGGCAACAACCATACTCGGGCGAACCTTCCCTTCATCCTAGCCGGTAAAGGTGGTGGCGCGATTCGAACAGGGCGATACCTACCAGACATCCAAGGCAATCAGGGAGACTTGCTTACAACTCTTGTCACTTGCGCCGGCGTACCTCTTGACCGACCCATCGGTATCGCGACCAAACAAATTGCGGAAATTAGGACCTAATCTTCGTAGCGCTGACGGAATTCTGGTCTCTATCTACCAACCAAGGATGGATTCCCCCTTTCACTGGAAATGCGATGGAGACATCTTGCCAAATTCTTTGAAGAACATCGCCAAAATAGCCAACAAACATTCGAGTATCCTTCGCCATCGAATCTAATTCTGCCAACCCAATCTCACTCACAGTAACATGCACCAGGTTGTCTCTGATAAGCCATATGAATTTGTCCCACCCTACAAGGGCAAGGTCTGGCCATTTCTCCTTCAGCAACTGGTACCATGGCAATTAAAAAAAAGAAATGGAATCGATTCAGTTGAGGTGATTGGATTAGAGAAACTAAAAAACTCTTTTTCAAAGGGTGACTCCGTCCTAATCGCTCCGAATCACTGCCGACCAGCCGATCCGCTGGTGATCAGTGAAGTTTGCAGACGTGCGGGAAAAGCACCTCACGCGATGGCAAGTTGGCACGTTTTTCTTGAAAGTGGATTGCAGAGATTCATTGCGCGTCGCGCGGGAGCATTTAGCGTGTATCGCGAAGGCCTCGATCGACAGGCACTACAAGCGGGAACGGATATCCTAGTAAAAGGAGATCGCCCACTGGTCGTTTTCCCCGAGGGTGTTATCTCGCGTACAAATGACCGCCTGTTATCACTAATGGAAGGAACGTCATTCATCGCAAGATCAGCGGCGAAAAAAAGAGCCGAACAGTCTCCAAACAGCAAAGTGGTCATCATACCGGTTGCAATACGATACAAGTTCAACGGAAACCTCCAAGAATCTCTTCACACAACACTCGACAATATCGAACAACGACTCTCTTGGCGTCCACGTCGTGATGAGGATCTTCTTGCAAGACTCTATCGAGTCGGCGAGGCACTGCTTTGGCTCAAGGAGATCGAATACTTGGGCGAGCCGAAATCAGGTGATGTGTTCGAACGTGTGCAAAATTTGATCGATCATATTTTGGTACCCTTCGAGCAAGAATGGCGTGCAGGTAAAACCGAGTCAAATACTGTTGGACGCGTCAAGCAATTGCGAATCGCCATCCTTCGCGACATGGTCTCGGGTGATTTATCCGACCAAGAACGTAATCGCCGTTGGGATCAATTGGCTGACATGTATCTTGCGCAGCAATTAAGCCATTACGCCCCCCATTACGTTTCGTCCAACCCGACCAACGAACGATTATTGGAAACGGTTGAAAAATTCGAAGAAGATCTGACGGATCACGCGACGACCCACGGGCCGATGTCCGTGATCGCGACAGTTGGAGACCCTATACCCGTTGAAGCCAAACGTGTGCGAGGAACGACCGAAGACCCTGTAATGACTCAACTTCAGCAGCAGCTTACGCAACTGCTGGGCATCAACTAAAGCCCAAAGATTCAATCGCTGGGGTCCGAGAAACGATCAGAAATTCGGCATGGTCGAAAACCTAGAACTCATCGACATCCACTGCAGGAGAATGATAATCAACACCACCACGAAGATAATCGCACCGATGACTTTCCCAGTCACCGCACTGGAATAACACTTATCACAGCGCATTTCACGGCCGCCACGATCACCATACTGGACATAGACGCTACGAAGATGCCGGGCGCAACTTAATGCGTTACACTTTTCACAGCGAGTCGTCGCCACAGCGTCACACGAATAACACGACGGGCTGACGCTATCTTTCAGCGGATCACAAGGATGACCGCACTGTGGACAAGCACTGGCGGCTTCAGAGATCATCCGATCGCATTCGGGACAAGGTATTAGCGCCATAGCCTAAGTCCATTGATAAGGATGTGAAAACAAAACAGCGTCACAGGTCTCCCAAACTTTTACACAAGATCCGAAACGCAATTGAATCACTCACAAACACTGAAACCTCTTCGAGGAATCGCACGGAGACGGTTGGATCTGAAACAATCACCATAAACGGATCGTTCGGGATTAATCGAACAGGCCTGTTTGATCGGGCCTATTTGATCGGGCCTATTCGAGCAGAGTCGCCGACTAACCATTGAGCTACCTGATGATTCAGCTATCGGGCAGCTCAACGGTGACGCCTAACTTATCCCGATTGAAGACATCAATCAACCAAACGCAAACAGGATTTATCCATGTCTAGGATTTCTCGATCCATCGGTAAGAGGATCGCACTGACGCTAAATGTTGTCTTGATTATCGTTGCATCGAGTCTGCAGACGTTTTCCGCAGAAATCCTCTGGACGCAATATTGTCAGCATCAAGGAACGATGAAATTACTCATTCATCTGGATGTCGATCCCTTGTCGGGTGCAGGTTCAGAACATTCTCCCGTTCAACTTTGGCTACGCGATCATGATGAGCAATCATGGACCCTGCGGAAAAGCGAGTCAATTGATGGATTAACGGCGACAGCACTCTTCAAATTAGAGAACTGGCCGCGTCACACGGAGAAACATTTCCGTGTGACTCACGAACAATCCTCCTCAGAAGGAATTTTCCGCGCAGAACCTCAAAAAGGTTCCGTGCTAAAACTTGCTGGTCTTTCCTGCCACAAAGATATCGGTTGGCCGTGGACTGAAGCGATTAAGCAATTGATTGACCACGATCCAGACCTTGTATTTTTTTCGGGCGATCAGATCTATGAAAATGACTACAACAGTCCGATGTATCGAGCACAAACCGAAGATGATGTCCCCAAAGGAATGGCAAACTATCTCGAAAAGTTTCGCAAGTTTGGCGAGGCGTTTCGCGAACTGATGCGAGATCGACCCACCATCATGATTACTGACGACCATGATGTGTTTGCCAATGATCTTTGGGGCAGGGGAGGCGTGCGTATGAATGGACGCCGAACCACCGGCGGCTACCCCACCCACCCGTCTTGGGTCAATGCGGCTGAGTACACGCAAACCGCTAATCTTCCCGATCCGATTCATCCCGGCCCCCATGGTGATGGAGTTCGAGCTTACTACACCGCTCTCGACTATGGCGGAGTTCAATTCGCAATCTTAGAAGACCGCAAATTCAAGAGTGCTCCGTCGGAGGTTATCAAACAATTGATCGCCCCTCCCGACTTTAAATTCCCAAACGACCGCAAGACGGACTTTGAAATTGAAGTGGTACTGGATCCAGAATTCGACTGCACGAAGCTTGATCGCGAAGACCTCCATTTGCTTGGTAAACAACAAGAAGATTTTCTCGCGAACTGGTCAAAGAAACTCAGACAATCCGGCCAGATCGGCGCAGTGCTTTCACAAAGCCCTTGGGCTCACATAGCGATGTACTCTCCTACTTCGGCAGATACCGATTCAAATGCCTGGCCTCAATCAGCGAGAAATCGTGCACTCAAAGCAATTGGCAACGCACCGATTGTTATGCTGCACGGTGATGTGCATCTCGGTACGTTGCTACGCCACGGGGTTGATGAGTTCGAAGACGGTCCCGTCTCCTACTCGCTTCCGTCCTTCTCGTCGCGTGCAAGCCGAAAATGGGAACCTATGGACGCTGGTGAAAATCGAGAACCGGGATCTCCCGATCATACCGGAAGATTTCTTGATCGATTTGGCAATAGGATGACTGTCTATGGCGCCGGCAATGGCTTGAATGGGTATGGAATCATCTTGTTCGACACCAAGGATCGCACCGTCGAACTTCAATTCCACCCCATGAACGAAGATCGAAAGCCAATTCAAAAAGCGGTTTCGGGCTGGCCTTACCAGATCCAGTTTTAATCATCATGAATGCGGAATGTATCAAGCCTCCACAACATCTATCCGCTCGCGAAGTTCGCAATGGGGGCATTTGCGTGGGGATTCCTAGCATTCTCAGGGATTGCTCTGGGATTGCTCTGGGATTGCCGATGATTCTCTGGCAAGCAAAAGCGATTGACCGATTGAGTTAGCATCATGCGGCACAAAATCGATCGAATGAGCGAGAAAAGGTTGATAAGATTAAATGACCATAGATGGAATAAATCATTCGTTACGCGACTTTTAAAACCTTGTTCTCAATGAACGGAATTGGCGTTTGCAAATGAATCAATCGATTGCTTTAGTCTTCATGCTTTTTCTTTTCGGGATATCCTCAGCGGCTGAGAGCGAATTACTCACAGTCCAAAATGTCCCATCGGCGATTCCGATCAAGCCAACATCGAACCAACTCATTGACTTCTCCCCAACACTTGCTGCGAAGTATCTCGATATCGCTTCTCTGAACCGGGAAAAATGACCGCAACTGCGTTACCTGCCACACGAACATGGCTTTTTTGATAGCCAGACCCGCGTTGGAGACAATAACCGAGAGCTCTGGCGAGGTTCGGGAATTCTTCGAACAGTATATCCAGCAACGATGGGCGAGTGATTCCAAAAAACCGAAGCAAGGTGACTACCGAACGATCATCGTAGCGACCGGTCTCGTTTTTAATGATCTTCAAACAAACGGCAAGCTATCGACAGTCTCCCATCAATCGCTACGACTGATGTGGGAAACACAGCGGGATGATGGTGGCTGGGATTGGGCAAAATGCGGATGGGCACCGATGGAAATTGATGATCACTACGGTGTGACCCTCGCGGCACTGACCTCCAGTCTTGCATATACCTCAAATACGAAAGACGAAGACACCCAATCCGGTATCGATAAAATCATCACCTACCTAAAGGCCACTCCCGCACCTTCCCCACACCACCGTATCATGCTGCTGTGGGCATCGAGGCGGCTTGAAGGAATTCTGACGAAAGACCAGCAGGAGACAATCATGCAGGAGCTTTCCAGCTCCCAACTGCCAGATGGAGGATGGTCTACCGCGAAATTGCTCGCAGATTGGAGCGATTTCAAAAGAAAAGATAATACCCCACCGATCCTCAATCAGTCGGATGCTTACGCCACTGGCCTGTCTCTTGTGGTTCTTCGTGAGTTTGGACACTCCTCCGACTCGCCGATTGTTGCCAAGGCCCTGAAGTGGTTGAATCATCACCAAGATTCTGATGGCAAGTGGTACACCCCCTCTCCTTCCAAGGACAGCAAACAATACTTTACTAACATTGGCACAGCGTTCGCGGTAATGGGATTGCAAGCCCACGGCGAATTACCAGGTTGGCCGCTGGTGCGAGCTGAGCCGAAATTTGATTGAGACAGAAAAACACTCTGGAGACATGAAATTTGCGTCACGGATGATTCACGAAAAAGAATCGCAATTTCATTCAGGCCATATAATCCACTGGATGCATCCCTGTAAGCTGAGTTCCAGGCTATTTTCCGAGCAACACGTTTCTAAGCATAACGCTGCAAACAGGGTACTGGCAACGCACCTAACCACTGCTGTTAATCGCTTCACGCTGCAATTTTACTAGCGTATCTCGCTGACGCTTAAAGCCACCGTCTCAGTTTTCAGGTATCCACATTAATCATGAACGATACGACAAGAGGGAAGATGCATCTTAAGACTCTGTATCGCTGCACGGGTTAGCAGCGGGCAATGATCGATCGTTAGATACTCAAGTGAGTCCAGATGACGGAGAACCTCTAAGGACTGATCCGTGATTAGCAAGCACCCCGAGAGGGTCAACTCTTCCATCTCTTTCATCTCAGCAAGATTAGCAATACCCGCGTCGGTGATTTTATCGCAATGATCGAGATAGAGATGTGTCAATGAAATACGCGACTTTAGGTGATCTAAAGCTCTATCGGTAAGATTCGCGCAATCGGCTAAATTCAAAATCCTGACAGTCGGAATGGATTGAAGTACAGCCAGTCCTTCCCCATTCAGATTAGGCAGGCTCCACAGATGCAACTCCTCAAGATCCTTTAGTTTTTCAAGATGTTTAAGCCCCGCATCTGTAAAATGATCATTGTCGCCAATATTCAAATACTTCAATCGATGATTATCACCGACCTTCTTTAACCCTGAGTCTGTCAAAGCTGCGATGCAGCCAAGATGCAAGAACTCCAGATTCTTCATCGAAGCTACAACGTCAAGGCACTGATCGGTGAGTTCAAGGCAATAAAAAAGGTTCAATCGCTGCAAACGGTCATGTTGTTTCAAATTGAGAACCGCAGCATCATGCAACTGAAACGACTCCATCAAATTCAAATCTTCGAGCGACTCAGGTAGATACAACGCTTCTCCGTGTAGAGGCCAATTGAACCCCATTTCCAATTTCTTAAGTTTTGGCATCCCACCGAGCAGCTTGGTGTATCCTTCCGCGGTCAAATTAAAATGACCAAAAAGCCCGAGGAATTCTAATTGATTCAGCCCCGCAAGATGTGACAGGCCTTGGTCGGTCAGTGTTTTATTGGCGCCCCAATTTCGACTGCCGTTGAGATTCAAATATGTTAGCTCTTTAAGTGACGCAAGCGACTTGAGATTCTCATCGCTAATTCCACCATGAGTCGTCGATAAATCTAAGTACTCTAATCTTGGCAACCCCTCTAGTCCCTTGGTGACCAGACCGCGCACATCACGAATTTCCAAATGTCGCAGATGCGGCATTTCCTGCAACACTTTATACACTTCTTTAAGATCGAGCCGCGATTGACTCAAATCCAGCGTCGACAAATTCTTTAGTGCCGTTAGTGATCGCAATCCATCGACAGTGATCCGGTAGCAGCCGCCTAAACGCAGCACTCGCAGCTCAGACAACCCTGCAAGCGAGCCTATTCCGCGATCGCTAATCTGCGAGCAACCGGTAAGATCAAGCTCCACAATGGTAGCTTGCGCACTAACTCGCTTAAGGTCATCGTCCGACAACGATGATCCTTTTTGCTTAACGTAGTTATCTACCATCTCGACGGTAAATAAGGATTCAGTAGACCCATCAACGGCAACCACTGCCGTCGCATAGCATACGAATGAAACCACAAGCAATCCAATTCGTGCCGCACTCTTCCAACCAATCATGCGAGCAACTCGCTTAACGGCCCAGATTGATCCTCAACTCTTCCAATCGCCATATCTGGTTGGCCAAACAGATCTTGAGGAATGCCTGCGAGGTGACAAAGCGTCGTGAACCAGTTGCAGATGGTATACCGATGATCCGCGTGACCATAATGCGGATAAGCCAAATAGCGACCATTGGACTTCAGTTTACCACCAAGATTACCAATCACGAGCATCGGCCAGTCGATACCCACCGAATGATGTTTTGCAGCATTGTCACTCGTATAAACAATGATCGTATTATCAAGCATCGTACCATTACCCTCCGGCACGGCATTGAGCTTCATCGCGAGGGAAGCAATCAGTTCAAGATGAAAAGATCGAATTGCGTTTCGGCAATCCTGAGCCGTCAAGGTCGCGTAGCCAGCGCCATGACCTATCGCGTGAACGTTATTTCCAATACCAATTCCTGTGTACACCGAATCAAGTCCATCGGCATGCACGGTGATAACGTTGGTAAGTCCGCATATTAGCGACGCAGCGGCCATATCAAAGTGAGCCTCTAAATGATGCGTCTTAAAACGCGAGGTATATTTATCGTTTAGATCCGGCGCGTTTTTCCTTAACAACTCCTGCATGCCAACCAATTTGACTCTTCGATCACGAAGCGATTCAAAACCGTTCAAATAATGACCGAGCTTTTCTTTTTCAGAGGATGGAAGCGATTGCTGCAGACGTCGAATGTCATCTGACATTGCGTCGAGCACATTTCCTGTCCGGGTGTATTTTTTCTTCAGGTCTCCGTCTTCTAAGATACTTCCAAAAAGATTTTCAAAAGCGGCCATCGGGTTCTGCTGAAACGGCAGTTGCTGCCCCTTTCCTTTCGCAGAAATAGCAGGGAAGGTGACGCCCTGATTTCCCTCGCCCATTTTAAAACCAACGTGATTAAACACCGATGGCAGCGACTCCGAGAGGTGACCGTCAATCGTCGCATCGAGCGGCGGCGCATGAGGAGAAGCTTTGTATCCACCTAAGGCTCCATAGTGAGCGCTATGACCGAGTCTCGTCATTTTCCCACTCAGCCCTTGAATGATCGTCAGCTTATCTTTCAAAGGCTCCAGCGATACGAGGCCAGAGGGCAGTTCATAATCAGCTAGCGGAGCATCGACCAATTTGCCAGTTCCGTGACTTAGCCCCTCTGGATTCAGGTACTCACCCTGAAGGCCACTGCTTTTGAGTACAAAAACAAAACGCTTCGGCACCTCACCTTGTTCGGAGGCGTGCAAGTGACGAATAAACGGTGAGAAGGCAAGAGAACCTGCACCTAACGTCACACCTTTCAGTATTGCCCGACGATTTGCGTTTTTCATTTTTACTTTCGGTACAGAAACGAGTCGGATGTAAGCAAGGTCACCAACAATTCGTTGAAACTCCCCCCCGAATCTAGATAAGCCTCGTCCATCTGAATCAAGGTGATAGAATCGGAAAGCATTTCATTTCGCCCCATAAAATAACGAAAGACATGACGAACGAAGCTTTGGCGTACGAGCGCCGATCGAGCAAGATGCTCCATCATTTCTCGCACGTCACCAACTTCAAGGTCGAATCCTTCGATGGAAGTGAGGTTAATTGCACCGGTCGTATCTACAGGTGCCCCTTTCTCGGTAGCCCGCCAGCGTCCGACGTGATTGTAGGCCTCAAAAGGCATCCCAAGTGGATTCATCTTCTTGTGACATCGCCAACAGGCGTCATCTTTGACAACCTGAAATCGCTGCCTCAGTGTTTGCTCTTCATTGTCAGGAATTTGCGCATCGACATTAATCGGGACATCCATAACCGCACCAGCGAGCAATTTTTCGCGGATCCATTTTCCTCGGCGAACGGGATCATTATCAAAATTCCCACTATGTGCGATCAACCAACTTGGCTGTGTCAAAATCCCGCATCGCTGATTTTTGGGCAATTCAAACACCTTGCCATTTTGTCGAATCGACGCGTCATCACTTTTTTCTTTGTCGTAGGCTTCGTCAAATGGATCAAGGTTATAGCTTTGAATGTAATGCGAACGACGGTACTTATCTTGACCACCAGCACGCTGAATGGCCTTGTCATCGTTGCTCCCATTCCAATAGGCGGTTACACCGCGATTGGTGGTAAGTAATTCATAGAGAACATCGCGATCTTTTTGAAGAATTTCCAGCACTAGGCTATCGGTGTCATACACCAACTTTGATGCTGTCCCCTCATCAAACTGCTGATACCCTTCGACACCTACGAACTTATCGACGTCCTTAAAAACCTCTGGTGCTTTGTAGTAACCAAAAAATTCGCGGAAGAATTGCAAGATTCTAGGATTCTGTTTTGTGAGATACGTCCGATTGTGATTGGTCAGCCAATCCGTTCGCGATCCCCGCAACGCTTCTCGGACGACTCGTTCTACGTCCTCCCGATTATTGAGAGTTCCTTGGATCATTTCGGTCGCAACAGCGCCATGATTGGAAGCCCATGCAGGACGAGGAGTCACCATCGTTTTCTGGATCGGTGCTTCACTATTTTTCGTGTAAACATCAATGGTCTCAATTTCATTCACGCCGAATGCTGGCCGATTATTTAGCGCGTAGTGAATCGCATAGACAATTTCTTGGGGCGACAAAAATCGACGACCGGTTGAGTCCGGTTCACTCAATCCCATTTCCATGCGATAGACGAATTCAGGGGTGAGAGTGATATAGATTAATACCGCCTGCAGTGCCATCTTGTTTCCAAGCTCGACATTCCGCTGAAACACCGCATCCCAATAATGCGAGTATTCCTCGCGACGTGGTGTTCGCCTCAGGAACAAAGAAAATGCAGTCTCCAACGCCTCATCAAATGATGAGCGTGAAACGATGCCCTGGT
>Ga0181564_10005730_pt1 | contig 10274 bp, 10 predicted proteins | sample 011ome_24_FD_134512 | JGI IMG/M metagenome (GOLD analysis project Ga0181564, IMG submission 134512) | Coastal salt marsh microbial communities from the Groves Creek Marsh, Skidaway Island, Georgia - 011513CT metaG (megahit assembly) | ecosystem: Environmental > Aquatic > Marine > Intertidal... | reverse complement strand
TTTCCCGCTGCCGGACCGAGAGGCGGGCGATCGGGCTCTCCTGCACCATCGCGCGTGCACGAGTCACGCTCGGATCCACGATGTTGAGTCCTCTCGCCGTCGATCGCAGCACATCGACGAGAAAGTCGATATCGATGTCACCCTTCTTCTCGAGAAACGACCATCCCCACCGATAGTCCTCCGGCAGGGTCTCGAGGAAATCCGGAACGACATGCTGCGAGAACAGCACGATCCCGATATTCCCGTTTCGGGCCCGCAAAGCGAGCCCCAGCTCCACTCCGTTGAGGGAGTCGGGACCCAGTGCAATGTCGAGCAGCGCGACGTCAACCTTGCTCAGTTCGGGCAGGCCCAGCGCTTCGTCCGCGGACGCAAGGGACACCACAAGGTCGATGTCGGGATGCCTGAGAAGCAGTGACGACACGATGCCCCTCAGTGCAGGGTCGTTCTCCACATAGATCACGCGAGACGGACGGGCCATGCCCTCACCCTCCCATGTGCTCGCCTGCCTTCTCATGCGGTCATACGCGCAGGATCAGCATGGCCAGCACGAACAGCACGGCAGCAATGGCGATGGCCCACCTCCCCGGAGGTGAGCCCAGTGGCCCGGTCATGCAGCGAAATTAGCCAAGCTGGCCAGGCCTGCCTGTCCAGGACTACACACGACAGCCTTTTCACTTCACACGTGTTCGTATGCGCGGGTTGACATCCCGATCGTCGGCGGCGCGGCTGCACCGCGTCGCGTCAGAGGCCAAAGGTGGCGCGCATCACGGCTCCGCCACCCGGCGCAGCGGTCAAGGCCCAATGGCCTCCCACGGACTTGGTCGCGCTGTCCATCAACGAGGTGCCCGCACCGCGCGCTGCGGGCCCCAGAGGTGGACCAGACCCGTCGTCCGTGACTGTCAGGCGCATTCCGGTGCTGTCTCCCTCAAGCGTGACCTCCACCTTCGTCGCCCGGCCATGGACGACGCTGTTCAGCAGGGCTTGCTCGGCCGTTCGGTAGACGGCGAGTCCCGTTGCGCCAAGCGATCGCCTCGTGGCACCGCTGCCTTCGACCTGATCGTGCACGCGCACATCCACAGCCGGTGCGTAGACGCGGCCCAGGTCGCGGAGTGCAGCCACCAGTCCAAGCCCGTCGACATCGGGGCTGAGCATGCGCGCGGCAGCCCGGACGTCATCGGTCCGAATCGTCTCGATCTCCTCGACCAGGGAACGTATCTGGCCACTGGACTGAGGATCGACCTGTGTCGCCAGTTCCCGCAACTGCATGCCCACGGCCACGAGACTCGCCTGCACCCGGTCGTGGAGGAACTGGCTTACATTGGATCGGACGCGCTCCTCTGCCTCGAACACGAGCGCCTGCTGATCCTGCACCAAAGCCAGCGCCGACTCCGCACGGCCCACCTGGGCAGTCAATCGGGCACTGTTGACGCCTGCAACGGCAAAGACCAGCAAGGCGATCACGCTCCCACGAAGCGCCATCTGCAATGGAACCTCAGGCGTGAATGACGTGTCGAGGCCGTAGAGCCCCAGAACAGGAATCCGGACAGCAGTGGCGACGGTTGCACCGATGACCACAGTCGCGAGATACCAGACCCGGGTGAGGGGACGACCAGTTCGCATGCGCAGGCGATTGCTCAGCCACACTGGGACAGCGAATGCGGCACCGGTCAGAAGGGAGGCCGGTGCGCCTGACAGGTTGGTGTCGACAGTCGGGAGATTGCCCGAGAATCGTCCGATCGTCGAGAGGTGTGTCACGAGCACAAACGACACAAACGTGAGCCACGGCGACATGTGCCACGGGCCAAACACGACCTGCAGGACCTCGGTCGCCAGCTTTCGGAAGCGTGAAGACTTGACCATAACGCTGTCTACCCTGACAGGCGCCCTGCCATGACACGCCAGGCGGCTGAGCCCTCATCGAATTCGAGGGTTCGCGTACACACGGATCCCCCCGCGCTACCACCGACCCATTGCGCCCACGAGGATGACCAACCACCTGAGGAAACGCCGCTCAGGTCGAGTTCAGCAGGGGCACTCTCTTCGCAGGACACCTCGGACATGAGACCGAACTGCTGAAGGACCGGAGCCGGGGCGACAGGAGCGACCGTTGAAGCCGGGACAGCCGGCACTGGGACACTCACGATGTTCACGGTGTACCCGACAACGGACGCTCCGTTGTTGTAGTTCAGGTAGAGGGTCTGGGACAGGTTTGCATCACCAGCACCGGCGGTAAGGCGGGTCCACCACGCCCCGGTGCCAGCAAAACTGCCTGCTGAACTCCCCGTCCCGAACGGCTGAGTCGTAAGCCAGGAGCCTGAGGAACTGAGACTGTTGTCCAGGTAGGGAGCACCAGTGCCATTTCCACAGCTCGTGTACTCCAGCGTGGTCGTGGTCCCCACCACGAGCGTGAACGTCCGACCGGCCATGGCCGTCGTGCAATCCGCCACCACCTCCGCCTGCGCCGCTGCCGACAATCCCGTCTGGGCTACCAGGAACGCGACGACAAGAACGATTCCTCTCACGACTGCTGACAACGTCATTCCCTCTCTCGGCGCGCTTCCCAGTGCAACAAGTACTTTGTCGCTCGCACCCCAATCGGCAACCCTCTACGGGCGCCTGCAGCCTTCGGTGGGCGATACTGGGTTCGAACCAGTGACCCCTCGCGTGTGAAGCGAGTGCTCTACCACTGAGCTAATCGCCCGAAGCGCTCAGACTCTACCCCACCGCCGGATCACGACTCACGGGCCCGATAGCCCCACGAGCCGGCTGGAACCGCGTTCGAAGGGCCCGCGTGTGGAGTGCCCTTCAAGGCCGCCGGTGACCTACCGTGGTCCCAACTTCACGGAAGGACGGTCACCCATGACCTCACGACGCCGCCTCGGCAGTCTCCTCGTTCGCGCTGGCGCAGCGAGTGCACTCATCCTCGGCACTGTCGGCCTGGCCGCAGCACCTGCCCACGCGGACAACGCGATGGTCCTCAACGGGCCGAGCGCTGCTGCCGCAGGATCGCAGGTGACGGTCACGGCGACGGGTTCCATCACGGACGGCACCGTCGTCCTCACCGGGCAGAACGGTCAGCAGTATGGCGACACCTTCAACTTCAACCTTGGGGCGAGCTTTGCAAGCTTTACCTTCACGATGCCGAACTCGCCTTCGCCCCTGATCCTGACGGCAACCAACTACGACACCGGGGGCGGCCCCGCGGGCTTCTCTGGGCCATTCACCATCAATCTCTCATCCGGTGTGACGACGTCGAGCACGATCTCAGCGCCCAACAACGCGAAGGTCGGCACGGCCACGAAAATCACCGTCACCGTCAATGCCACGAATGGGAGCGCGTACGCCCCCACGGGACAGGTCATCGTCCGTGACCAGAACGGCAACGCGGTCACGACCATGGGACTGACCAAGCAGGGGTCGGGGTCGTCCTACGCCTATTGGTGGTGGACGCCGGCATCCCCCGGCACCTACATCTTCACCGCGTACTACAACGGTGACGGTGTCGCGTTGGGCTCGACCTCACCGGCCGATGCGGTGAATGCATCTGGAAGTGGCAACACCATCACGCTCACCGCGCCCGGCACCATGACGGCAGGCATTCCCGTGACACTGACGGCCACCTTGGTGCCCGCGAGCATTCAGGGTTCGGTCGGGTTCACGTTCAATGGCGCCCCGATCAGCGGGTCCATCGCCATCGTGGGCGGCAAGGCTTCGATGCAGTGGACGCCGACTACCCCTGGCAACGCCACCCTTGGCGCCAGCTACACGACGAATGGCGGTCTCAGTGGCTCCACCAGCGATCCCGTCACGATCGTGTCGGGACCCGCGCAGCAGGATCGCATCACGCTGGTGCAGCCGGGTGTCGGACCGTGGGGACCCAACGGCGTCTACACCGTTCCCAACGGCGGATCATTCACGTTCTCCGCGTCGACTGCGTCGGGTGCACCCGTGACGCTGAGTGAGTCCGGACCCTGCCAGGTCTCCGGGCTCGCCCTGACGGCACAGGCCGGCAGCGGCCAGTGCAACCTGGTGGCATCAAGCCCCGGCGGCAATGGATTTGCTGCTGTGCAGTACGGCTACACGGTTAATCTGGTTCCCGGCAACCAGACGGCCGTCGTTGCGGCACCGCAGTCCGGCAGATTCAAGAAGGGCCGCTCGCTCGTGCTTGAGGGCCCGGGCAACGCCGACACCAATGCTGGCCAGAACATCAACTGGACCATCACGAAGGGCAAGAACAAGATCTGCAAGCTCCAATACCCGAGCAATGGGTCGGTCACACTGAAGCTCATCAAGAAGGGTCACTGCATGGTGAAGGCGAACGCCCCCGGCGTCGCTGGCCAGTGGAACCCGTACAACCTGCGTCGCAGCTACCACGTCTTCTAGACACCTGCGCCAAGAAAGACGAGGGGCTCCGCCTTTGGGCGGGGCCCCTCGTCGCCTGTTAGGGATCGATCTGCTCGGCAAGACGCCGCGCAAACTCCTGACGCATAGACATGGCGACTGGTCCGACACTGGGCCACACTCGCTCGTCCATCCGCACAATGGGATGCACATCGCGGGTTGACGAGGTCACGAAGATCTCGTCTGCCTGGTGCAGCACCTCCATCGGCAGCGTCTCCTCCGCCACGTCGAACCACTCGATGACCAGTTCGCGCGTGATCCCCGCGAGACATCCGCTTTCCAGCGGCGGCGTCACCACGCGCCCGCCGATGACGACGAACACATTCGTTCCCGTGCCCTCGCAGAGATCGCCCACGGTGTTGGCCATGAGCGCCTCGGAGGCGCCTTGGTCGCGGGCACGCTTCAAGGCCACGACGTTCTCCGCATATGACGTGGTCTTGGCGCCAGCGACTGCTGATCGCTCGTTGCGCACCCACGGAACCGTGACGACCGTCGTCGTCTCAGGCCAGGGCTGCGCATCCGCGCAGGCGACAACCAGGGTGGGATCGGCGTTTCCACGGTCACTGCCCAGCGGAGCCGTTCCGCCTGTGTAAGTAATTCGAAGCCGTCCCAGTGCAGCACCGTCCAGCACCCACCGCTCGAATACCTCAGCCACGGCCAAATGAACCACATCCACGTCCGGCGCGGGCAGGTCCAGGCTGCGGGCAGACTCACCCAGCCTTCGCAGGTGTCGAGTCAGCGCAACCGGACCGAGTGGTGTCACCTTCAGCGTTTCGAACACGCCGTCGGCCACGGTGAAGCCGTGGTCAAGCACGGACACCTGTGCCTGATCTGCGTTCACAATGACGCCACCGGATCGACTGCCCACCCAGATCATCATCGGACCTCACCGGTCATGGAGCGCCACCCTTCCACGACCCCGATGCCACCTCGACGAGCCTGCGTGCCTTGAGCTCGGTCTCCCGCCACTCCGCCGATGCATCGGATGCCCAGGTGATACCCGCTCCGGTACCGAAGCGCAGATGCTCGTCGTCGCACCAGAAGGTTCGAATAGTCACGGCCAATTCAGCCTCACCGGAGTCTGCGTCGATCCAGCCGAAGGCACCGCAGTAGTAGTCGCGTGATGCGGTCTCGACATCCCTGATGATTCTCAGGGCGGAGCTCTTCGGCGCGCCCGTCACTGATCCGGGCGGGAACGTGGCCTCCAGCAGCTCCTGCCAGCCCACTTCGGGCCGGAGCTCCCCACGCACGCGGGACACCAGGTGGACCAGACCCGGGTGATGCTCGATGCGCAGGAGATCCGGCACGGAAACGGTGCCCGGAATGCTGACTCGCGACAGATCGTTGCGAACGAGATCCACGATCATCACGTTCTCCGCGCGATCCTTCTCGGCCAACTCCTCCTCCGTACGCCCTGTGCCCTTGATGGGCCCCGACAGGACTTCGCGACCACCGGAACCGGTCATGACAGACAGGAACAGTTCCGGACTCGCTGACGCCACGTGCACGCCGTGCTCAGGCAGGCGCAGGAATCCGCCGTGCGGGGACGGGTTTCCCGATGCCAGCAGGCGATCCAGCGCTGCCACGTCCCGAGCCTCGCCTTCGGGCATGAGGGCTGACATCACCCTGCATAGATTCGCCTGATAGACCGTGCCCTCGGCGATCGCCTCACGGACAGCCGCTACTCCCTCGCAGTAGGCAGACTCATCCATGGACGTCTGCCAGCTGCCGGCCGCCGGACCGGTCCAGTCCCCCACGTCAACGCCTGGCGGGGGCGACGCTCCTCGACTCCACGTCGCAAACTGAGCCAGCACCGGCACCCCGGCGTAGGGAATCGCGACGGCCCACCGTCCCCCTGACTCCAGCACTGTGACATCCCGCGATACCTGCACCAGGTCGCGCGCCCACACGTCGCCAATCCGGGCGCATGGGTTCAGGCTCACGTGCCCATCTTGGTGCCTGCACGCGAGGCGGGCACCCCCCATCGCATGCTCGAGGGGATTCCCACCCGGATTCGCTCCCCGAGGGGGCCGTCGGCTATGGTTCCGATCTACACATGCGGACGTAGCGCAGCTGGTAGCGCATCACCTTGCCAAGGTGAGGGTCGCGGGTTCGAATCCCGTCGTCCGCTCGCATGACGAGCGCCCTCGAGGCGCCGTGACTCCTGGTGGAGTGGCCGAGAGGCGAGGCAACGGCCTGCAAAGCCGTCTACACGGGTTCAAATCCCGTCTCCACCTCCACGAAGGACGGTTCGTCCGCGACCGCAGATCTACCTGCCCGGGAATCGCCCGAGGATGCGACAATCACCACGTGCAACGCCTGTGGAACAGCAGCTACTCGCGTTTGGCCGTCCTCACCTCCCTGGCCACCGTCGTCGCCTACACGATCGGCGTCCTCACTCCCCACGTTGATGCCATACCGGCAGCCATCACCGCCGCTGTGGCCACCCGAGCCACCTTCCGACATGCGGCGAAGGAAACGGCCTTCCAGATTCTCGGTGCCCTCCTTGGAGCGGCCATCGCGCTGGTGATCGTCTCCTTTCTGGGCACAGGCCCCGTCGTCATCTTCCTGCTCGTCCTTCTCTGCTTCGTGCTGGCACGGCAGCTTCGACTGGCCTCCCCGGACGACTCCCCCTTTGTCGCGGCCGGCATGGCCGTCACCGTGATCCTCGTCGTCGGCACCCACTTCACGACCGAGCTCGCCATCGAGCGCTTCACCGGTGTGGTCGTGGGCGCCCTGTGCGCCCTTGTGGCATCGGCAGTAGCAGCCCCCAGCAAGGACACTCGCCTCATTCGCGCGGACCTCGATCAGCTCAAGGACGACCTCGCGGCACTCCTCACCGCAATGTCCGAGGGGCTGCGCAATGCTCCTGACCGCGACACAGCAAAGGCATGGCGCGAGGAGGCTGTGGAGCTCCGCAATCGAACGCTGGGCATGGCAGCTCGATGGGAAGACCTGGCCAAGAACCGCAGGTGGGACCCACGCATCGACCCAGACGATCTCTCCCTGCTCAAGCAGGATCTCGACGCGACCACGGTGATGTCGTCACGCCTGCTGTCGATCGCCGCGGACCTGCATCGAGCCACCGGGCGCGATATCGCCGCGCTACCTCCCGCCGCGGCCTCGCCGCTGGCAGATCTCATGGCGATGGCGGCGTCCAACATCGCAGCGGAGGACCCCGCCACGAGCCTGGGGCGCACTCAGGCGCATGAGGCGGTGCGGATGGCCGACCAGACGGCACAGATCGCCCTCATCGGCGGGATCGTATCGAATCTGAATCGGATCAATCAGGCGACCGCTGACGACGATGACACGCGGGAACAGCCTCTCGCCGGAGCCACCTGACCGGTGTCATCGCACACGCTCCGACGGTGTAGCCTGTCCCGAGTTCGCACGGGCGATTGGCGCAGGGGCTAGCGCGCTTCCTTGACACGGAAGAGGTCACAGGTTCGATTCCTGTATCGCCCACCACAAGTCTTTGCCTGCATGCTCAGAAGCCAGAGCGGCCGGGGCGCATCTATTGGCAGTTGCAGCGCTCCTCAGGGGTGTACATCGAAAGCACCTCGTCAACATGCTGGCCACAGCCGGTGTAAGTGACCTTGTTGCACTGGCGACAAAGAGCGGGGCTACACATGAATGTTCTCCTGAGGGGTCGGTTCGACAGGACTTGAAGGATACCCCATGGGGTATACCCGTGCAACTCCCCCTGGGCGTGTCAGGGAGCCGAGCTCTTGCGGAAGAGCGCCGCTGTGACTGCCACCAGAATGACAGCGACGAAGATCTGCGTGAGCAGGACGAAGAACCACGTGTCCTCGTACCCGAAGTAGTAACCGATCCCCAATCCCACGAACGCGCCGATGATTCCGATGATGATCGTCACGATGCACCCGATCGGCTGCATGCTCGGAACGAGGATGCGGGCGATGAGCCCGATGATCGAGCCGGCGACCAGTGCGCTGATGATGCCTGAGGGATCCATGCCCTCAGCCAACCATCGACTGCCCGTCGCGGGCAAGGGAGACCAGCCGAGATATCGCCCGGTAGTACTTCTTGCGATACCCACCCTTGAGCATCTCGGCAGAGAACAGCTGGTCGACGGGCACCCCGCTGGTCACGACCGGAACATCACGGTCGTAGAGGCGATCGACCAGCACCACCAGTCGCAGGGCCTGCGCCTGATCGGTTACCGTTCGCACCCCATCGATCGCCACCATGGGAACGTCGGCGACGAGTGCCCCGTACCTGGACGGGTGCACGGTGGACAGGTGCGCCAGCAGGGCTTCGAAGTCGTCTCGGACGAGATCTGGACGCTCGGCCGCCAACGTGTCGAGCTCGGCCGACGTGACGGGAGTCGGCGCCTCCGGCAGGCCACGATGACGGTAGTCCTCGCCATCAATGCGGAGCACATCAAAGTGGGCCGACAGCCCCTGAATCTCCCGCAGGAAGTCCTCGGCCGCGAACCGCCCCTCGCCGAGCTTGTCGGGAAGGGTGTTGGACGTCGCGGCGAGCAGCACCCCCGCCTTCACCAACTCACCCAGAAGCGTCGACATGAGCACCGTGTCGCCGGGATCGTCCAGTTCGAACTCGTCGATGCACACCAGGCGACTGCTCTTGAGCACCTCAACGGCGTGACGAAACCCCAGTGCCCCGACGAAGTTCGTGTACTCCACGAAGGTGCCGAAGCGCTTGGGTCCGGGCACCGCATGCCACAGGCTCGCCAGCAGGTGGGTCTTGCCCACACCGAATCCGCCATCGAGGTACACGCCGGCGCGTCCCTCAGGCGGGGCAGCCCGACGGAACTTCGCGCGCTTGGCTCCAGCCGCGCGATTGGCTCGTTCAGCAAATGCTCGGAGGGCAGCGACAGCCGCCATCTGCGTGGGCTGCGAAGGGTCTGGCAGGTAGGAGTCGAAGCTCACGTCACCGAAGTGCGGAGGGGGGAGGAACTCGTCGACCAGGCCCTCGACATCGAGATCGGGGCGTCGCGCGCTCAGGGCTGGTGCCACGTCGGCGAGCCTATTCGTGCGACGATCGTGCCGTGCAACGCCTCTATCCCAGCCCCGTGGGGACGTTGGACCCCGATGAGCTCACCGCGGCGTACTCAGTGCCCCAGAGCGGATCATGGCGTCATCCGTGGTGGCTTCGCGCGAACTTCGTCCAGACCCTTGATGGCGCGACCGTCGCGGCAGACGGTCGATCCAAGGCCTTGGGGACGGAGGCCGACCGACTGGTCTTCCGGCTGGCACGCTCACTGGCCGACGTGGTGCTCGTCGGTGCAGGGACCGTTCGCGCCGAGGACTACTCGCCGTCCACACAGCCCGTGGCCATCGCCACCCGGAGCCTGAACCTGCCCGCAGGCCTGCGCCTGTTCGCCGAACGCCAGCCCGAGCACACACCGCCGATCCTGCTGACGACCAGCACTGCCGCATCTGCGACTCCGCCGTGGATCGCGGACACCTGCACCATCGTGACATGCGGCACGGATTCGGTGGATCTCCCCACAGCGCTGCGCGCACTGTCGGAGCGGGGACTGACGCGAATCCTGTGCGAAGGAGGGGCCTCCCTGCTGACCGACATCCTCGCCGTGGGCCTCCTTGATGAGCTGATCGTGACCGTCGTGCCGCAGCTGCTCGGCGCCACGTCCGCGAACCACCTGAGCGTCCGGCCCGGGGGCCTGCATCCGGCGCCCCGAATGAAGGTCCGGCACGTCCTGGAGCAGGAGGGGACCCTCCTCACCCGCTGGGTGCGAGAGTCGTGAGATGGCGGTGGCTCTGGCTGCCCGTGGCGCTGTTCCTCACGCTGGTCGGATGGGCCGTGACAAGTCCGGTCGGGTCCGCGCCAGACGACGACTTCCATCTCTCCTCCATCTGGTGCTC
>Ga0181564_10005726_pt1 | contig 10277 bp, 8 predicted proteins | sample 011ome_24_FD_134512 | JGI IMG/M metagenome (GOLD analysis project Ga0181564, IMG submission 134512) | Coastal salt marsh microbial communities from the Groves Creek Marsh, Skidaway Island, Georgia - 011513CT metaG (megahit assembly) | ecosystem: Environmental > Aquatic > Marine > Intertidal zone... | reverse complement strand
GACAATGGGTTTGGCGACCATCGATAGCCAGATGGTTGCGGGCATGCTTAGCTACGAGGCGCTGGGGGTGTACAGCATCGCGTTTTTCATCGGTAGCTTTGTCGATGGCATTCGTCGACCCGTTTCACAGGCGTTATCACCCCAATTTGCGAACCTATGGAACGCAGGTGCGATGGACCAATTGGCCCAGACCTACGCGCGTACTTCCCGCGTTTTGATGTCTGTTGCCCTCCTCGCATTGGTTGCGATCGTACCCAACCTGGATGATCTTTTCAGCTGGATACCGGATCCGGATCGTTTTGAAGCGGCCAAACCGGTAGTAGTTCTCATTCTATTGAGCCGTGTGATCGATTACAGCTTCGGTTCCAACGGAGAAATTCTTTCGAATGGCCCACATTTCAAATGGAATCTCTTTGCGATCAGTGGGTTGGTCGTAGGCTTGATTGGCCTAAATTACTTGCTGTTGCCTCTCTACGGGCTTCGCGGCGCGGGATACGCACTTGTGGCGGCCTACACGATATTTAACCTGGTCAAAGCCCGTTTTCTTTACCTCAAGGAAGGTATTCAGCCCTTTGGCACCGTACAGCTCCAATTGCTCTTTTTTGCCGCTGCCGTCCTAGGTGGCGCTATGCTTATAGAATCCTTGCTCAGCGAAAGTTATTGGCTGAGGTTAGTGGTGAAAAATGTATTTATAGCCCTCGGTGCGGGGCTCGGTTTTATTGTGCTTCGCCGAAAGATTTAAGTTTCCAAACATTAGCTTTGTTGCTGTATGACAAATATCCTTGTAACTAAGCCGTTTCAAGCTCCTTTTGAGGAGGTTTCGGCACAGATTAAAAAAGCGTGGGATGCGGAATGGTTGACCAACAATGGTCCTATGCTGCGCCAGTTAGAAGAGCAGATGGCTAGTTTCCTCGGCACGCACGATTGTGCTGTAGTAGGCAACGGTACCATAGCATTGCAGATCGCTTTGAAGGCTTTGGATGTTTCAGGGGAAGTCATTACTACTCCTTTTTCCTACGTGGCCACTACTTCGAGCATTGTATGGGAACATGCAACTCCGGTGTTTGTAGATATCGATCCGAAAAATTTCAACATCGATCCAACAAAGATTGAGGAGGCCATTACCCCGAGTACTACTGCGATTTTAGCGACCCATGTTTTTGGTGTGCCTTGCGATGTTGAGGCGATTGCAGAGATTGCAGCGCGTCACAACCTCAAGGTGATCTACGACGGTGCGCATTGTTTTGGCACCACCTATAAAGGGCAGAGCATCTTCAATTATGGAGACATCTGCACCTTGAGTATGCATGCGACGAAACTCTTTCACAGCGTGGAAGGCGGTGCAATTTTTGTGAATGACGCTGACCAAGAAAAGATTGACTCCATCTCTGGATTAGTAAGTCCACTTCGTTTTAGCGTAGACCGCCTGCGCAATTTCGGCCACTACGGGCCAGAGAAGTTTGAAGGAGTGGGGGTCAATGGAAAGAACAGTGAGCTGCATGCAGCGGTCGGGTTGGTCAATCTGCGCTATGTAGAAGATATTTTGGCTGACCGCAAAAGACAGCACGACAAATACAACGAATTGTTAGAGGAATTGGGGTTGGCTCGTCCACAAATCGATCCGCAGGTCGAATGGAACCACAGCTACTATCCCGTAGTCTTTAGATCAGAGGAAGAGGCCTTAGCGGTCTTGAAGGAATTGGAGTCGGAAGGCGTGTTCGCACGTAGATATTTCTATCCTGCCTTAAATACTTTGAAGTACATAAAATCTCCAGGGTATACGCCAGTTGCCGCAGAGGTGTCCAAATCGATTTTGTGTTTGCCGCTCTATTACGGTCTTGAAAACCAGCAGATTGCGGGAATTTGCGCCGATATAGTTCGAGAAGTTCAATCTTTACGTGCCTCGAAGTGATGCTGAAGCTCCCCGTCTTTCTACGAAACACTTTTGGTACTCATGGTGAGCCAGATCCAAAGCCGTTGGCGGCACCTGTTTTTGTGACGGGATGCATGCGCTCGGGAACGACGTTTTTAGTGGATAAGATGACTTCGCATCCACAGTTGCTAAAAATTGGCGTGGAGATGAATGCGATTTGGGACAGTATTGGTGGAGCTCCGATCAAAGGGACCTGTGCACATCGCACGGCGGAAGATGCTTCTGCAGAGTACACGTACCAATTGACCCGTTATATTGCAGATTTCATTAGTCAAAGTCAGACGCTCAAACGCAAAGCGATGCGTCGCTACGCCAAATATTACCACGGATTAGGTCGATCGAGTTACGATTGGGACCACATTATCCCGGTCAATAAGAGTCCACACCTGATGAATAAGTTGGGGTATGTCGCAGGATTGTTCCCAAGCAGTACGCTGGTATTGATTATTAGGGATGTTTACAGTCACTCGGCTTCTATGAAGTTCCACTTTGAGAAGCTGCAAAAAGCTGATGGCAGGAGGTATTTTCTCTCGCCGGACCCCACAACTTGTTACGGTCAGACCTACGACGATGTGCCGTCTAACGCGCGCTCATTCCCTGAGGATTTCAAGATCATTCCTGAAATGTGGATGCGAATGAATGCGCTTGCTATTGAAGAGTTTGAATCGGCCAATTTTGCTCAAAAAATAGTCATACGTTATGAAGATTTAGTGAGTCAACAAGGCGAGGTTCTCCAGCGACTTTTTGATGCTTTGAACCTGTTACCTGAGCACAAAGGGGAGGCAGATGCCATCGCAAAGCGTGCCACACAATTGGTCAATACGACGACTAAAGGGGATCCACTGATCAAATGGAAAACGCAGCTCAGTGAGGCGGAAATCCAAGAGGTGAGTGCCACCGTTAGGGCTCACCAAGCGACCTATGATTCCATTCAAAACTTCGTAGCAAAAAACGCAATCTAGCCTATGGCAACGAGTGATCTATTTCCAAATTTGATCATCGGTGGTGCGCCGAAATGCGGAACGAGCAGCCTTTATTTTTGGTTGGCAGCGCATCCAGAGGTGTACGGCTCGCCCAAAAAGGAAACGTTCTTTTACGCGGACAAGGTCAACCGATTCAACAAAGAGGCGAACGTTCACGAACATAGTGAAGCGGATTATTTGAAGTTTTTCAAAGGCGGCGCCGGGAAGAAAGTACGTTTTGAGGCTACTGCACATTACTTGTATGAAGAACAAGCGCGCAAAGCCTTTGCCGCTCGAGGAACTAAGATGATCTTTCTGTTGCGCGAGCCTAGTAAGCAGATGTACAGTCACTATAAGATGGAGAAGTACCGTACAAAATCGGTTCATTTGCCGCTTGAGGAGTACGTGAAGTTGCCGAAGGTCGAGAAGTATGTCAACTACGCGCATTATTTGCAAAAGTGGGTAGCGGATATGCCTGAGGGCCATGTCCGTGTTTGGGCTTTTGAGGATTTGGTCAGGCGTAAAGAGGAGGTGATGAAGGAAATTGCCGAATATTTAGATATTGATCCCTCGTTCTATACCCAATTTGATTTTGAACACCGCAATGAAAGTGTCGCCATCAAAAGTGGGGCGTTGCACCAGCTTGGCCTGCGCCTGCAGCCTTTCATTCCTCATGTGGTTCAGCGCTTGTTGTTGCCGTTGTACATGAAGGTAAATAGTGGGGGGCGTGCGCCAGACGATGCAGACGACGCACCAGTACTTGCAAGGTTTAAGCAAGAACACGCTCATGTGGGTCGAGATCTGCAGGCGCTCTTTCCGGATGTGAACATCGAAAATTGGCGCTAAACGGTTAAGATTACGCATCTTTGCCGAATGAAACTAAGAACACTTTTATCCGCAGCCGTTTTTGCCCTTTTTGCAGGCTCCGCTGCTGCACAACCGCTCGTATACTACCAAGATGCTTGGGGAGAGGACGGGGATGATCTTCGTGAGGCGCTGACAGATATTATCAGTGTACATTCGAAATTGCCCTACAGCTCTTCGTCCACGGATACATGGGATGTGTTGAAGGTGAGCGATGCAGACCCTTCGAATACAGCGAATGTTCGTTTGATTTATGCCGGTGTATCCGTCAACGGTGCTCAGGAGTACAACGGAGGTAACGGCTGGAACAGGGAGCACGTGTGGCCGCGCAGTTTGGGTGGCTTTACCACAAGTGCGGGACCGGGTACGGATTTGCACAATCTTAAGCCGGCAGATGGCGGGTTGAATTCGCTGCGTTCGAACCACGAGTACGATGAATTGGGCACAGGTGGTTCTGCGGTCAATTACAACGGAAATGCTACGGGAAATCGCTACAACGCGTCGGCAGGAATTTTCGAGCCGCGCGATGATATCAAAGGGGATCTTGCGAGAATCATTATGTACATGGATTTGCGTTATGAGGGTGCCGGTAGTGAACCGGATTTAGTCATGCGTGAAGCGCTCAACTCGGGTGGGACCACTTTTGCTGTGATGTCGACGTTGTTAGAATGGCACTTCCAAGATACCGTAGATGCTTTTGAATTGCGCCGCACTCATGTGATCGATAGTATGCAAGGCAATAGAAACCCGTTCATTGATCATCCGGAATTGGCACATTACCTCTATGGAGATTCAGTGGGTGTTGCCTGGAATCCATTTATGAATGTCGGTACGCTAGATGCTCCGCAGTCGAATGATGCAGTTGTGTTTCCCAATCCAGCGAACCAAAGAGTAACACTTTCAGTACCCTTCGAGGGAACCGCTTGGTTTGTAAACACGCGCTCCTCTGAAATCAAGCGTGTGGCACACGCAGCTGGAGAAACTTCTATAGATTGTAGTACTTGGCCTTCAGCAACCTATGTTGCTGTACTAAAGACCGGAGCTACCATTAAAGTGGTCGTATCGCATTAAGCGCCGCAGGCGCCGCATAAAAAAAGCCCGACGATCGGTAGATCGTCGGGCTTTTTTGTGTTTCAAGGGTCGCTTAGGCGAGTAGTTTGCGAACAATACCGCTGATTACTTTACCATCGGCTTGTCCAGCCATAGCGCCTGATGCCTTACCCATCACCTTACCCATGTCGGCCATAGAGCTGGCGCCGAGTTCCGTGATGATTTCTTGCACTTTCGCTTCGATCTCAGCCTCACTCAACATTGCAGGGAGGTAGCGCTCGATAATTGCGATTTGCGCCTCTTCTGGCTCAGCAAGATCTTCACGTCCTTGTTCGCGGAAGATGGTCATACTGTCCATGCGCTGCTTGCGCAGTTTGGTGAGGATTTTCAATTCATCTGCTTCTGTCATTTCTGTTGCTCCAGCAGCAGTTTTCTCATTCAACAGAGCTGTTTTAATAGCGCGAAGTGCTTCTAGTGCTACGCGATCTTTTGCTTTCATCGCCTCCTTGAGGTCGGCCATGATTTGGGTTTCTAGTGCCATTGTTTAGTCTACGTTATCGTGTAAAAACGAATTGTTCGTTCTCAAATTTCCTTCTGCATCAACGCCGATGTTCGAAGGTTGTTCATTGCTTTTGTTCGGCAAATCTACATCCATTCCTTGACGCATGTAAGCGGGAATGCGTTCCGCGTCACTCAAGTTTTGCTGGTTCGCTTTGAATTTGTACTGAAAGGACTGCAAACGAGAGATACGGTCCTTCACTTTTGAAGGCATATCATTCAAGCTACGTTTCGGTAATTCGCTCAGCGGCACATCCATTTCATCGGTGCTAGGAAGTGATTTTGGTGCCTCAATCGGAGCGGTCTGAGTAGCCTTTACAGGTGCTTTCTTTACCTCAAAATGTAAATCCGGATCAGTGGCCGATTTGGCTTCGATCGTTTGAACCGGCGCAACCAATTCTTCTTTCTCAAACTCCACGCTAGGAACGGTAAAGCTTTGCTCTATCGTCTCTTGTTCTGATTTTACGCGTAAATCAGGCATTTGATTCAGGCTCATCTCAAAAGGATCCACGGCTTCTGCCTCCTCCTTACTTTCGATGATTTCTGGACCACTCACCATACCTGGAGTAGTGTCGATATCTAAAGTAAATCCATCGCCCTGAATATCGTCCAAAGTGAAAGTGGTGGTCATCTCGTCACTCGTTGAAGTTGCCTTGAAATCAGAGCTTTCAGTGCTCTTAGAAACAGGTGCGTCATCCAATGGAGTTTCCAAAGCTTCCGGCATCTGATCCATTCGATGATCTTCCTGAATCATGCCTTGTGGTTGCTCCATCTTCGGCGGAGCGGGCATATCAAAAGCCTCATCACTTGGTTCAGAAGATGCTGTGCTCATCTGTACTTCCTCAGTCTCGTCCTCATCGACAATGACCAATTCTATCTCCTCTTCATCGTCCTGCTCTAGAACGCCAAACAAGTCCCAGCTCGGTGCTTCAAGAGGCGCTTGTTCCTCTTTGAACTCGGAAGTTGCTACTTGCTCAGCTTCATTTTCGGCAGCAGGCTCTTCGGCCACTTCGTTTTGGATCGGTGCGTCAATCGGTTCATCAATCGTTGCTTGCGTCTCCACTTCAGCTTCTTCTTCGAGATCCCATTCAAGAACATGCACTGTAGTCTCGGTATTTTCTTCGACTGCAGTCATCGCTTGTTCAAATACAGCATCATCTTCCTCTGGCATTTGAGGGAATCCGGTATTTGTTATCGCTTCTTGCGTTGCTGTCTCGATCGGCGCATCAACGTACGTTTCTTCGGTTGCGTCGACCTCCGTTTGGTTGTCGCCCTGCTCGTGCACCATTTCTTGTGCTACCTCTTCCGTTTCTTCTTCTAAGTATTCCTGGTCCAAATCAAAGTTTGGGGTCGGATCTTTGTACACAGAAGATTCATTTTCGCTCATTCCTAGATCTAGAATAACGCGCTCTTCAACTGGAGCTTCCACCGGGGTTTCTGCAATTGCAGGCGCTGGAAGGTCTTCTGTTGGTTCTTCGTTTTCTTTTAAATCATGAATGACTTTTTCCACTCTATCGGTCGGTAATACGCGTGTTCCTGTTGGGAATCCGGTAGCGACGATGGTACAGGTAATTCTGCTGCCAATTTCTTCTTCGCCGCCAATCCCCATGATCACATTGGCATTGCCACCGGCTTCGCGCTGAATATGATCCGTGATTTCGCCGATCTCATCAATCGTTACTTCATCACTTCCGTTACCAGAGGTAAGCAAGAGTAATATGTTTTTTGCACCCTTGATGTGGTTGTCGTTCAATAGCGGTGAGTCCAGTGCGGCGTTAATCGCATCCGAAGCACGGTTGGGGCCTTCGCCTGAACCTGTCCCAAAGAGTGCACTACCACTGTTTTCAAGTACGGTTTTCGCATCACGCAAGTCAATGTTTTGCGTGTAGTGGTTGGTGATGACCTCTGCAATCCCTTTCGCTGCTCCAGCAAGAACTTCATCTGCTTTGGCGAAGGCGTTGCGGAATCCGAGGTCGCCATATACTTGGCGCAATTTATCGTTGTTGATCACGATCAAGCTGTCGGTGGATTCGCGCATCTCACGAATACCTTCCTCCGCCTGTCTTGCTCTGATGTTTCCTTCGAAAGAGAAGGGTGAGGTAATGATTCCAATAGTTAAAATGCCCATGTCCTTCGCCGCTTTCGCGATCACAGGAGCAGCACCTGTACCTGTTCCACCGCCCATTCCTGCGGTTACAAAGCACATTTTAGTACCTGTTTCTAAGATGCGCGTGATCTCAGACAAACTCTCTTTCGCTGCTTCTCGACCGATTTCTGGATCCGCACCGGCACCTAAACCTTCGGTGAGCGATACACCGAGTTGTACTTTATTCACTACAGGGCTGTGGTACAGCGCTTGTGCATCGGTATTACACACGATGAAATCTACGCCGTTCACCCCGACGTCAGACATGTGGTTTACGGCATTTGAGCCACCGCCACCCACGCCGACTACTTTGATTACTGAACTCCGATTTTTCGGTAAGTTGAATTGAATTCCGTCTTCTAACATGGTGTTCTTATTCTATGTCGTCGTCATTTTCTAACCATTCCTTGATACCGCTCACAAAGCCCTTCCACAAAGGATCTTTACGAGGTTTGGCTTGCGTACTCCCGGTTTGTTCAGGAGAACCTTCTTCTTCCTGAACCTCTTCGATTTCAGGAGTTTCGTCGATTACTGGTTCTGGTTCTGGAACAGCAATCTCGTTTGGATCATAGGCCATCGGTGCCGTTTGTGATTCTAGTGCCATCGATAATAGACCGATGGATGTCGCATACACTGGCGATGCCAATTCCTTTTTGTAGCCGCTTGCCAAATGCTCATTCGGGTACCCAATACGCGTTGGCATTCCTGTGAGGTATTCGACCAATTGGCTCATGTGCTTGAGTTGTGAACCACCACCCGTTAGTACGATACCGCCTATCAGACGTTTGCGTTGGTCGTTCTGCTGGTAGTTGCGAATCTCGGCGATGACACTCTCCATGATTTCGCGCACACGTGCATTGATGATTTTCGAGAGTGTCTTCAAGCTGATCTCTTTGGGAGGTCTTCCGCGAAGTCCCGGGATGCTTACAATCTCGTTGTCTTTGTTCTCTCCTGGCCAAGCTGAACCAAACTTGACTTTGAGCAATTCTGCCTGCTTCTCGATAATCTCACAGCCTTCTTTGATATCTTCTGTAATCACCTTTCCACCGAACGGGATGACGGCCGTGTGGCGGATGATGTTGTCTTTGAAAATAGCGATATCAGTAGTACCCCCGCCGATGTCTACGAGAACCACACCAGCGTCTTTTTCCTCCTCAGCAAGTACTGCATCTGCGGATGCCAAAGGCTCTAGGGTGATATCACCCACCTTGAGACTGCTTTGCTCCACGCAACGTGCAATGTTTTTGATCGAAGCGATCTGGCCTACAACGATGTGGAAATTGGCCTCGAGGCGTGATCCGTACATCCCTTGTGGGTTCACGATGTTGCTGTCGCCGTCCACGCGGTATTCTTGCGGCAAGGCATGCAGTATCTGCTCGCCCGGCATCATCACGAGGTTGTTTACATTCTGCTTGAGCTTCTCGAGGTCCTCCGTGTTGATGATGGCCTCTGCATCGTCTCGCATGATGTAGTCTGAGTGTTGCATCGAACGAATGTGCTGTCCAGCAATCCCAACCATTACTTCTGTAATCTTTAGGCCGGAGTGCTCTTCAGCCATCTTAATCGCGGCTTGAATACTTTCGATGGTCAGGGTGATGTTCGCGACTACGCCGCGCTGCACACCAAGACTTTTGCTCTTTCCAATCCCGAGCACATCGATCTTGCGGTGTTCATTCAACCTCCCGACAACGGCCACAATCTTTGTGGTTCCGATGTCCAATCCTACTGCTAGTGGGGCGTTTTGTGTCATCTTGTTGTAGTTACTACTTGGTTCTTATAGCGCAAATCAATGCGTTTTATAGCTGCCAATTCCTCCTGCGGTGTCGCACCATAGTAGGCGGCCAATTTTTTTAAATCCATCTCCAGTCTTTGGTCCTTGTTCGCGACAACCACGTGGTTGTACCCGTGCGGAACAAGCGCTAAACTGGTGCTTTGAACATCGAGCTGTGCGAGGTTCTCAAGCGAAAATGCGGGACTTCCCACCACCTTTTTAAGCAATTCGCCTGCTGCTGCGGCCGAAGCGCTGTCCGATATCCCAGTGATAATCGGTAGGTCGAGCAATGTCCCTTTGGGTTTCGGCAAAATTTCATTTTGCAGGGTCAGTAGCGACGGTGTGCCCGCAGTTGCTACAATCGCCTTTACTTGTTTGGCCAGCACCTCTACGCGCAAAGCGCCTTGCATATTCCAATATACTTGAGCATCCATCACATACGGCAGCTCCTTTAAGGCAGTTTCTAACAAAAATGCATTGAGGCTCAGCACATTAGAATCTAGCTCTTCTTCGAAAAAGATATCGACCACTTCGCTGATTTCTTTTTCAGACACAAGTTGTTGATTATCAGGGTATTCAATCTCTATTTCTACGGTGTTGTACTTCTTGGAATTCCAGTATTGTCCGCTGCTGTAACGGGCGAGGAGCACACCTGTCATCAGCACCACAAGGAGCAGAATTCCTGAAACACGCTGTATTTTTTTACTCATCTTCATTGCAGTGCGTCTTTTAGGGGTGCAACAAGATTTCCTATATCGCCAGCGCCGACCATTAGAATGACCTCGCAGTCGCTTGAAAGCAGCGTTTCGATAAGTGCCTCCTTCTCTACGACGGCACCGCCGCTAATTCCAGCCGCAAGTACTTCTGAGGTGATGCCTTCGATCGGCAATTCCCTAGCGGGGTAGATCGGCAGGATAAAGCACTGCTCTGTGCGGGATAATTGGTATTTGAAGCCATCCATGAAATCACGTGTGCGCGAGTACAAATGGGGTT
>Ga0181564_10005724_pt1 | contig 10278 bp, 13 predicted proteins | sample 011ome_24_FD_134512 | JGI IMG/M metagenome (GOLD analysis project Ga0181564, IMG submission 134512) | Coastal salt marsh microbial communities from the Groves Creek Marsh, Skidaway Island, Georgia - 011513CT metaG (megahit assembly) | ecosystem: Environmental > Aquatic > Marine > Intertidal... | reverse complement strand
TATCGTGCCCCGCGCGGATGGTAGCCTTCGCCAGTAAAGGCTGCAACAAAAGCCGTTGGCTTGAAAAAATTTTAAGGCGTTCTCATCAACACGGCGTGGCTGTCGCCTGCGCGGGCTTGCTTCTCGATTAGAAGGTTCGTGTTCCGGGCTAGACGCGACAGATCGCCGATTGAGGCAGCCTCGGCATAAACAAAGTCGGCCACAAGATCATTGGCGATGAGGGCCTTCAAGGTGTCTTCCAGCAAGCGAGGTCGTGTGTAAGGGGGGTCTAGAAAGATGATATCGAACGGGTGTGTGTGCTGCTTAGCAAAGCGCAAAGCATCCCCTTTGTAGAAGGTGACCCACTCTTGCGCAGAGAGCTGCGCGACGGTTTGCCTCAATCCTTGCACCGTAGGGCTATGCTGTTCAACCATGACGACTTCACGAGCACCTTGTGATAAGGCTTCTAAACCTAAAACCCCAGAGCCTGCGAAGGCGTCCAAACAGCGAGTGTCGTGGATCCAGGGGCGTAGCCAGTTGAACAGCGTCTCACGGACCCGAGCGGGTGTTGGCCTCAAATGGGCAGCCTCTTTAAAGTGAAGCTTCCGTCCTTTCCACTTGCCACCAATAATACGTAGTGTTTGCGACGTACGGCGTTGTTTCGTCATGTTAGCTAATCTGCGTGTTGTGCGGTCAAACAGTACACTACCGGGCTCAGCCTTTCGCCAGTGGGTCAGCATGAAGGATAATGAACGTCGTGGTTGTTGCCTTGTACCACACGCGCATAATATAGGCGCGCGCGCTTAAAGCGAACGCGACATAACCCGTTATGGAAGAATGCCCTGTGAATGACCAAGCTAATCCCGAGCCCAACACCCCGCCGGAAACCAATTCTGGAGGATTGTTTCGAAGGTTACGGTCAGGGTTGGCCAAAACGCGTACCAAACTCGCGGAAGGTGTGGGCAACCTTTTGTTGGGTGAACGTGAAATTGATGATGGTGTGCTCGATGACCTGGAAACGGCATTGTTGCTGACGGACGTTGGGGTGGAAACCACGCAGGATGTCATGGCTGATCTGGCTAAACGTGTAAAGCGCAAAGAGCTCAATAATACCCGAGCGCTGCACGGCGCATTGTCTCGCCTGCTGGAGCAGCGCCTTCAGCCGCTGCAAAAAAAACTAGAGTTTGGGTCCCACAAGCCGACCGTGATCTTTTTTGTGGGCGTAAATGGAGTTGGGAAAACTACCACGATTGGTAAGTTAGCCAAGCAGCTTCAAGGAGCTGGACAGCGGGTTATGCTGGCGGCCGGGGACACCTTTCGTGCGGCGGCAGCCGAACAACTGCAAGTTTGGGGCGAACGTAATGGAGTACCTGTCATTGCGCAGGCCCAAGGCTCTGACAGTGCTTCAGTCGCGTTCGATGCCCTACAGTCCGCGAAAAACAAAAATGTGGACGTGCTGTTGGTGGACACCGCAGGCCGCTTGCAAGACAAAGCTCAATTGATGGATGAACTAAAGAAGGTGCATCGGGTTGTCCAGCGGTTGGACCCCTCAGCACCGCATGAGGTGCTGCTCGTATTGGATGGTGGTGTTGGGCAAAACGCGCTCAGCCAAGTAAAACTGTTTCACGAGGCAGTGCAGTTGTCGGGTTTGGTGATTACCAAACTAGATGGCAGCGCTAAGGCGGGTGTCTTGTTTGCGATTGCTGCGCTTCCAGAGATCCACTTACCCGTCTACTTTGTAGGCGTTGGTGAGGGAATTGATGACCTTCGGGAATTTGAAGCCGCAGATTTCGTCAATGCGCTACTTGCGCAAGGCGACTAGTAGGTTACTCTTCCCGCGTGGGAAATATAGCGCTGCAACACGTCACTCGCCGATTTGATAATGGGCACGAAGCGCTGTCCGATATTTCGGTGGAGTTTGAGAGCGGCTCTATGACCTTTCTGACCGGCCACTCCGGCGCCGGTAAAAGTACGTTCTTAAAGCTGCTGCTGCGTGCTGATAAGCCGTCACGAGGTAAAGTGATAGTGAACGACGTGGACATAGCGAAACTCCCCGACTCGCGTTTACCCCAGTATCGTCAGCGTTTAGGTGTCGTTTTTCAGGATCATCATTTGCTTGCTCAGCGAACGATTTTTGAAAATGTTGCGCTGCCGCTGCGCGTCATGGGTATGCGAGACAGAGATGTGGGTCGCCGCGTACGCGCCTCTCTTGATCAGGTCGAATTGTTGGGCAAGGAGGCTTTGTTCCCACGACATTTGTCCACGGGTGAGCAACAGCGAGTGGGTATTGCCAGAGCCGTCGTGACCCGTCCGAAAATTCTGCTGGCAGATGAACCAACAGGTAATCTTGATCCTGAATTATCCAGCCACATCATGAACCTCTTTGCGCGCTTCAACCAGGTGGGCACCACGGTAATTATAGCCAGTCACGATATCCACTTGATCGAACGCATGGGATTCCGCATGTTACAGCTGGGTCAGGGGCACATCATCGACGACCGACCTGCGCATGTTGCCGAGTCAGTGCAACCGCAGAACACCGGTGAGGACCACTAGCTTTCAGTATGTTCACTTCCGAGAAAAGCCCATGGGGAGGTTCGGCTTGGTATCCAACGGCCTGGTTTAGAGACCACCTACGAGTCAGTGTAGAGTCGTTTTATTTCGTCAGTGCTCGATTAGGCACGAGCTTTTTGGTGTGGCTGGTCGTGGGGATCGCGTTAGCGTTGCCTGCGGGCTTGTGGATCTTGCAGGAAAACATGCTTCGGGCGTCTGCGGGGTGGGAAGGCCGACCTGGGTTGAGCCTTTACTTCAGCGAGGGTGCTGAAGAGGCAGAGATTGCGCGAGCCGCGCAGCGTTTGCGTGACAGCGTCGGCATCGATGGCGTCACGGTGATCAGCGCGGATGATGCATTGGACGACTTCAAAGCGCATACGGGCCTAGGCGATGCATTGGCATTACTGGGTGAAAATCCCCTGCCCGCGTCGATGACGGCTAGATTCGCTGAAAATATTTCCGCCGTGGCTGTTGAAGCCCTTGTTGAAAAAGCAAGAGTGCTTCCTGGTGTGGCTGAAGTCGTGTTTGAGAAAACCTGGCTTGAACGGCTGCGTGACTTGTCGACGGTTGTCAGCCGCCTAGGTGCCGTATTGGCCGGGCTGTTTGGCGTGGGCGCGGTGCTGGTAACTGCGTCGTCCGTGCGTCTGGCCATAGAATCGCGCCTAGACGAGCTGCGCGTGTTAAAAATGGTAGGCGCGACTCAGGGGCAGATCCGTCGGCCATTCTTGTATTTCGGTGCGCTGTACGGCTTCGGTGGTGGTGTAATTGCCGCCATGTTGATCGCGATCACGCTCGTGGTAATAGAGCCTCCGTTACAATCGCTGTTGGGAAGTTATCAGGCGCAGTTAGACCTTGCGGGTTTTGGACTCGGGTTTTTAGGCGTCTTACTCATGGTTGCGAGTTTACTGGGGGTTGCCGGGTCTATGCTGGCGGTTCGGCAGCGCTTGAAAAACTTAGAACTCTTTTAATTTCATATATTTAGTAAATATTCTGGAACTATTTTCAGTTAGCAGACTCCTACAGAGAGTGCTAAACTAAAGTTATAGTTGTTACCGGAGGTATCAAATGTCTAGCGAAGTAATGGCAATGCCCAGTCTTGCGCCCGGCCGCGATATTGACGCATATCTAAATACCATCAGCGCATTTCCTGTGTTAACCGCGGAGCAGGAGAAAGTGCTGGCAGATAAATTTTACCAACAACAAGATCTGGATGCTGCGCGCGAGCTGGTCTTGTGTCACTTGCGTTTTGTTGCACATATTGCGCGCTCCTATCAGGGTTACGGGTTGTCCCAAGCCGATCTGATTCAGGAGGGGAACGTGGGGTTGATGAAAGCGGTGAAGCGATTTGATCCCAACGTGGGGGTCCGCTTAGTGTCTTTTGCCGTGCACTGGATTAAAGCGGAAATGCACGAGTTTATCTTGCGAAACTGGCGTATCGTAAAAGTGGCTACAACCAAAGCCCAACGTAAGTTATTTTTTAATTTAAGATCGAACAAGAAAAGCTTAACCTGGCTGAATCCGGCTGAAAGTCGTGCTATAGCCGATGATCTGGGCGTATCAGTCACCGAGGTCACCCGTATGGAGGGGCGGCTTGCGGCAACGGATATGGCATTTGATGCAGATGAATCGGACGAAGAGAACCCGAGTGCGCCCGTACACTTCCTGGCTGCGCCTGCCAGTGATCCAGCAGATCTGGTCGCGGAAAATCAAGTCAGCACAGTCAAGGCTGAGCGACTTTCAGTGGCGTTAACGGAGCTCGACGATCGAAGTCGAGATATTGTGGAGCGACGCTGGTTAGTCGACAGTAAGGCGACACTGCACGATTTAGCAGCTGAATACGGTGTTTCGGCAGAGCGGATCCGGCAACTGGAACAAAATGCCATGAAAAAACTGCGAAAAGCGATGGCCGCCTAAAACAAGAGCCTTTGGGCCATTGAATGTTCAACATCAGTTCCTGCTAGCCGGCGCTCTTTATGGTGCCTCCGGTGTAGCTCTCGGAGCATGGGGCGCTCATGGTCTGGCCGCCTTTTTGGGGACCACCACAACCGGGGCCTGGGACACTGCGGTCCTCTATCAAATGATGCACGCGCTGTGTCTGCTGTTTATCGGCGGCGCGCTCAGTGTGTTGGGTCACAGTCAGCTCTTATCATGGGCGGGATATCTCGTAACCCTGGGCGTGTTGCTGTTTAGCGGTAGTATTTACGCCTTGGTACTCGGTGCTCCAGGGTGGCTCGGGCCGGTGACGCCTGTAGGCGGGGTTTGTTTCATCGTTGCCTGGAGTCTGTTAGCTCTGGCGGCGTGGCGTTGGACACCCCGGTGAGTGAATTTCGCAACCATAGCTACATTCGGCGCAAGGGTCGAATTACCAAAGCCCAAACTAAAGGCCTGACGACTTTCGCAACCGACTTTGCGGTCACTCCAGAACAAGTAGTACCCGCCGCAAGCGGCTGTCCTGTGGGTATTGAAGTTGGCTTTGGTATGGGCCACGCGCTTCTGCGTTGGGCCCATGATGCCCCCCATTTTCAATTGTTTGGAATTGAACTCTACCAACCAGGTATCGGTGCCCTTGCCGATCGATTACATCGCGAGGGGATGCTCAATGTGCATATCCTTGAATATCCGGCCCAGGAGGTATTCGCGAAATTGCCGAACGCCTGTGTGGATGAAGTTAGGATTTTCTTTCCGGACCCTTGGCCGAAGAAACGTCATTTCAAACGACGCCTGGTACAACCTCCTTTTGTTGAGGCACTCGCTGACGTCGTTAAACCAAAGGGGATAGTGCGCCTTGCAACGGATTGGGTCCCCTATGCTGCCTGGATAAGAGAATGTTTTGGCGCCAATTCTTCGTTTGCCCCGCAGTTCGATCGTGTGCGGCCTGCGCAAAGCGGTTCGGTGCAGGAGAATGTTCGGGGTAAAACTAATTTCGAGCGACGCGGTGAAAAGCTTGGGCATGACATAACTGATTTTGAGTACACTCGCCGTTAACGGTGATTAAGTTAGATAAACTCAGCCAGAACGCTGTCCAGATAGCGTAACCCCATAGGAGTAGTCGCACACCGGTCCAGCTGAACCAATCCTCGGTCATGCAGCCTTTCCCAGCGTTGACGGACGACGTCCCAAGCTAACCCCGTACGTTCGGTAAATGAAGCCTTAGACACCCCGTCGACAAGCCGGAGCGCATTCATCATAAATTCTAGCGGCAGGTCGCTAAGGCTTACCGGATCATGCGTGGTCTGTCGGGGACTCTCCATGTACAGCCGCGGTTGGGAAGGTTTAAAGGTTCTGACCACGGAGAGCTTAGATGTCTCTGAGTTACTCCACTTGCCATGAGCGCCTGCCCCAAGGCCAAGGTAGTCGCCAAATGACCAGTAGTTGAGGTTATGTTGACTATAACGGCCTGACCGTGCGTACGCAGACACCTCATAGCGTTCGTAACCACAGTCCTTTAACAGCGCCAAGCCGAGCCGCTCAATGTCGGCCAGGGTCTGATCCACAGGGAGCAGAGGCTGGCGACGGAAGAACTCAGTTTTGGGCTCCAATGTGAGCTGATACCAAGAGATGTGTTCACTATTGAGCTCAATAGCTTGAGTTAGATCGCTGAGGGCCTCAGCCACGGTTTGCTCAGGAAGGCCCCACATTAAGTCGAGATTGATGTTGTCAAAACCACCCAAGCGCGCGAGATCAAATGCCTTAATCGTATCTTCGGCCTGGTGGATACGGCCAATGGACTTCAGTTTAGCATCGCTGAAGGTCTGCGCTCCCAGTGAAAGCCGGTTGATCCCAGCCGCGCGATAGTCCGAAAAATCTGCATGTTCGGTGGTGCCAGGATTGGCTTCCATGGTGACTTCTGCCTCGGGATCAACAGACAAAAGCTCAAGCACTCGACTCAATTGGTCGGGTGTAAACAAACTGGGTGTGCCGCCACCAAAAAATATCGTGTGGAATTGTGGCTCTATGTGCAAACGCTCACGTTGTGCTTGCCAATCTTGGCTTAACGAGCCGATATAGCGGTCTAAATCATGTTCAGGTTTCAAAGGGTGCGAGTTGAAGTCGCAATAGGGGCATTTACGAATACACCAGGGAAGATGTACATAAGCACTCTGTGGGGCAAACATGTCAGGTCTGGGTTCGCTCAGAGGAGGTTGCGCAGTTGTTCAACCAGTCTAGACATGGCCTGTCCGCGATGGCTAAGGAGATTCTTTTCCGGCGGGGATAATTGAGCTGACGTCTGCGCCATGGTTGGTATAAAAAAATGCGGGTCGTATCCAAAACCGTTTCCTCCAAGAGCGTCATCGACGATCTCCCCATCCCAGCGAGCGGTGGCGATGAGTGGTGCAGGGTCGGTTGCGTGCCTCATCATTGCGATGGCGCAGTAGAAGTATGCCTTGCGGTCGGCAACATTTTTTAAAGATGCAATGAGCTTTTGGTTATTCGCATGATCGTCTCCATGCTTGCCTGCGTAGCGTGCGGAGTAAATGCCCGGTGCGCCACCAAGTGCGGGTACGACTAACCCACTATCATCCGCGAGGGCCGCAAGGCCGGTTGCCGCAGCAACACTCCTGGCCTTGAGGATGGCATTTTCTATGAAGGTTGTGCCAGTCTCTTCGGCGCTGGGGACATCATGCTGTGCTTGACTCTCTAACTCGGCCGGCAGGCCCTCGAGCAACGATTGCAGTTCAGCAAGTTTGCCCTTATTGCGACTGGCCAAGACGATACGCATGTCGCTTATTCTTCCCAATACATTTGTTGAGAAAATCTCAACTCGGCGAGATCTCCGTTGGCTAAAACGATGTCGATCGCGACTCGGTGATATTCTTCATTGGCGTGTCTCAGCAGCGCAAGGTAGTAAATGGCTTCTCCCTCTGTGACCTCAGAGAAAACCAGCGTTTGATCTTGTCCTAACAAATTGGTTGAGATGCCAGTCACCACGGCGCTCGTCGGTTGGCCTAGAGCGTTCAGAATTGAAATATTGACCAGAGAACGATTACGCGCCCGCAAAAGGCCGTACTTTTCGGCGATTTCGGGTTTAAGTGTCATGGTCGGCACGATGATATAGTGAACGTCGTAATCGCCGAAAGATTGTTTTTGCTCGGCACGAGCCGCTGTGTTTAACAGTAGAGCCCCGACTAAAAACAAGATAACAAACGCAATTTTAGGTTGTGGCACGGTCAGATCTCCCGAGACGATAGAAGGCTACAGGTCCCATGAGGTTGGGTAGCACTGCCCCAAGTGGACTCTCAACGTTATTTAGATTGACCACGCGACGTTCAATGATTGGAAAATTAAGGTCTGCGGCCAGTCGCTCAAAATCTTTAAATGTACACAGATGAATATTGGGTGTATCAAACCACGTGTTCGGGACGTGTTTCGCGACCGGCATGCGACCGAAGAAAAGTAATTGCATACGGCAACGCCAGTGCCCGAAGTTGGGGAACGTGATAACACACTCCTCGCCGATCCTGAGCATTTCTCGTAGCAGTTTGTCGGGTGCTTTGACTGATTGAAGGGTCTCAGTCATTACCACAATGTCAAAGCTGTCGTCGGCGAAGTTACCCAGGCCAGCATCTAAATCCTGCTCAATGACGTTAACGCCCTTTTCGATGCAGATGCGAATGTGTTCGGGATCAACGTCCAGACCGTATCCGTTAACCTGTTTAAACTTTTGTAGATGGGCAAGCAGTTCGCCTCGCCCACAACCAAGATCTAAAACGCGCGCATTAGCGTTGACTAGCTCAGCGATGATCGCGAGGTCTTTACGCAGGCTCATGGTTCTGTACCGCCACAATGATCAACGTAGATTTTCCCCAGGAAGCTACTCAGCAACTTCACATAACGAGGCAGCGGCAACAAAAATGAGTCGTGACCATGTTCTGATGTGATCACCGCGCTAGCAACGTTTTTGCGTGCGGCAATCAGCGCGTTGACGATTTCTTTGGATCGCTCCGCAGAGAAACGCCAGTCGCTGGTGAAGGATAAAATCAGGAATTTTGCCTGTGCAGTGGCGAGCGTAGCGACCAGATCATCATCGTGATCTCGCGCTGGATCAAAGTAGTCCAATGCTTTGGTCATTAACAGATAAGTATTGGCGTCAAAGCGTCGCGAAAACACCTCCCCTTGGTGACGCAAATAACTCTCTACTTGAAATTCCACACCAGCACCTTTTTCCAGATCCCCGGATTTGAGCTCGCGCCCGAATTTTTCGCGCATGCCGTCATCGGAAAGATAGGTAACATGTCCTATCATGCGGGCCAGTCCTAAGCCCTTATCAGGCACCGCTTGCTGCCGATTGTAATGTCCACCGGCAAAAGCCACGTCGGAGGTGATGGCTTGTCGAGCAATTTCGTTGAACGCGATATTCTGGGCGGATAGCTTTGCAGCTGCCGCGATGACGATGGCTGAACCGACCCTCTCTGGAAAATCAATAGCCCACTGTAGTGCCTGCATGCCACCAAGACTGCCGCCTATGACTGCGGCAAATTTGTTTATGCCAAGAGAGTCAGCGAGCAAAGATTGGCTCTTTATCCAATCTTTGACAACCACGGTAGGAAAATCGGGCCCATAGGGAGTACCGGTGTTTGGATTAGTGCTCAGCGGCCCGGTGCTGCCGTGGCATCCGCCTAGGTTGTTTAAACTGACCACAAAAAATAAATTGGTATCAATACATTTTCCTGGCCCTATGCAATGGTCCCACCACCCGGGCTTTTCCTCCTCAAGATGGTGATAACCCGCGGCATGGTGGTTCCCAGACAGGGCATGGCATATCAGCACTGCGTTCGAGCGCTCTGTGTTCAGCTCGCCGTAAGTTTCGTATACCAGCTCAAATCCTGGCAAAAACTCAGCCGACTGTAGGTCAAAGCGGTCTTCGTAGATGAACCTTTCAGGTGTTATAACGCCGACGCTATTAGGGGGTATCGTGGAGGGCACTTCAATTCTACGACGACTAAAACGAACGCATTAGAATATCTTCCGCGACAATGATGAGCAGAAGTACCAGCATCGGTGACAGGTCGAGTGGCCCGAGCGATGGAAGTGCTTTACGAACGGGTGACATGACCGGTTCGATCAGCTGGTTGAGCAACTGAAGTGCGGGGTGATAAGAGCCTTGGGCAACAAAACTGGCGATCACGATGATGATGATGGTCCATTTATAAAATTGGAGCAGAATAAGCAGAGTTTTTATCAAACCGGCCCATAAGGCAGGTAACAACTCAGGTCCGCTACCGTATTGGATATAGGTAAACGCGTAAATGCTGGCTAGGCTAATGAGCCACGCGATAAGTACAGACGCGACGTCGAAATTGCCAATGGGCTTTATGGCGCCCCTGATCGGCTTACAGATTGGGTCGGTGGCTTTTGCGACGGCCTGGCTGATGGGGTTGTAGAAATCAGCCCCGCTGGCTTGCAATAAAAAGCGCATAAGGAATAACAAGGCCGCGATGCGGAGTATAAAGTCTACGACAATGACTAGTGTCTGGCTCACGGTTCCTGATCTCCGCCAAATTCCTGTGCGAGTTGCTCTGCTCGTTCATTGGCCGCCTGTATGGCACTGGCGACCGTATCGGGCATGTGCTGTTTAATCATAACGTCCAGCGCCGCCGCGGTGGTGCCACCGGGTGAAGTAACGTTCTGGCGCAAGGCGTCTGGACGATCGCTACTCTCCTTTGCCATCAATGCCGCCCCATAGGCAGTTTGCAATGTGAGGCGGGCAGCGATCTCTGGCTCCAAGCCAAGTTCGACGCCCGCATC
>Ga0181564_10005719_pt1 | contig 10279 bp, 9 predicted proteins | sample 011ome_24_FD_134512 | JGI IMG/M metagenome (GOLD analysis project Ga0181564, IMG submission 134512) | Coastal salt marsh microbial communities from the Groves Creek Marsh, Skidaway Island, Georgia - 011513CT metaG (megahit assembly) | ecosystem: Environmental > Aquatic > Marine > Intertidal zone... | reverse complement strand
CCACGTTGGACGCCGTCCGGCTTAATCATGATGTAAGTGCGTTCCATGTTTGTGTTTGTGTGTGCGTGAGAAAGTAAGGTGAATGAAAAATGATCTCGGCCGCCGCACGCTTTTCCGCCGTCCAAAAGAAAAGGTGAAAAAAAAAGTGCTCCTCTCTCTCTCTCTCTCTCTCTCTCTCCCTCTTTTCTCTGAACAAACCACGCAGAAGAAAAGAAATACGCATCAAAACGCCGCCATTTTTTTCGACGATGACGATAGAGACGAAAATGATGTCATCCCCGGAAGCCTCGTCCACGGCGGCGGCGCAGATTGAGATTCTTCTCAAACCGAGCGACGTGAACACGGAGGCGAAATATTACGAAAAACTCATCCGACGAGGCATCGAGGAATGTAACTACGAAACGTTTTCGAACGTCTGCGTGCAGAGACACCACCACACCGGCGCTGTCGCGAACAACGACGAGACAACGAATAAAAGCGATATAAATGGTACTAATAATCATTCGCAGGTAGCAGGAGGAAGAAATAGAGGTAAAGGCTTATATGCGACGAGAGATTTCGCCGTCGGCGACCGAGTGTTAATAGAACCGCCGATGGTGGCCATGCAACACGAGAGAAACAGAAACGACGCGATCGTCTGTTCGTTCTGCTTTCGATACGTCGGGTCTATTGAAAAACAAATTGGACAAAGATTGTTTCATCAGTTATCGTCCACGCAAGAGAAGCAGCAGCAACAACAACAAAACGAACAGCAAATGTCGGCGACGCCGGCAGACGCAGCCGCCGAGGAAGCGGCGAGGAGGTCGGGAGATCTCGATATTTTAAATAGCATGGCATCTATTGGAGAACCGAAATTACCATTAGCAGACGAGTACTTCCCTCTTCCAACTGAGCACGCGTGTTTAGGTGGCTGTTACCGCGAAATATTTTGCTCGAACGAGTGCGCGCGAAACGCTTGGAACTCACACGAACGAGCGATGTGCATCGGGAACAACAACCGAGACCAAGAGGAACATGCAAAAATTCGCGGATCTATGATGCATCAGTTCATCGAGCACGCGAAAGATACGAACGATATCTTCATCTTAGCCGCAAAAGTTGTCGCCATGGTTACAGAAAATGCCAGCCTCGCCCTGAGCGACGCGGGTAATAACATGACATTTTTAGAAGCTTTAGAAGTTGCTTGGGAACCGTTTTCTCGAGTTCAGAAAGCTATTTGGTGGGATATCGTCGCCATTCCTTCGGATGTAGAGGAGAAAGACGAGGAAAGTTTTAGACAGCAACTCATTGAGCTCGCATCAGATTCTTTGGAGTTGTTATGTAAGGCCTGGCCAGATCGCGCTCAGGCGTTTCCTGGCTTGTTCTCCTTACCAGTTTGGGGAGCCATCGTCGGAATGTTTGAATTGAACAATTTAGAACTCGTCGTAGAATCTCCGGTGGAAAATTATTTCCTCGCCGTGGACGGCTTAGCTGACGAGAACCAAAAAATGGCAATATTGCCTCAAACGCAACCATTTCTGGATGCGTTGGACGTGAAATACGACATCCCTTGTTTAGGAACAGCGCTTTTTGCGTTGCAATCCAATTGTAATCATGACTGCGATCCGAACTGTCATCCGTTCAAAGACGAGACCGATATAAACGGGAGTTGCGTTTTAGTTGCGCGGAAACCGATACAAAAAGGAGAGGAATTGACAATTAGCTACTTAGAAGACGATCAAATGGATTGGGGCAGACGCCAAGATGCCTTGTCAGATTACGGTTTCGTGTGCAGATGTGCAAGATGCGAATCCGAAGTCAGTCAATCTCGAGGACGACAAAAGATGAAAATGTAAAAAGCAACGAGTGTCGGAACATTTTTTGCTTTCGAATACGCTACCCTAGTAATAATAGTTATTATTATACACGCAAGCTACGCTACGAGTTCTTCTTCAATTTTTAAAATGTACGTCGACGTCGTATCCAGAAAGTATTCCGCTCGGTCCAAGTGAACACAAGATGCCGCGTCCTCGACGTTGTTATCAAACGAACACAAGGAATTTCTCACTTTACTCTTGTTCTCGAACTTCGCTTCATTCAACGTAGAAACCAAATCCTTGGCATTGGCTTCCGATATCACATCATTTACGCCTCGAACGACTCGAATTCCCCGCAACGCATCTGGTATTTCGTTATTGACCGATTTCAAGAGCTTCTTCACGTCCCAGTCGTTCTCTAACGAAGGAACATCGAGCGCCGATGTTGCGTTTGAGAAACACGTGCCCGATTTACCTCTGATTGTCCAATATCGCTCGTAAAAATCGTCGTTGGTAGTATTAATAGAATCTCCTAAAGCTATTCGTTTACTTTCAAAATCTTTATGATTTCGCTCCGACGAAGATCCAGCGCCAATCAGTGTCAAACTGTGTACGAGATTTTTACTCTGCAACGCATGCTGCAACGCCAGTCCGCACCCCGTACCGTGCGCAATGATGTGAATGCCTTCTTCTGCTAAACCGCAATCCTTTCGCACACCAGCGAGCTCATCGAGTAAGAAATCATCAACATTTGCATTTGCATCTAATTTATGCTTGGACTTTCCTCGATTTAACTGGTCGTAGAAGAAAATCTCTCTTCGAAAATCGTCCGGAGTGAACGCTAAGATTTCAATCGCTTCGAGATATTTCATGTCCAGACGCTGGTCGTGTATGACGAGCACGGGAAGGCACGTTTTGTTTCCTCTCTTAAATTTACCCACTTGTCGCACGAACGTCTGAAGATTATTCACGTAACCTTCCGAAAAAGTGCTTTGGTACGCAGCCTGCGACACCGGAGAGTCGATGTCTGCGTAGTACCCGCAGAAAGGTTCTCGCGCTGCTTCAGCTTTTTCTGCAAAAGTTGCAGAGCACGACAAAGACGTCGTCATAACCGCCAAAGATGAGAGGGATACAAAATCTCGCCTGCTCCGCATGTCGCATTTCGCGCTTTCCATCTTGCTCTTATTGTTACTATTCTTCTCGTTGTTCTTTTCATTCATATTCGCGTCGTATTCATCGCGACGCTCGCGGTCGCCAACACGTTTCTCGTTAGAAGCAAGGAAACGCAACGCTTCTCCACCTCTCCTTCTGCTCTTGACGTTGGTTTTGACGGCAGCGTTGAAACGCCTCAAGGACGACGACGAGAGCGAGGAGGAGGAGACCATAGTCGTAGATGCTGGTGGGTGCGGTGTCTGGTCCAGCGCGGCGAAAGTTAATTAAGTGTGAGCGCGCACCGGATGTTTTTTTTTCAAGAAAAAGAAATTTGCTTGTCAATGCTTGTGCGACGGACAAATTTGTGACATCTCTCCGAAAAATCAGAGAGGGCAGAGTTGCAGAGGGCAGAGGGCTCGACAAAGAGAGAGAAAGAGAAGAGAGACGAAAAATCTTCATAATAAAAGTTTAGTAAGCGCAAACAATGGCGAAGAGAACGAAGAAAGTCGGTACGTAAATTGAATCGAACAATAGTTGTGCATCGCGTGTGCGCCAACGCGTGATGATGCGTTGTTCGCATCGGAGGGGATGTGAGACAATTGCGCCCGTTTGCACATTCCGGCTGAAAGGATGCGGCAAGCCCTGTCTCCGTCGTTTTCCGGGCTTTTTCTCGTTTCGAAATGCGCTCAGTTCGTATCGACGTTTCGGTTAGATGGTCATCAAAGTGTCCAAATTGAACGCACACACGTTCGTTTGACGCATTTATACATCTTCTGGATCGAACACGCGCTCGCACAGTGTTTATTCCGCGACTTTGGATTTCTCCCTCTCCTCATTTTTGACCGGCCTCTCACTCTCTCCCCACCTTCGCTTTGGGAACTCACCGAATTTGTCTTTTCTTTACTACTCTCTAATACGCAGGTATCACCGGGAAATACGGTACGCGTTACGGGGCCTCCCTCCGTAAGGTCATTAAGAAGCAAGAAGTCTCGCAACACTCGAAGTATTTCTGCGACTTTTGCGGTAAATATGCGGTCAAGCGTCAAGCTGTCGGTATTTGGGGGTGCAGTGGTTGCCACAAGGTGAAAGCCGGCGGCGCCTACGCTTTGAACACTTCCGGCGCCGTCACCGTGAGATCCACCATTAGACGTCTCCGCGAAGCTGTCGAGAAGTAAATTCATCATTTGTTTCTCGATGTAGTCGTATTTAGTTCATAATAATATTAATCTAGTAGCAAAGTTCATAAAAACACAACAACAATCGCGCGCGCTCGACACGGATGACTATTTTCGCGGTAACTCTATTTTTTTCTTCGCGAACACCTTGAGTGTATGTGCGCCTATTCTATCTACATGCTAAGCTCTTCTATATCGTCTATTGCACTTCGTGATTCCACAAGTCTTCCTCGGAGAGTTCAAATGGCTCTTTAAATGTCGACTTTTGCAAAGCTTGCTGCCTCGTTCGTTTCCGGTTAGTTCTCGCTTTCAAGTTTCTCAGTTGGTTGGATATCTGCGCTTGCATCTCCGCGGTACCGACCAAAGATTCGACTTCTTTTGCACTCTTCTGTTCTCTATCGGCGGCAGCGGCCATTTTCTTCTCCCTTTCCTTCCTCAGATTCCCGAGTTGTTGTTTCCATTTTTCTTTCCACTCTCGCGTTTGGACGTTTTCTAAGTTGCCTCTCGCTGACTGAAGCGTTTCGTATGCGGCTTTGATTTGAATAAACTTTTCCACGGACTCTGGAGAATTGTTCACGTCTGGATGATATCTCTTGGCTTTCCTTTTATACGCCCGCTTGACGGCTTCTTGACTCGCTCCGACGGAAACGCCCAAGATGAAATACAAATCTTCAGTAGATTTTGGATATTCAGACGACGACGCAGATACTCTCACGCGTTCTCTCCTCGCTCCTCCTCTGGCGTCGAGCAACGAAGAGGATGCGTTAACTTTCTTTCTCGCGTCTGTATTTGCTGCGTGCACGACCTTACGACACACGAGCGCGCCTTGCGCCTGCGCACAGAAAACAGACATCTGTCACAATAATATCTATGAAATGTAAATTTTGTGCTGACGGAAAATTTTTCATGCAGGTGGATGAGCAGCTTTTGCTGGAGAGGTGGGTCTCGTAACTGCAAAAAAAAAGGAAACGCAACAACGCCAGAAGAGAACACGGGAGCGGAGTTCATGATGACGATGATGTTGACTTCTTCTTCCAACGCCACCCGAGCGTTGGGAGAATCGATGATATTTCATCGCAAAATATCGAACGCATCGGCATCGTCGTCAACATCGTCAACGTCAACGAAAAGATTTACGAAGACGTTGACAACCAATGCCGCCGTCGCCGGCGGCACAAACGAGGCAAATTCTGTTTCTGCCTCTTCACCGTCGCCAGTATCATTAAAATCATCATCATCAAAATCGGAGGTAGAAAAGAATCATTCAGGCGGCAACGACGACTTTGTCGATAGTGATGTTAGTAGTGCCAGTGATCCAGTGAGCATTTATAACGAAGAGATGAAGGACGTTGACATGTTGTCCTTGGAAGAACTCTCCCAAAACTTTGAAGAGGTTCAATACGTCGCTCCAAAGGCATCGACATCTTCGCCGTCCTCGAAAGGAAAGATAAACACGGTGCTGAAAAATATAGCATCTTCCGTTTTCTCCCCGCAATGGATTGCGCTCGCGGTGACTTATTTCGTTTTGAAACGTTTTCGAGACGAGAGAGACGTAAAGTTGGTGAAAGAGATGCTCTCGATGGAGGAGAAAGATTTGAAAGAACTTCCAGTTAACGAAAGGCGTGTAGAAATCGAGCGAGCGCGTTTGAAATGGAGACTGAAACAGCTGCGCAAAGATAGAGGAAAGGTAAAAAACTTTAAAAGAGTAGAAATTATGATCACGGAAAGACTAAAAGTGCTGAATCGAATGAAGATGAAACAGGCGGAGGCGGAAGTAAAACGTGCCGAATGGCTCGAACGCGTAGGAGACGCCCAGGGCGCAGAAAGTGCCATCAAAGAAGCCGAGCGTATGGGCGATTTGAAATCAGGAACGATAGATATAGCAGGGAAAAAAGTGAAAACGCCGCACCCGGGAGCGAATCTGAAATGGATGAAACCGGAAGACTACGTCGAACAGTTGCAAAAATCTTTCTTGGCGAAAACCGAAGAAGAAGAAGAAGAAGAAGAAGAAGAAGAAGACAAAGCGGGCAGCGGTGCAAGCGCAAAATCAGGGAATGCTGTCGTCATTCCTACGCTCCTGCCCGAGACCGACGAAATAGTAAGAGGGCTAGATGGAGCTGGATCAGACGGGAAACCTATTTTTAGCAATATTACCGACAGCATCGATAGCGCCGTGACGGATAATATTAGCGAAGAAGAGATTAAAAGAGTTGAAGCAAAGGTTGAAGAGTTTTCTTCGTCCACACGTAGCGCGACGAACGAGAAAAGTGGAGAAGAAGAAATGCCCGCAGATTTAGAAGAAGCGCTCAAGAATATGGACAGGGACTTCATGACGATGAAATACACCGAAGACGAGCTTTTTGAAAAGTACGGAGACGTGCTCGATAAGTACGGCTTGAACGTGCCAAAAAACGAAACCGGCGCTTCGAACGAAGATTTCTATAAGCAAATGGATTTCGGCGAGGAAGGCGGCGATGAAGATAACCTTCACCCGCAACTCCGCGACCCGTACTATTATAAATCCTTGCGAGCTGTCCACGCTATTTTCGTCAACAGACCAAACCAAGAGTACGAGGAGTTTCTGTGCATGCAAATGGTTCCTGCAGAAATACCGGAGAAGGAGAGGCCAAAAGATACGTTTCATGTCGTCGCTTTTGAGTCCGTGGAAGACGCCGAACGATTTTGCCACTTGACGCGGTCGCAGCGAGAAGCAAATGAAGATCCTATATACACCACTCGACCGTTTTCGGTCAAAGGTTTAGAAGATGAAGCGGAAAAAGTTAATCGGGGCGTAACCGTCATCGGGGCCAGTCGAGTCGATTTGAAACCCGGGCGTTCGGCTACTTTGGTTTTAAACGAAATCATGAGCATAGGAAATGAGGTGTACTTTTGGGAATTCGCGAAGCAATGCAAGCGAACGTTCGACGAGAAGGAGGAGCAAATGAAGAAACCGGCGCCGCCAACCATCGACGGAGCGTTTTGAAATTTTTTAGTTGCTCCTTACTCGTCCCAGTACAAACAAAACATAGATAGCTCCTTTGGAATAAAAAAAAAACCACACATCAAAAAAAGATAACAAAACAAAAAATGCGACGTCAACTGACACGCGCGATAGTGTCCACCTCTTCTCGGACAGCGACGCATCAGTTTGCTTCCTCCTCTTCCTCTTCTTCGTTTGCAGCATCGCAGTCGGCTTTGCGCCCTTCACACGGAAGTGCGGTAAGGAGAACAGCGGCGACTCTGTTTTCGAGAGAGTGGTTGTTAGTGAAGAGTGCGCCGTCGCCATCATCATCATCATCAACAACAACATCACCATCGGGGAGACTTTTCACCTCGTTCCCCGCGGCGAGAACAACCTCACGACTACTGCGCCGACATCGACAGTACTCTTCGAGCGCGTTGAAAACGTTGTATGAGAATGGATTGAGTTGTGCGACGAAAGGTATCCGCGGTGTACCTCACTCCGTCCGAGCGCAGCATTTGGCAAGAAGAACGATGCACAAGACGTTGGCGAGAAAGAGTGCTTTGACTCCGACGACGAAATCGGACGCAAACTTTGCTTTGCGCTTTGCCCAAAGAAAAATGCACACGTCAATAAACGGAAACACAACGGGAAGGTTTAGTAAAAGAGGTAATAGTACGAGTAGTAATGGAAGTAGTCATAGTGGTAGCGCTGCAGCGCTCAGAAGTAACAATACAATAGTAGTGGGTTCGCTCTGCGCTGCGTCGATACCAGTTTTTGGAATGATGGCGAAGAGATATTATTTCGACTGTCGTACTGCTAAGTGTAGTCCAGTAGAGTCATCAGCATCTCCGTCGAATGCTAAAAGCACGGCGGAACACGTCAACGATGAGTTGAATGATCACCTGAAGGAAAAAGTGATGACTGTGTTGCGTTCGATACATTTGGCGTTTTTGTTTACGCCGGCGCTTATCTTCGCACCTTTAACGTACCTGGAAAGCTGTCCATTGTGGTACAAGAAATTTTGGTACGCTATGATTCGAAAGACCTTAGAATTTGCAGGTCCGGCGTTCATAAAATGGGGACAATGGGCATCGACGAGATACGACGTTTTTCCCGCGGTGCTCTGTCATGAACTCGAAAAATTGCAATCTACAGCTCCAGAACACAAATGGGAACACACAAAGTCAACTTTAGAAAGGGTGTATGGTGATACCTTTGATCACATTTTTGAATCATTCGACGAGCACCCGATGGCGTCTGGATCAATTGCGCAAGTGCACCGGGCAACGCTTCGCGAAGGCGTCGCTGAGTCGTCGAAGAAACGTCAAGATTTATTCTCGAGATTTAACTATGCGCTCATCGCTGGCGTCGAGATGCTATTATCTGGTCAAGGTTTCAATGCCGTCGTGGACGGCATCCGCGATATGTGGAACGACGGTGCGGCTGGAATTGGACATTTCTTACACTTGGACGAAGTTGCGCACGACGAAGAAAATGGAATAAACGCAGGCGAAGGAGGAAAAGGAGTGGTGACAAAGAAACGGAGAAGAAAAGAAAAGCGGCGAGAAGTAGCGGTTAAAGTCAGACACCCAGGCGTCGTTGACGCGTTGAAGCGTGATTTTAAAATTCTTCTATGGTTTGCATCATTCACGAGAAATATATCGTGGTTAGAACCCTTGCAACTCGAAAACACAGTCGGTCAATTCGGGGTGCACATGTTATCTCAGGTTGATTTAGGCGTTGAGGCTGAAAATTTGAACCGATTTCGAAAATCTTTTCTGTTGATGCCTGCGGTTTCTTTTCCTACGCCCATAACGTCGTTATCCGCGGAAGATGTGCTGGTTGAAACGTTTGAATCAGGAACGACTATCAGTTCGTATTTAGTATCCCCAGAAGTTGCAGACAAGATAGGTTTCGAGTGTTCAGAACAAAACAAAACGTTAGCCGCGTTGGGCGTGCAAACTTTGTTGAAAATGCTCATCGATGATAACTTCTTACACGCAGATTTGCACCCGGGTAATATTTTAGTTCGATTACCGGGAAAAAATATGAATTACAGTGGTTCGAAAGCAGATGATCACGGGCCAACTTTGGAAGCGAATGGCGAACGGCAAATGACGGATGCTCCGAAACCAGAAATTATCATTTTAGATACCGGGCTCGCCGCAACGCTGACGCGAGAAAATCAATCAGATTTAGCAGAAATGTTTTCAGCGATGCTTCGATGGGACGGACGCGGCGTCGCGGAGAGAATTTTGAAGTTCGTTGCGCCATCCTCGAAAGATTCATCCATACAGAATGATGAAATCGAGTCGGAGAGATTCAAATCAGAGATGGAAGAAGCGGTAAAGCAGTTTGCGGCGGGACCTCCTCGAGCGGGTGACTGCATGTCGCGCGTCTTTGAGATTGTACAAGAACACAGGTTATGTTTGGATCCGTCGATTATGATCGCCGTCGTTACTGTAATGGTGCTAGAAGGTTGGCAATGGCGTCTCGATCCGAGCGTCTCCATTTTAGATCGTCTAAATGACGTTTTAGAGCTTTCCAAGAAAAGGTTCCACCGTATGAAAGTCTTGGATTGGTCCTTGCGGGAAATGTATGATCCGTATAGCGGACCGAACTTTTACGAAAAGGATAAAAGTGGCGTGACGAGACGAAGCGAATATTTCGACTACGGCCTATCTCTCTACGCGTAGCTAAAACAGTTGTTTAAAAATACAAGTATAGTACCTAGGTGCGCTCTAAAGCGCAAATATTATTTTGCGAATACATTTTCACTGGATGCGCCCTTTGGCAAAACGAGAAAACTGCCGCCTTTTGTCGCGCTCGAAATGTGCCGAATGAATCCTTGGTCTGGGAAGAGAGAGTCTCGTTTCGACCTTTTCTCTTTCAATCGTTGTTCCGCTGCGTCCTTAATTTGTTGTTCTTCTTTGTCTCCTCGTTTCACCGTGGCTTGGAACATCTTTGCCATAATCGCTTCGCGTTTCTCTTTCTTCTTCCTCTTGTTGTATTCTTTACTCATTTGCAAGTTGCGTTCTTTCTTTAAAATCTCCGCGGCTTCGGCTTTGGCTATTTCCTCCTCGGTCATTTTCATTCTCTTACGCCTGCTACTGCTGCTCAGCATTCCTCCTCGCGGGTCTCCGTAATCTAAAGACATTAAACTCTCGTCAAAGTCCGTGGACTGTCCTAAT
>Ga0181564_10005714_pt1 | contig 10283 bp, 9 predicted proteins | sample 011ome_24_FD_134512 | JGI IMG/M metagenome (GOLD analysis project Ga0181564, IMG submission 134512) | Coastal salt marsh microbial communities from the Groves Creek Marsh, Skidaway Island, Georgia - 011513CT metaG (megahit assembly) | ecosystem: Environmental > Aquatic > Marine > Intertidal zone... | reverse complement strand
ATAATCACTGACTTGGTGTGGACAATACCCCACTAAATCTATTTCAAGTTGATTATAATATGCGGGTTTATCTTTTTTTAATTGCTCATATGCCTCAAAAAAAGGAACCCAATAATAATCCTTCAGATAATGTAAAGTGCCAAAATGAACGAGATTTATTTTATCAGACTCCGCTTTTGGCCTGAGGTTATCAGCATAATCCTCATGATCGAAACCATTTGGAACAATATGAATGGGTGCTGAACTTGGCTGATTTTCCTGAATTAACCCTTTTTGAAATGCCGATACAGTAATGATCTTGTCCACTTTTTGAAGCATTTCTTTTTCTAAACTGCGTTCGAACCGGTGTCGATCTTCCGTGATTGGAAAAGGATCATTAAAATCATTCCAAGGATCACGGTAATCCAGGATAACCTCTAGTTTTGGAAACTGCTCTTTTAGTTTTTCTGCAAAAACGATATATTTATAAGGTGGTCCGGAAACGATGAGCTTGGTAATCCCTTTTCTTTGAATCAGGTCTGGAATAGTTTCCTTAAAATGCTTTTCCCAAAAAACGCTAAAATCCCAATAATTTCCTTTTACCTTTTGTTTTAAGAAAAAAAGCTGATAGCGAAACATGATTTTCCGCCAAAGCGAGGGCTCAGAAAACTCAAGAAATTCTAGGTATTTTGGATATCCAGAAGGTAGTTGAAGATGGTAAAAATCAACCTTACTTAACTCTTCTGCAAAACTTGACTTTACGTCTCGAACAGTATTTTGAGCCGAAACCGCAGATACATTGACCCCTTCTTTGCGACTAAGATACTTGACGAACTTTGCCCAGCGTCTACCCCCCACTCCAGGAACAGGTGGAAAATAATGTGTGATTACTAATATATTCAAATCCTTCGGCATTTGATTTTAAGGATTAGTTGATTTCAAAATATTCATATTGGTCAGATTCAGCCTTATTTACATTTTCAAATCTTTCCGCTCTTTAACAACCTTAGCAGGATTTCCAAACGCGATCATTCTATCTGGTATGGACTTGGTAACAACCGCTCCCATGCCAATTTGGGCATTATGCCCAATTCGAATTCCGTTCTTCACAATAGCATTCATTCCGATATATACATTATCCCCCAGAACAGAAGATCCACCCGTTGAAATATTGCAGGCTAAAAAGGCATTTCTGCCAAATACGCAATTATGCCCTACGTTAATATTAGCTCCTATTTTACTCCCATCATTAATTATCGTTTGGCCTAAGGAACCTCTGCGGATTGTAGAGTTTGGCCCAACATCTACATGATTACCCAATACAACATGTCCTATTTGCGGTAGCTTTTCATATAAGTCGGTTTCAGCATTGTGTGCGATCCCTATCCCTTCGCTTCCAATAGAGGTATGTGGTTTAATGACACAATTCTCACCAATTACAGAATCTGCTTCGATAACTGCAAACGGATAAATAATAGTCCCGTCACCGATGACGACATTTTGGCCAATAAAAACGTGATTCGCTATTTTTATAGTTGGATTCTTACGATGGAGTTCGGTATCATCCTTTAAATAATAATCTGGTGAAGGTGCAAAGAAGTCCTTCATGATGAGGGATAGTGTTAGCTTTGGGTCCTTTTTTGTCGTCAAGTAAGTAACACCTGATTTAGGCTCAAATTCTGTGTCTTCGTGCAAAAGAATGCAACCCATTTCAATTAAGTCTACATATTTCTCAGCCTTCGCCCAGGTTAAACCATCAGAAACCTGGTTTGAAAGTGCTGTAACGCCAGAAACTTTTCTATTTAATTCGCCAATAACCTTGAGGTCAAATTGGTTTACGATATCAATTAAATCAATCATCGTTATTATTACAATTCATCTATCATTTTATAAAACTTCGCTGGACTGCCAAACCAAACTTCATTTGCTCCAACTGCATCACGAACTTGTGAGCAACCACCGATCATTGCTCCCTTTCCTATGGAAGCTCCAGGCATCAAGGTTACATTAACTCCGACAATAGCTCCATCGCCAACCGCTCCTGCGTCTAAATCTTCTCGCGTTTTAAAATCAAGTGTTGTGGTCACAAAGCCATACTTTACATCGACATTGCTTCCGATTATTGTATCGGCACAAAGCGTACAGCGACTACCGAAACTTGAATTGTCTCCGATAGTAACATTGGTCCGAATCTCATTGTAAGATTTAATCCGGCAATTTTTACCAATCCTAGAACCTTTACGAATCAACGTAAAATCACCAATAGTTGTTCCATCTCCAATAACGACATCATCTTCTATGATGACAAATTTACCTATTATTACATTTTCGCCAATTTTGGCTGAAGCAGCAATATCCCTCATAGTATCATGGTTTTTAATCGAAAGTAATCAATATTTTCTGTACGCTACAAAAGAATCTCTGACAATTTTGACGTGTAACGTTTTTCACAATACCTTTCTTCTATCAATTGCTTTGCCCTTTTTGCCATTTCTTCACGCAATGAAGGATTCTGATATAAAAAAAAGACTTCTTCGCACAACGATTTAACTTCGTTTGAAGCATCGATATATCTGCAGTGTTCGCCTGACTTGAAAATGGATTGAATAGTAGGTGTTTCTGGCGCAATGAATGGAATACCAGACTGGGCATATTCAAATAACTTCAACGGACTGCCGTACCAATTAGACCCCGGCATAACAGCAATGTGGCTGTTTTTTTTATATTTCAAAAGTTCAGATTCAGAGACAAATCCGGGCATATCGACATTTTCTTCGAGTCCTTTTTTATTGATTAAATGTTTGATGCTCTCCCACTCCTCACCATATCCTATCAATTGTAATCTCAGATTTGGAATGACAGAACGTAGCTCCTCGAAAACCTCTACTAATAGATCTACTTTATGCCAAGACAAAAAAGAACCAATAAATGTTAAATTGAAAATGTCCGCGGCAGGTGCATTATTTACCCATGGCTTACTAACAACACAAGGTAAGATTCCGACATCAGACTGTATTTCATAACGTTTTATAATATATGATTTACACTCAGGCGAATAAGCCATTATTTTGTTTGCTTTCTCTAGTGTTTCTTTTTCCCTTTTTTGAATTTCCGTCCAGTAATAGGTTTTGGTTCCGTGCATCTCTAAGAACTGTTCATCAACAGGAGCATCATAAACAACAGACAATTTACATGTCCATAATTCAGCTAACTGCTTACCCAATTCCGAACCGACTGTATAAAACTCGATAATTTGGTCATACTTTTCTCCGGCTTTCACCTGTTGAATGAGCTTATCATGTTCTTTTAAATGCGCCTTCATTGAGAAGCTATGGTACAACCAAGGAAAACCCTTTAAAACTTTCTTAATCGAGTTAATTAACCTCTCTTTAAAACTGATATTTTGATCACCTCCTGTTAGGAAATGCTCATTGTTTTCGGTTGGAAAATACGCTAAATGCCCCTCTGCCTCAACAGCTGTTTTTATCGTTTGTAAAAATGAACAAACGGCTGATTTTTCATTGGAATAATCAAAATGTGGGATACCCACTACTATCAAAATTCGTTTAGCCATTTTCCATTTTCTCCTTCATTTTTCGAATTCCGTCTTCAAATGTAAACAAAGGTTGCCATCCGAGTTCATCCGTTACAAATCTAGTATCACAACGTGTTATCGGAATTTCATTCTTTCGAACTTCAGCAGCACTCTCGACGGGTAAATTGGATCCAAAAACTCGTTGACAGACACCGATTACTTCTTCAACAGAAAGTGCTTCTCCCGACCCCGCATTAAACACCTCGTTCTTATCGTAATCCATCACACGAATTAATAGACTGACTACATCATCGATAAAGATATAGTCGCGCTTAGGTTTAAGATCTTTGACTTTAATTGAATCTCCCTTCAATATTTGCTCAATGATTTCCGGAATAAGCAACGCTTTATTACCCAATGCTCCATAAACATTAAAGGGCCTCACAATAGCGTAAGAAAGGTCATAATAAGCTCCGTAAAACTGACAGAGTTCTTCGCTCATCTTCTTGCTTAACGCATAGGGATTCACTGCTGATAAAGGATGTTTTTCATCGATAGGCAAATACTTCGGAATCCCATAGGCATAAGAGCTAATCAATATAATTTTGCAGTCATGCGCGCGACAAAACTCCAAAGTTCGGGTTGTACCTAATGTATTAACTTCTATAAAATCACCGGGATTTCCCCAGCTATCAGGGACGAAACTTTTGGCGGCCAAATGGTAAACTACGTCAATAGTATTCGGATTTTTAACCTCAGAAAAATACCCCTTTTCTTGAATACGCAATCCGTTATGTGGAACACCTTCAACCTGATGCCCCTCGCGCTCTATGCTTGAGGCGAGCTCGGATCCTATTGTTCCGGACATACCAGTTATGAGGACCCTAGCCATTCTTTAAAAATGTAGCTTTATTTTTTTCGAACTCGTCAATAGCGATCATATAATCATCTGGGCGACCAATATCTAGCCAATACCCTTCAAAAGGTCTTACTGTCGCATTCTTATTTACTTTTATCAAGTCCAACATTAAATGATCAAAACCATAAGGCTCGTTGTGTGGAATATATTCAAGGACTGCTTTATTTAGCATATAAATGCCCATACTCACTTCAAAGCGAGTAACAGGTTTTTCTTTGAAATCAACCAGTTTTTGATTTTCATCTGACTCCAAAACACCATAAAGGTTAACATGCTCTCTGATATATGAAGAAATCGTGAAAATATTCTTATTCGCTGCATGATCATTATAAAAAGCAGCAAAGTCTAAATCAGTTAAAATATCACCATTCATCACCAAGAAATTCTCAGGTAAGTCGTTGATTAAACTGAGCGGCCCCATTGTAGATAATGGTTTATCTTCCAATGAATAATCAATCTTAATCCCCCATTTTTCTCCAGTCCCAAAAAAAGTTTTGATTAAATCCGCCTGATGATTAACCGTCATCGTTATATGATCAAACCCGGCGTGCACCAATTGACGTAAAATTACTTCAAGGATAGGATAGTCACCAAGAGGCATTAAGGGTTTTGGCAAAACGACGGTGTAAGGACGTAATCGGGTTCCTTTACCGCCAGCTAAAATGACAGCACGTTTAGACATTATAGATGTTTGATTTATAGTGTTTTAAATTTTCTTTATTTATAAACCAATCTATGGTTTCTTTCAGACCGGCCTCAATGGTGAAGTCGAGTTTAAAACCTGTCAATTCATTTATTTTTGAATTGTTGCACCAAAGCCGTTGAACTTCACTTTTTCCGGGACGAATTCGCTGTGGATCTACCACAAAATCGACATCGGATTGCATGATTTTCTTAATCAACTCAAACGTGTCTTGTATAGATATCTCAAAATTAGAACCTATGTTGAAGGTTTCTCCAACCGTTTTGTCTGACTCTGCCAAAGCAATGAAACCGGTACATGTATCCAAAACATAATTAAAGTCTCGCGTCGGCGATAAATCTCCTACTTTTATTTCTTTGGTGCCATTTGCGATTTGGGATATAATAGTGGGTATGACTGCTCTTGCCGATTGTCTTGGTCCATAGGTATTAAACGGTCGAGCAATAGTCAAGGGTAAATCAAAGGCATTAAAAAAACTCATAGCCATATTATCGGCTCCAATTTTACTAGCGCTATATGGAGATTGGGGTTGAAGCGGATGCTTTTCATCTATCGGAACATATTGAGCCGTTCCGTAAACCTCAGAAGTTGACGTATGAATGATGCGCTCACATCCATTATCTAATGCTGCTTGACAAATATTTAGCGTTCCAGTGACATTCGTATCGACATATGACGTTGGTGCTATATATGAATATGGAATTGCAATTAAAGCAGCCAAATGAAAAACAACATCCACCCCTTTGGTTATATGTTTGCAATAATGTGGATCTCTTATATCTCCGGATAAAACTTCAATATCATTTAAACAAGATACCTGTTCTAACCATCCCCAATTATTAAATGAGTTGTATTGTGAAAGGGCCTTTACCTTGGCTCCTTTTTTAACTAGTTCTTCCGTAAGATGAGAGCCGATAAAGCCGTCAGCTCCGGTCACAAGAACAGTTTTCCCTATTAAATTCATATCAATCCTATAAAACCAAATTTAGTCATTCTTTTTTGAATTGCTTTGATGCGTAATACCTTAGCAACCCTAGATTTTTAATGGACGCCTTCAGTAGTTCTCTTTTCCCCAAAGTGCCATTATCAATTAATTTATAAAGTAATTTCTCCCTTTTTCTTTTGAGCACTTGAATCAACTCAGCTTGGGGAAAAAAACGCTTACCCTTATTGGCACCAAGCAATAGCGCTATATACTCATCTATTTTTTCCAAACCAAAAACTGGTTTGATTCGCCCTGCCAATTGGAGGTGTTTTTGAATATTTTCAGGTGAGGAATTAACTTCTAAATCGTTAAGTATTCCGTTGTAAAAGCTCATGTAAGCTTCGGTTTTCCGTGCTTCAATATAAGGGTTATTATTATATGCCGCCTGTCGGTACAAATAAAGTGGTTCATTCATACTGGTTGTTTTTGCAATATCTTTTAGCGTATAAAAAAGCTGATAATCCTCAAGTCTGTAGAAATCATTTTGGTATGCTATTTTATTCTCTTTTATGGTAGACGTTCGAAAGATGCATGACGCATGTCCAATTGAATGCCCAAAGATTAAATTAGCCTTGTTCACCTTTGAACTTGATGGATAAATCTGTAATTCTTCCCTTAAACCGAAGGTTTGAATTGCCGAGCCACAAATGTCAACATCTGGATTATCATCCATAAATTCAACTAATTTCTCGAAACGATCGCAGCGCATGCGATCATCACTATCGAGACGAATAAAATATTCTGTATCAATAAGCTCTAAACCGACATTCAGCGTTTCAACGATTCCAGAATTTTTTTCTTTTCTAATGACTCGAATACGTTCATCCCCGTGTTTATCCACAATTTCGAGGCTGTTGTCACTTGAACAGTCGTCAACAAAAATGACTTGAAAATCAACAAATGTTTGATCCGAAATGCAATCCAGACACTCTTTGAGGTATGAAGCATTATTAAAATTAGGAAGTAAAACAGATAATCGCTTTTTCATTTCGGAAGATATGCCTAACTGTTAGTTATTAGTTTTTGGAATAAAGCCTCATAATTTTTTTCGGCGCTAAACTTATAGTAAATCTGCTTCTGAATTGTAGTTCGATATTCATTCGTGTTTTTTTCACTGTTCAAAACGCGTTTTATCGCAGCTGCTAGTTCAGGCCCCTCTGATTCAGGAGATAAAACTTCCCCAGTGGCTTCACTTACAATATCAGGAACACCTCCAACACCAATTACTACTACCGGGATCCCAAAGCTTTGCGCCTCGATAATAGCCATTCCTAAGCCTTCCGTTTCACTAGTATGAACAAACAGGTTAACCGGTTCATTTTGGTATGTTTCAATTATTTCTGAATTCAACACATTCCCCCTTAAATCAACGTGAACATTATCCCCTAATTTTGAGGCTTTTTCCTTAATATCATCCATCAAATAACCATCGCCAAAATGAGTCCAAACAATACTTTTATCCTTAATTATTGACAGTGCAGAAATGATCTTATCAATTCTTTTCAAAGGTATCACATTAGCACATGAAACTATTCGCCATTTCTGGTCATCCTTTAATTTATTTTGGGAGTTTTCAAAAATACCGTAATGACTCAACCTTAATTTTTCAGGGTAACAATTCAATTTATGCAAGTAATTATAGGCTTCGTTTGAAAGAACAAAAACCTTATTAACCAAAGAGTAATTGTAGTAACGAAAAGGCATATATCCCGACTCCTGACGCTCGTTGAAAATATCAAACCCGTTGACACGAAAATTAAATTCCTCAATGCAGTTTTGGTCTCTTAAAATCGATAAGAGTAAAGCTCCGTCATTCATCCAAAAGGAATAAAAATAATTCTCCTCTTTTAAGTCAATTTCTTTAATAAAATTCTCCCCCAAAATACTGCACTGAATGATCGACACAGTCCATCTTTTTATTTTCTTTAGGATGTAGACTTTTTTATCTGACCTTGTCCACTCAAAAAAAACGATTTTGAGAATTCTGAAAACATATTTCAACACTTGCGACTTGGAGATTTTTCTTGGTGTCTTAGCCAGTACGTCATTAATAAAAACGCTTTCTGGCAACTCTCTCAGTCCTTCCCTCTTTTGAAGCGGAAATAACTGAATCTTATCAAAATACCTAGAAAGTTCTTTTACCTCCGCGTCAAAAAATTGTTCACCGGTACCGTAAGGATAATTCTCTGAAACAATATTTAGTACTTTTTCGGTGGCCATTATTTTCATCGTCAAATTTATAAAAAGCAATGAAACAGTCCACCGAATAATCCATAAAAGACCGTTTATATCTCTCTATAATTAACCTCTTTTAATCAGATTAGATTAGTATTATTGTAAATTAAAACGAAATTGAGAGGATTACATATGCGAAAAATTCTAGTAACTGGCGGCGCTGGGAATGTTGGAAGCACCCTTGTCAAAGGACTTTTAGAAGATTCAAACACTCAAATTACCGTGGTGGACAATCTTTCGACAGGCAGTCTATCTAAGTTACCTTCAAATAATGATAATTTTAAATTCATCAAAGCTGACGTAAATGATCGCCAGGAAATCACTGACATTATGTTGGCCAATCAATTTGATTATGTATTTCATTATGCCGCATTCGTTGGCGTTCAGAGAACGCAGGAAAACCCAATAAGTGTTTTAAACGATATTGAAGGGATCAAACACTTATTATCACTATCTAAAAACACGGGCGTTAAACGCTTTTTCTTTTCATCGTCTTCAGAAGTATACGGTGAGCCCGTAACGATACCTCAAAACGAAGAAACAACACCACTTAACTCAAGGGTACCATATGCAGTAGTAAAAAATGTAGGTGAAGCCTTTTGCAAGTCATACTTACAAGAATATGGTTTAAACTATACTATTTTTCGCTTCTTTAATACCTACGGACCTAATCAAACGACCGATTTTGTAATCAGTAAATTCATTTCTCAAGCTTTGCGCAACGAGCCAATTACTGTATACGGAGATGGCAGTCAAACACGAACTTTTTGTTATGTGACGGATAATATAACGGCTACGATTAAAGCGTTGAACCAAGATTTATTTGTTAACGATGTCATCAATATTGGTGGGGATGTTGTCATTTCAGTTAAAGAAATTGCTGAGTTAATTATTAGACTGACAGGAAGCTCTTCTGATATTGTTCATCTGCCGCCTTTAAAGGATGGAGATATGACACGTCGCCAACCGGATAATTCAAAAATGAAAAAGATACTTGGAAGAGAATTAATTTCGACTGAAGAAGGAATAAAGAAACTTTTGGCGAATGAGGATTTTGTTGCTAAAATGAAAACATCCTAAAATGGAAGAGGAAAAATGGGATTTGGTTATTAAACCAAGAACAAGTTGGATGGATTTGGGTCTTGGAGATGTATGGCGCTATCGCGATCTTCTTTTGCTTTTTGTCAAAAGGGATTTTGTTGCCATTTACAAACAAACCATATTAGGTCCGCTTTGGTTTTTTATTCAACCCGTACTAACGACATTAATGTTTTGGTTGATCTTTTCATTTTTCGGAAAAATAAGTACCGAAGGAATGCCTCCGCTCCTCTTTTATTTGGCCGGCCTAACCTTATGGAACTATTTCTCAGATTGTTTGACAAAGACCTCTGAAACATTTACTAAAAACCAAAATATATTCGGTAAAGTATTCTTCCCTCGGTTTATTGTACCACTCTCTATAACTGTATCATCTTTGCTTAAATTTGCGATTCAATTATTATTGCTTTTGAGTGTCTGGGGATATTATTATCTATTCGACACGAACTATACCATCTCGCCGAATTCTGCGCTCTTAACCGTTCCAGTTCTGGTTATTATGATGGCTGGATTGAGCTTAGGTTTTGGTGTAATATTCTCGTCTATTACAACGAAATATAAGGATATGAAATTCTTATTACAGTTTGGTGTTCAATTACTAATGTATGCTTCATCTGTGGTTATCCCCATATCAATGATGGGTAAATATGCCTGGATTTTTAAACTGAACCCAATGGTTAATATCATTGAAGCTTTTAAATATGCTTTTTTAGGCGCAGGTGAATTCAGTTGGTTTTGGCTAGGTTATAGTTTTGTTTTTATGCTTATCCTATTATTCATGGGAATTATCATATTTAATCGCGTTGAAAAATCATTTATGGATACGGTT
>Ga0181564_10005711_pt1 | contig 10284 bp, 6 predicted proteins | sample 011ome_24_FD_134512 | JGI IMG/M metagenome (GOLD analysis project Ga0181564, IMG submission 134512) | Coastal salt marsh microbial communities from the Groves Creek Marsh, Skidaway Island, Georgia - 011513CT metaG (megahit assembly) | ecosystem: Environmental > Aquatic > Marine > Intertidal zone... | reverse complement strand
CGCAACATCGTCGACGAAGTGCTATCAACAAGCGACAGCGATGGAACCGGACGGTTCACCGACCGCGACGCCGAATCAGTACTGATCTCATCATTCATCGAATTCCCAGTCCACCCAATGATCGTTAAGCAAATCACTGAACCCCTGTCAGGAGTCCAACGTATCCAAAATGATCCTGATCAATTACAACGGAAATTTTGGTTGTGGCGTCGATCGCGAACTCTCGAGGATTTTGTTCCGTTACATGACGTCGTGCGTCGAGCAATGATCAGAGGATTCGCTGTGGCTCGCATGATGGGATATATCACTGCTGACCCGTCTAAAGCGGTGACGATCAGTGGGAGAAACGCAACTCACGAGTTCCCTCCATTGCTCACGACCGTGAGTGCGAATGATTTGTTGCCTGCGTTGTTGGAGTCGTTCCCACTCACATTGGCGGACGCCCCAACAAAACAGGTGAGAGCATTCGACGCATACAACCGTATGTATGAACTCGGTCAAAGCGAAACAACATCGTTCGCCCTGCCACAAGAGGTCAAGGACTACTTGGTCTCAGGTGATCGGGCGTGTTCGCCAGTTGACCCACTTGCAGCGGCGCAACGAGATGCTCCAACGATCAACGAACGCAAAGCAAACATGCTTACGTACATGAACGCAAACATCGAACGCTACGAAAAGTTGAAAGCACGCCCGCTCACCGGTCAAGAATCCAGAGACCAATACGGAGCAGTCAACCCCGAAGGCACAATGTCGATCGAACTCATCAACGATCTGTTAGAGCAATATGAACTCGTCCGAAACGCAGTCGAGCAAATCGAAGAAGGCGGCGTTGTATGACAATGCGACTCACGCTCATCGCGTATGACAGCAACGTCGATGTCAACATTGCAGAGGTTTTTGAGAGTTGGTTTGAATCTGACTTGATCGATCAAGTTGGACTCTTAGACATCGCTTCTTTGGACGGCGGATTGTCATCGAGCGTGTCATGGGTAGAGCTTGGTGGAAGATCCGAGTTGTCATTGTCTGATGTCTTGACACGCAGGCGGTGGGATTCGGTCACACTGGTTTCCGTAAGGGAGAAGCTTTTTGAGAAGTACAGCGACGAACGGTTTCAGAGGGAGGTTTTAACAACTGAACTTGTGAGAGGTCGATTCATTGATCAAACAGTTCGTTGTTATACCCTCGGCATCGCTCAGAGTGAGCCTGCATTCGGTCCCGAGTTGTTCAATCCCTACTTTGACGCTCATTTCTTGCACGACCCAGTTCTCATTGCGGACGGTCAGGTGGCAACTTTGCCGGTCGATGATTCCAATAGGGCTGCGGTGTGTTTCATGTCGGCTGTCGTTCTTGCGGGCGGGTTGAGATGGCAAGAACAACCCACCGTCGATCTGTCGGAGCATGCAACAGGTCAGACTCGGCCGGTGAGAATTATTCGAACGCAGATTCGTGCAATCAATGCCGGTCGATTTATTGATGACGTGATTGCTGGCGCGTTTCCTGAAAGCGGGCCTTGGACGACTCCACCTGAGATACAAGCAGTTCAGGCTCCCCCTGGTGCTGTTGTAAATGACCGAGTTCTTGACGACTTGTGCAGTCAGACCGGTTTTGGCTGTTCACCCTTCGTCGGGCCTGCTCGGAAGCGACCAGAAGAAATTGGTTTGGTCGCCGGTTTGCTGATGTTTGGAAAGAACTTTCTTAAGGCCTTAAAACAGGCTCCTTACATCATCATTGATCAATATGTGACCTCAGTCGGAGAGCGGGTGACGAGCGCGGCTCAGCGACTAACCTTTGGGGGCAATTCCTCAAAAGTGATGGCGTTCAAGCCAGGAATGTCTCGTTTGGAAGCAGCCAACCTTCTGGCAGAACTCGAGGCAGCAAGGATGCCGGATCTTGAGCCTCCTGCAATTCCAGACCCTACGCCCTGGTACTTGTTGAGAAGGACGGCGCTGTCATTGGTTGACGGCGGAGAGTTACCTCAATCGATCCATGTTCCTCAGCACAACACAAAACGTGTGTTGTACACGGATCCTTGGGCGATTGGGCCAGCCCCGAGTGACGTCGATTTCGTGTTCTCGGAGGGCGAACAAGAACTCCTACAGTTGCCTCCAGACTTAGCGACCGTAGGGTCGATGGATGTTCAGAACGCACAGGCTGTAGATCAGTATTTTGATGCCGCTTTTGGTGACTCGATTGTTGATGCGGTAGACCGAGATTTTGCTGGAACGTCAAGGGTGATTGAAGTTCCTGATGTCATCGTCGAAGTTGATGGATTCGCTGATGTCGCTGACTCGGTGACGTACTCACACAAACCATCCGAGCCCGACTTTGATCCAACGTCTTATGAGCCGCTGACCTCGTTCTACCAGGGCGAAAAAGAAGAAGAGAGCGCACAGTACGAGGAGCAAAATGCGCTTCATGTCTTGGCCCAAGAGCAGCACACCGTGTTTAACGGTAGATGGAGAGCTAAGAAGAGCTGCGATTTCTGTGGCGTAGCATTTCATCACGGCGTTGTTTACTTGCACACCCCTAGCGGTGACCTTGTTCATGTTGGCCACCAATGTGCAAGGACGCATGGTCTGCAACCCTCAAACGACAATTCGCGTCAGATTGCAATCGGGACAGCACAGTCGCGTTGGCAGGAGTGGCTGTCGATGCGGCAAAAGTCGCTGTTGTGGAGGGTCGGGGAGAGCATTGCTGCAGGAACCGATCGCGCAGCGGAGGGTCTTGCCGACTCGATGTCAAAATATTTAGATGACAGCCAGGTTGACACGTCTCAGGACGAGGATGCCCGACGCGCATTAGGCAAATGGGGCAAGGTATTACTGCTCGTGATTGTCCTTGCAGTCGCCGCATCTGTCGCAGTGTGGATCTTTGCGCTGTTGCCATTGATTTACATCTTCGGCGGCGGAACCGCTGCCATCCTTGCAGTCATCGTTAAGATCGGACTCCTTGCGCGTGATCTAGCTCGGCTTCAAACCCGAATGCATGCTGGTGCATCCGAGCGGCAAGTAGCTCTTCTGGCTGCCCAGCACTATGCGAAGCAGTTGTCAGAGTTGCAGTCTGTGCAAACGCAGTTTGACGATTGGCAGGCGGTGTTGCGAGTTCTCACGCACACCCCGTTCGGGACCCCACCATCGGTTTCCTCCGACATGATGCAATCAATCGCAGTTGAACGACCACATTCATTTGTGTATGGGGCAAGTCGACCGTCAGCTGACCAACTTACTAAAGCCCAACTGAATGCTCGAAAGATGACCGTTCATCGGGGATGGATGGGGACAGTTTTTGAGGAAATGCGTGCCCATTGGAGAACTGAATACGAGCGTGTTCTGTTGGACACCCCTCCAGAACCCGAGGGAGATAACAGTGAGCCAAATGTTGTTCGTGTACGGCTTCCTGGAACTAATAAGGCGGTGTTTGGGCCTCGCCAAGACTTTAGAGAAAAGTGTTCAGACGGTGAGTTACAAAAAGCTGTGATCACTGCTCATACGGAGTCAATTATGGGCTGGCTGAGAGAGGTCCCACTTGACGATCTTCTTGCACAGATCTCCGTAACGGGTTCAGGTGCAGCACTGCATGGGTTGACTGCAACAGATTTCTTGGATGGTGTTCAGTTTAAACTCGAAGAAGCGCCACCATTCTCGGCGAATCTCTTCGGAAATAGTGGTTCTGCTATCCGATTTAGATCATCCAATGTTGAGGACGTTTTACCTCCGCTTGACGAGCAATCCGCGATGGCGGCTGCAGAATCTGCAGCTCAGGGCCGTGACTTGATATTTGCGAATCATCGGATCACAATTTCGCCCGCGGTTCCACCGGAATCGCTTGCTGGAATGGCTCTTCCATCGGCAGGTCTCGTAAATCACGTTTCTGATGATGACGCAGGCCCCTCCGTTGTCTGAGGTCCTGGAGCCGGGCGCGGGATTCAGAGCTGGTTGTCTTATTTCTTGCGGGAGCCAATGATCTTCCTTGCGAGGAAGGCAACCAGCACAGCACCGAGCGCCCCGGCGGCTCCTTGCCATGACTGAGCATCAAAGTCGCCGAGCACCTGTTCGGTGATTACTTGTTCGGCGGCGGCAATCGCAAAGAACGTCCCAATTCCTACTCCACCATAAACAACTAGATTCGAGAACTTCCTTCGCATCAGAGCAGATTAGCAAAGAAGAAGTTACGCCTTTATCACTCGCATTGATGGCATCTCTATCTTTGACATGAGTGATCTGATCGGCAAAAACATGTGGTTTCTCTCAGGGTACTGATGTGCTCCTTTCCCAGCTGTTTAGGGGATCATGCCATAGAGCAAAATCTTCTTGGATTGATCGCTCAAACGGGCTCGTGGTTACTTAGGATCTCCCACTTTGTGCTCACGCCCGCTCTACATTATGAATCATGGAAGAAAAGTGACTTTTTGCAAGTTTCTGCGTGACCCCTACGGCACATTTGGCAACAGTTTCCTTCGCTAATGTCGATAACTGATGAAGCGATTAAAGCGGTGGATTCGGTTTCGGCTTGACAGCCTGGTGCTGGGTGGGGTCGGCATTGGAGCGTCGCTGCTAGCCGTAATTACCGCTGCTGTCGTCGCGCTTTGTGGCCTCGTATTTGTTGTCGGAGGGGTTCGGACCGACAGTGGTGAGACGGTGTCGTTTTTTGAGGCGTCGTGGTGGTCGCTTATGCGGACACTTGACCCGGGAACGATGGGTGGGGATGCCGGATGGCTGTTTCGTGTTACCTCGCTCGCTGCAACCATCGCAGGAATCTTGGTTCTGAGCGTTCTCATTGGCGTCATTACCGCAGGAATTGACTCCCGGTTGGTGGAACTCCGCCGAGGAAGAGGGTCAGTTCAGCTGGTGGATCACACGGTGATCTTGGGATGGTCACCGGGCACAGAAACGCTGGTTAGTGAATTGGCTGAGGCGAACAGAAGTCGACACCGACCAGCGATCGTGATCCTGTCGGAGTCTGACGTATCGAAGGTGAAGGATGAACTCACAGTCAGTATCCGAGAGAATAAACATCAGCGGGTCTTCGTTCGTTCCGGAAGTACAACTGATGAGAATTCCCTACGCTCGGTGAGTGCAGAGGACGCCAGAGCAATTGTGATCTTGCATGGAAACGTCCAAAATCCTGATGCTGAGAATGTTCGCACGACCCTTGCTGTGGTGAACGAGCTTCCCGATTTTTATGGGGCCATTGTCACCCAGGTGAGCGACCGAAGTCTTGCCAATGCACTTCGCGAGGCAACTTTGGGTCGTGTTTTGGTCGTAAGTCGCAAAGATGTGATGTCAAAGGTGACCTCGCAAGTTTGTCGGTCACGGGGGCTCGCGCGGGTGTACGAGGATCTCCTAGATTTTGAAGGCTCTGAAATTTATGTCAAGTCAGAACCGCGTCTGGTGGGAGAAACGTTCGGGACTGCGCTGATGTCTTACTCTGACTCGATACCCATCGGGCTCCTCAGGGACGGCGAGGTTGCGGATCTATGCCCAGGTCCGGAATCTCAAATAGGTGAGGATGATGAAATCATCGCTATTGCTGAGGATGATTCAACGTTCACGCTTGGGACAATCTCAAAGTATCGTCAGCGGGAAAATTTGCAGACAAAACTTGTGCTCGATCCACGATCTGTCTTGCTCATTGGTTGGAGCGAAATTGCGTCGGGGCTGGTTGAACAGCTCGACGAAATTCTGCCAGGCGGTTCGTCAATCACCGTATGTGCCCCCAATTACGTCGATGGTCAAGTAATTCCAACTTCAGTCAATCTTGAGTCGCGTAATGCGGACATAAATCGGTTGGACGGTCTGAGAGAACTTGTATATGAACGAGCGTTCGACAACATCGTGTTGCTGTGTAGCCGGGATCGAAGCGTAGTTGAAGACGACAGTTTGAACCTGATGCGATTGTTGGAACTTCGGCAACTTCTTAGCCGTTCGGATTGCCCGAGCAGTTTTGCGAATGTTGTTACCGAGCTCAGAGATGTCGAAGACGTAGCGATCGCAGGATCTACCCGAGATGATTTCGTTGTCAGTGATCGCATCTCATCACTGCTGCTCGCACAGCTTGCCGAGGAGCCGAAACTTCTTGGAGTCTTCGATGCATTGTTTGAGGCACAAGGCGTCGAAATTTTGTCGTTGCCTGCGCTGCAATTATTTGAATCGCAAACTTTGACATTCGGCGGATTGGTTGATCTTGGGATTCCATTCGGAATCGTGATCGGCGTCGCAACTGCTGATGCGGGAACTACCGTAAATCCCCCGAGAGACCTCAAGGTGGTAGTCGATGATGGGCTCCGAGTCATTTTGTTGACGAAGCCGAATCGCTCCACGCCATCATGAGTCTCGTCCGCCGGTCGGGTGATGGTATGGCACCGGGAGGGCTCTGATGCTTCGCTGCTATCTTCTCACTGCCGTCGCTCTGATGCTCGCCGGGTGTACACCCGGACTCGTGCTCGAAGAAGTTGACTCGGTAATTGAGAGTGCTCTTCCCTCGACCTCGTTGGCGGAGGAACCCTCCGACACTCCGGTTGAACTGGAAGAGTCTTTGAGCGAATCTTCTCCGAACTCCACCGGTGATAGCCCTGTCGATGGTAACGCTCTAAATGATGACGAGCCGGGCGAACCTGAGATTCGTCCAGCACTTGGCGCATCGGCGGGAGGTTCGAGGATCCTTGCGATTGGAGACTCGGTACTCGCTGCAACGACGCCCCGTTTTGGTGGGCAGTTGTGCGAACGTCTCACTGATCTGGGGTGGACAGCGGAAATCAATGCTGAGAAGGGCCGGTTTATCGACTTTGCAGACCTCGTCTTAGATAGCCGGTTACTTCCTGACCAAGGCATTGATTGGGATCTCGTCATCATTGGACTCGGCAGTAATCTGTCGGGCAGTCCCTCAGAGTTTGGGCAAGCGCTGGCATCTGTTCTGGCCAGGGTTGGCACCCGGCCGGTGTTGCTGATCACCGTTGCAGAATTTGAACCCAGTCGGCAGAGCGTTAATGAAGCCATTCACGAGATTGCTTCCAACCGCGGCAATGTCGTTGTTCTCGAGTGGGCGCAAATTGTTCAATCAGATGCAGAACTCGTCACATCAGATGGTCTACATCTCACCGGTGCAGGTCAAGATCGCCTTGTCGCCGAGATTGTGACGATGCTTGGCCAAGCGCCAACTTTTGATTCCACAGGCGAGGGTCGTTGCCTTGATTCTCCGTTCACCGATGACGATCGATATCGAACCGGAATCTTGGCGACCCTCGCATCACTAACCGTTGAGCCCGAAAGTGATGAGGGCATCTCCTATGACCGATCAACCTGGCCGCATTGGTTGGATGTTGATGGTTCTGGATGTGATACGCGAGATGATGTCCTTCGAGCGGAGGTGATTGGTCTTCCGCAAGTCGACATCTTTGACCCATGCACCGTGGTTGAGGCTGACTGGTACTCGGCATACGACGAAGTGATCGTGTCGGGGTCACCTGCGCAGGTCCATATTGACCACATCGTTGCGCTCGCAGAGGCGCATCGCTCTGGTGGAGCGACGTGGCCAACAGAGACCAAGACGGCGTTCGCGAACTTCAGGGCGAACCTCGTTGCTGTTTCAGCATCGTCGAATATTTCGAAGAGCGATCGTGATGTTGCTGGATGGAAACCGGCTCGTTCGGCATGGTGTTCTACGGCAACTCAGGTTGTTGAAGTCAAATCAACGTTTGGTTTAAGCGTCGACGTAGAGGAGTATCGAAGCCTCGAGTTGATGCTGGAAACCTGCGGCGATGAAGGCCAGTTGGTGCTTGGGTCATCTGGTGTGACTCTCGACGATGGGGTGGGTTCCGCGCAGCCCGAGCAGGAAACACCTAATGAGGCGCCCGTCGATGATGGTGGAGTGAACCCCGAAGGTGATGAACTTGCGAATCCTGGAGATTCGAGGAACTGTTCAGACTTCAGCACATACAGCGAGGCCAAGCAATGGTTTGACCTCTATTTCAGTGACTTCGGTGACGTCGCCCGTCTTGATGGTGATGGTGATGGTGAGCCTTGTGAGTCCCTGCCTGGAGCGCCGTAGTCGAAACCGGCGTTCTAGGAGTCTGAGGAGACCGCAGAAGGGATCGTCTCAATCCTTTGCGAAATTTGAACTCTGGAAGCAATTGGGGCCTCTGTATGAGGCGCCGCTATTCCCATGCTTTACAGAGATTCAGACATAACTCGATGACCGGTAACTAACTCCACGGCACCTGCGATGTTGGTGTGAACGTTCGGTGATGTCACGAGTTGGCGTACGGCAAGTCCAAGACCCAGGCGGTACGACCGTGAATTTTCATGAACGAGCCCGCAGCCCGTGGGAGCTTGTCGTTAAATGAGAAGATTCCTTCCTCAATTCTGCACGGAAACTCAGTCCAGAAAATGCCCTCTTTGTACTCGGGACGGGAGTAGTTCAACTCCCACCATTTGCAGATTTCTGGCCCGTCTTCATCATAAAAACGTTCGAGACCCCATGGAGTCACCGGGAACAAGGATGGTGAGGCCCACTCATCACCCCAGTTCCCAGATGCATACATTGTGATCATCGGGAACTCAGGCCGAGACCACGCAAAGACCTGACCGTCGTACCACATGGCGAGTCCGTAGCGGTCGTCGTTTTCATCTTCGACACCCTGAATGATGTTCCGAAATGGTGAATCGGGGACGACTTGAGACTCGATGAGCTCTGGGCCGAGCGAACCGTTGACGACAAATGTGTCGTAATAGTCGTCATGAAGCGCAGTGAGAAGTTCAACGAGGTCGGGCCCCTGTCCAATCCACTCCGCGTTCGTTGGGAACCCATCTTCGTTCAACTCTTTCGCGTAACCACTTGTCACGACCGTGAATGAATCATCAAGCGTGACCTCAACTTCGACACACAGATCGTGCAGTGGGCCACAGGTTGGAATTGCTTCATGCCGTTCGCCCGGCTCGCCGCCGCAGAGTGGCATTTCATGATCGTCATATTCTCCCCAGACTCCGCCCGGGACACAGTCCATGATTGGTCCAATTTGAAAGACAGCTCGATCTGGAACCGATCGGTCCCACTCGACGAGCGAAGCGGTGTAGACACCATCTGGAAGGTTGGAGATAGAACCACCAATTGGCATTTCCTCCGATACGAAGCCGCTAAAGAAGTGACCCTCACTTGAATATGTGTTGAAAGTGAATGCACGAAGCCGAGGGTCGACCCCCTCAGGTGGAAGTGCATAGTCATCTGTTGAATGCCACCTGAAAGAAACCGCGTCGGCGTCAAGTTCAACCCAGCCATCGGGAGCACTCCAGTTCACGGGAATCGGATCAAATATGTCATGAATTGAGGGCCAGTAATCACAAAAGTCGTCTGGCCAGTCGGCAGCAGTGAAGCCTTCCTCGGTGACGATGTCGCTCTGTAGGCAACTGGGGCGGCTTTTGGCGGTCGTCGTCGTTGTCGTATCGGCTAGGGAAGGAGTGGATGTCGTCGTTTCGGACGTGAGGTCCTCGGTCACGTCGGAGGAGATCGTTTGGACTGTGACGGTTGATTCAGGAAGGCCAGTCCCAGTGGTGTCTGCTAGGTCAACCCCGTCACCTCCACAACTGATCGCAACCATTGATGTGATCAGCAGCATGCTGACTTGCCGACTGGTGATGCTCATGGGTTCAACCTAAAGGATTGTTGGGTAGTCGAGCGGAACTGGAACCCGGGGTAAATGCTCGCGTCAATGACGAGTTCCCGAACCAGTCGAGTCACTATCGGAGTGTGCTCAAGTAGCCTCGTAACTCGATTCGCAGTTAGAACTTTCGCGTGGCCGATGCACCCAGTGACCCTCCGGTATTCCTCGCCCAAGATGTCGGGAGCACCATCGGAGAAGACGGACGTCATCACCCGACTGTCGTCATCGACGTCTCGAATAATCCCGAAGTTGCTGACCTTCCGCGGGTGCATGCGATCGATGGAATAGGTGATGTCTCAACTGCGGCCATTCGCACTGGAGATGCTGTTGTTCTTGGAGTCCAACTTACTCGTCCTGTAACGGCCGCCTTCGCAGTTGTGTTCGACTTCACGATGCACGAACAATTTCTCAACGAAGTTGCTGATGCGCACAGCCTCACCTTTGCGACAACAAGCCCCGCTGACGCAAGCCTCGATCAACCACTTTGGCTGTCCGTCGACATCGATGGCGAATGCCTACGAGAAGCGCTTGCAAACCCAATCAAACCTGGCGAGTTATAAGTCGGCGAATGCTTCCTCGCCACAGGTGTTGATGATCTCGTCGAATTGGCTCGACACTTCTGCTCCGTT
>Ga0181564_10005707_pt1 | contig 10289 bp, 4 predicted proteins | sample 011ome_24_FD_134512 | JGI IMG/M metagenome (GOLD analysis project Ga0181564, IMG submission 134512) | Coastal salt marsh microbial communities from the Groves Creek Marsh, Skidaway Island, Georgia - 011513CT metaG (megahit assembly) | ecosystem: Environmental > Aquatic > Marine > Intertidal zone... | reverse complement strand
TGCGCCGTCGCCAGGCGGAGCACGTGCACGGGCTTGGTCTGCCCGATGCGGTGGCACCGGTCCATCGCCTGCATGTCCTGGTGCGGGTTCCAGTCGCTGTCGTAGATGATCACGGTGTCCGCGGCGGTCAGGTTGATCCCGAGCCCGCCCGCGCGCGTCGATAACAGAAACACGCCGTACTCGGGGTCGGTGTTGAACAGGTCCATCTGCGTCTTGCGGTCCTGCCACTGCACGGACCCGTCGATGCGGCACACCTTGAAGTCTCCGCGTCTCTGTTCGAAGAAGCTCTCGATGAGGTCCAGCATGCGCGTCATCTGCGAGAAGATGAGCACTTTGTGCCCTTTCGCGCGGAGCTTGGTCATGAGGCGGTCCAGCAGCCGGAACTTGCCGCACTGCGCCACGAGCTCGTCCGCGCTCGGGAACATGATGGACCCGTCGAGGCCGCCGGAGATCAAATCCGGGTGGTTGCAGTTTTTCCGCAACTGCATGAGCATGTTGTTCAGCGCGGTGGCGCCGACGGGGGCGGACCCGCCCGAGATCTTCTGCAGCATGTCCCCGATGGTCTTGTCCACCAGCGCGTCGTTGAACTTCCTCTGCGTCTCCACCATGTGCGCGTACAGCACGATCTCTTTCTTGCGCGGCAGGTTGGTCTCCACGTCGCCCTTCAGGCGCCGCAGCAGGAACGGCTTCAGGATGCCGTGCAGCTTCTCCACGACTTTGACGCGCTTCGAGGCGTCCTCGTTCGACGCGTCCTCCTTGTCCTCGAAGTCGAACCACCCCTGGAACTGGCTCAGGCTGGTGAAGACGTCGGGGAGCAGGAAGTGCAGCAGCGACCAGAGCTCGGGCAGGGAGTTCTGTAGCGGCGTGCCGGTGAGCAGCAGCTTGTTGGCGGTGGGGATGAACTTGAGTTCGCGGATGAGCTTGCAGTCGAAGTTCTTCAAGCGATGGCCCTCGTCCACCACCAGGTACTTGAAGTTGTACTTCTGCAGAAACTTGCGGTCCGCCATCACGATCTCGAACGACGTGACGATCACCGGGAAGTCGTGCGTGATGGGCTGCGACGTCGGCAAACGCTTCGAGCGAATCTCCGCGCGCTCCTGTTTCGACCCGTGGTACAGCACCGCCGGGAACTCCGGGCAGAACCGGTTGAACTCGTTGATCCAGTTGCTCAGCGTGGACAGAGGGCCGAGGATGAGGTACGGCCCGAGGATGCCTTTGTTCCTCAGGTGGCTCAAAAACCCAATGGTCTGCACAGTTTTCCCCAGACCCATCTGGTCGGCGAGGATGCCGTTCAAACCGTTCTGGTACAGCGCCACGAGCCACCGCACGCCTTTCAGCTGGTAATCGCGCATCTCCACGGTCATCATCGGCAGCAGCTTTTTCGTCTCGCTCAGTTCGTCGCCATCCGCGTTCGCGCCGCCGCCGTCGCCGCCCTTTCTCCGAGAAGCACCCGGCGCGTCTCCCTGCTTGGCGCTCTTCTTCTGTTTCTTACGCGCGCGCTCCGCGTGCGTCTCCTCGTCCAAGCCCTCCATCTGCTCGGAGAGGAACTGGGAGTAGATGGTGGTCTGGTTGAGCAGGTCGTTGAGGTGCGTGAACTTCTGCTCGTCCAGGTCGACGGGCTTCTAGCGCGGGTTCACAGGCAAAGAGGGTCACGGGAGAACGGTCGTGGGTCAGTCTTCACGCGTTCAGTACCCATCGACGAATGTGGTGGAGAACATCCATCGACCGTCGACAGACGCCGCCTCCGAAGCGTCGAGCTTCGAGCCTCGCGGGGAGGCTCGCGTCTCGAAAAAGGTCTCTTTTCTTCCGAATCACGCGCGTAAAAAAGCCGAAACGCCGAGAGACGCGACGGGACCGCGCGCGTGGACGCGACCGAGATCTGGGGCTGAGCGGTCCGCGCGGCGGGCGGCGCGCGCGCGCGCCGGGAACGCGCGCGTCTCGTCTGAGTCGCCGCGGGATCGTGAACGCCGGTCGATTCGAGCGCATCGCGCGTTCCCCGCGCCGCGCGGTTCGCGTAACGCGCGTCGGCACCGAAACTGCCGGCGTCGTCGCCCACGTGGATGCGAGCGCGGAAAGGAAAACCATCGCGACGGTGTCGCGATCGCGCGAGCTGTCGTACCTCTGTCTTGCTGGCCTCCTCGGCTTTCTTGCGCTCCTCGCGCAGCTTCTGCTCCTCCTCGAGCACCTTGGCGTCCACCAGCGCGAGCGATTCCTCCTCGGCGTCCGGCAGGTCCGCGGGGACCCCGCCCTTGGCGGCGTGCGCCTCGCCCTCGGGCTTCGCGTGTCGGATCGAAGTGGGCGGGAAAGGTGAGCGGCGCGAAAGTCTCGGCGAAACGGCACGTTCGCGGCGGAAGCGCACGCGCGATCGCCGCGGATGCGCGCGGGAAATCGCGGGAAGGCTGAGACACGCACCTCGACGTTGACCTCAGCCATGGTCGCGGAGGGTGCGTGCGGTGAACGGCGGCACGCGCTCGGCTCGATTTGAAAGCCGCTCTCGGCGAGTCGTCGAGAGAGACCACAGCTGTCGACCGGAGAGCGTTCGTTCGAAATCGCGGTTCGTGGGCCCAAAAGACGCGCGTGGCAGGTTAAACCTTTTCCGTCGGAACACACGCGCGCGCGTTCCGAACGATCTCGAGCGCCAGCCCCCACACATCCGTCGACGCGCGCGCCACGCGGTCGACCCCACCGACGCGTCCGTCTTCGTAGACGCGGCGCCGCGACCGGAGGCCTCGCGACAGCCACGGCGTCTCCGCGCGCACCCCGACGGACGCCGTCGCGCGCCTTCTCGGTTTGATTTTTTCGAGTCGTTCGTGAACGGCAGCAAGCGGGCGTCGCGGAGTCGCTCGGCACGTCACGATGGCGGACAATCCGTTCGAGGAGAAGGGCGCGGCGAACCCGTTCGCCGAGCCCGGCGCGCGCGGCGGCGCGAGCGGGGGCGACGACTTCCGCAACCCCTTCGAGCAGCCCGCCGCGCCTTCGCCCGCGGGGAGCGTGCCCGCTGGCGGGAGCGCGTACGAGTCCGAGCCCGCGCCCACCTCGACGTTCGGCGCGTACGATACCGGCGCGTACGGGGGCTCGAGCGGCGCGTACGCCGCGCCTCCGGCGTCCGCCTCACCCTCGGCGTTCAACGTGCGTCCCCGCCCCACCCCGTTTCTCCGGAGCGCGAGCGCCCGCGCGTCACCTCGAGAAATCTCACGTCATCGTCCGTCATCGTCTCGCGTTTCCACGCACGCGCCAAAATTTTTTGTGGAAAAAAACGTTTTTTTTTCAGGACGCGGCGGACCGGCGCGACCGGCGCCGTTCGCGCCTTTCCATTCGCCTTCGCTGACCTCAATCGCTGACCTCAATCGCTGACCTCGATCGTCCACGGTACGCACACTTCGCACCACACTCTTTCCGCAGCCTCCCCCCGTTCCCGGCGGCGGCGAGGCGTCGATCCGCGTCCGCGAGCTGGATGACCGCGAGCGCGTCCTGGACGCGCGCGAGCGCGAGTTGGCGCGCCGGGAAGCCGAGCTCCTCGCCAACGGCGGTTTGCGAAAAAAGAATTACCCGTTCCCCGGGGTGTTCGTGTTCACGTACCACTCCATCGAGGAGGAGATCCCGGAGCAGACAAGACCGGTGGTGCGCATGGCGCACTACTCGTTCATCATCACGGTCGTCGCGCTGTTCTGGAACTTCATCGCCGCCAGCGCGGCGGCGTTCAAATTCGGCGCCATGGGCGGGTGGTTCATGAGCGTCATCTACCTGGGCGCCGGAGCGCCGCTCGCGTGGTACCTGTGGTACCGCCGCTTGTACAGCGCGTGCAAGCACGACAGCGCGATGGGTTTCCTGTGGTTCTTCATCGTGTACCTGGTGCACATCGGCTTTTGCATCTACGCGTTCCTCGGTATGGGCGCCGCGGAGTACTCGACGACGGGCTTGGAGAACTGGCAGAAAGCCGCGAAGGGCTCCGCTCCCGTCGGGTTCATGTACCTCGCCGGGATGATCCTGTTCTTGATCGACACCCTGGTTTCCATAAACACCATCCGCATGGTGTACTCCACGTTCCGCGCGGGGGGGCACACGTTCAAGGAGGCGCAGGAGCAGGCCAAGCGGGACGCCGTGCGCAACGCCGCGCAGAACGCCGCGTAAGACGCGGCGTCGTGTCGTTTTTCGAAAAACGCGAGAGGACGCGCGGAGCGAGAACGACGCGTCAGTTTATCCCCTAGCGCGCGCGCGCGTGTACATACGAGAACTTCTAAAAGTAGTCTACGATTTCGTAATAAACTAGCACGTCCGCAGCGGTTCCTCCCACTGCGTTTCGTACCGCTCCTCCTTGGCGAAACGGTACACCTCGAGCTCGCCCGCCATCAATCTCCTGAGCTCGCGCATCTCCCTCTCGTCCCGCTTGTACGCGTCCAGGCGTTTCGTCTTGGCGTCATCCATGCGCGCGCGCGATCCGTTCCGGCGCGCGTTTTCAGCCTTGGCCTGCGCCGCCGCCGCCGCGTCGTTCGCGCCCGCCGCGTGCTCGGCGCCGATGTCGGCGAAGTCCGGTAGCGACTCGCGCATGTGCTTCAGCCCCCCCTCGAGGTCCTCCAGCAGCAGGAAGCGCATGCACGGACTGGCCAGGTTGCGCTTCGCCGCCTCCACCGCGCAGTGCGAGTCTGGCGCCGCGCCCGGCGCGAGCACCTCCACCATCCCGCCCACGTCTCGGTAAAACTGCGTCGGGGACGCCGGGCACCCGGTTTCGCGGTACCCCTTGCTTTGCGCCTCGTTTCGCCACTCCTCCGTCCACGCGCCCATGTTCTCGCTGCCCTCCAGGCAGGCGTACTGGTAGAAGGACATGAACTTCTCCCAGGGGTCCCGTAGGACGGTCAGGTAGGCGCAGGGCGCGTCCACCATGTCGCACGCGCCCATGGACAGCGAGCCCTTGGAAACCGCGCGGTAGCCGCCTTCGTAGCTCGCGCGCATGCCCGGGCCGGTGAATTGCGGCGTCGCCGTGGACGCGCCCAGCTCCGCGTCGGCGTCGCGCTCGGCGTCGCCGAGGAAGGCACTGAAACGCGCGCTCGTTTCGTTCGCCTCCGGAGGTACATTCTCCGCGGCGCGTTCCTGCGCCAGTCTTTGAATCGCCGCGCCCCGCTTGCCCCCCTCCACGTAGCGCCAGGCGACGTTGGCGAAGGACGCCTCGGTCATGTCCACCAGCGGCTTCGTGTTCCACGTCTGCACCAGCGCCTGGTCCCAGCGCGGGTCCGGGCCGCCCAGCCGCGCCTGCCGGCGCATCTCGGAGGCGTGCAGCAGGCTCTTGAAGTACGTCCCGCCAGCCTTGGGGACGTGCACGAAGTGGTAGAAGTACGCCGTGCCCGGGCGCGTCGCCGCGAAGAACTTGCGCGTCAGCGCTCCGGACGCGGCGACGTCGACGGCGACGGCGTCACCGACGCTTCGCGCGTCTCGCGCTTTTCGCGCTTCCAGCGGCAGGCGGTAGGGCGCCTCCACAGCACCCGTGTACTTGGGGTCGCCGGCCATGCAGTCGTAGAACTCCTTGCGCCACTGCGCGTTCGCCTCGGGGTCCTCGCGCCCGGTGAGCGGGCCCGCGCCGCCGCGCGCGCCCAGGCCTGGGCGCGCCGAGGCCGGGTCCAGGAAGGCGCCGCCCACGGTTTTGTGCCAGCACGACTGCGTCGGCGCGACGAACGTCTGGCACGATCGATCGTCCCCTTCGTACTTCTGGCATAAGGATTCGTCCCTGTGCGGGCCGCCGTCGTGACGCGCAGATTGCTGCTCGCACTTTGGCGTTCCGAAAGAGGGCTTCTCTTCTTCTTCGGGAATTTCCTGGGACGAGATCGCCTCCTCCGCCTCCGCCTCGTCGCTGCGGAACAGAAGCGTGGGCGCGGTGGACGCTTCCGTCTCGGTCGCGTCTTTGAGCGGAATCGCATCGCGGCTCGTCGCGAGCATCGCGTCGCCCAGCGCGGCGGCGCGGAACGTCCGTTCGTGATCATCCATCGGCGCCAGTTCGTCCTCGTAGCTCTGCGGCTCGAGCCGCGGGTCCGCGCGGGTCCGCGCGCCCAGCGCGCCGACGTCGTAGTCGCGGGTATCGAACTCGACGTCGCGTTTTGGCGTTTTTTCTTCGTCTCCATCCTCCTCCTCCGCGTCCTCCTCCGACTCGTCCTCGTTCGGCTCGGCGCGCTCGTCTCCCCGCTCGGGCGCCTCGCCGGTGACCGCGGAGCGCCACGCGTCGGCGTCGTTCCAGGAAACCGTCGAACCGTCGTCCGCGTCGCCGGCGCGTCCGGCGTCGTTCGACCGCTCGTTCCGCGACGAACGGCGAAGGCCGAGGCCCGTCGCCGCAACCTCATCCCCAAAGACGCCGCCGTTCGCTAGCAACTCGTCCGAGGGGCGCAGCAAGTCGTCCAGGTAGTGGTCCGACTGCGCCGGGTCGTACGCCTCCTCCGCGCGGCGCGTCTCGTCCAGCGCGCCGTCGCCGGCGGCGGCGTCGGCGTCGAACGCGTCGGTCCACGCGACCGCGCCCTCGTCCGAGTCCTGCGGGTCGTCCGCGTCGCCGCCGGCGGCGCTGACGAAACTCGAAACCAACTCGGCTTCGGGTTTCTCGTCCCAGGCCAGCGCTGATTCCGCACCCTCCTCCACCCCGAGCCGCGAGCGGAGCTCCTCGTTGAACACGTACGTGGGGACCTCGGGCGCGTCCCAGGGAACCGAGCCGTCGGGGTTCACGGCTCGAGGCTGGGAGCTCGGGCGCGGTCGCCCTTCGGAACCTTCGGGAGACGTCTTCCGCGAAACGACGCCGCCGTTTTCTGTCGCCAAAAGCGCCTCCAGCACCTCGCGCACGTCTCGGGGCGCGTCCCACTGGATGGACCCGTCCTCGTTGAGCGCACGCTCGAGCGTCTCGAGCCGCGCCGCTTCCGCCTCGTACCGCGCCTTCGCCTGCGCCTTCGCCCGCGCCTCCTCCTCCGGCGACGCGAACGCGCGCCCGGCCGCGAGGTCCGCCTCGTAGGACTCGACGTCCGCGCGAGGGTAGGCGTCGGCGCCGAGGCTCGCCATCAGCCCGCCGGCGCGCGCCGCCGCAACCTCCTGCTCCGTCATTTCCTTGTCCATCTTTTCTCGCGGCCGCGCGTTGAGTAGCGCGGACGCGTCGTCGTAGTCGGCGCCGACGAACGCCTCGCGGAACTCGCGCTCGGACGAAACCGCCGCGGCTTTCTTCTCCGCGCGGTTCATGGTCTTCTTCGCCCGCACGTCGCCCAGCCACGCGTCGTCGTAGTCGCCGCCGCGCGCCGTGCCGCGCGCCCGCGCGTTTTCCTGGCGCGCCGCGTCCGCGAACCGTCTCTTCCCTCTCTTCCCTCTCTTCGTTCGCGCAACTTTTTCCGCGTCGGTCGTTTCCGTTTTCGTTTCCGTCTCGGGACTCGAAGCGTCGTCGGTCGTCGTCGCGTTTTCCCCGCCGTCCGCCTCGAGCCGTCGCCACCGTTCCTCGTCGGCCCGCCGCTTCGCTCGCGCCGCCTCCGCCGCCTTCGCCGCCGCCGCGTCGGGCTCGCGCGGCTTCAGCGCGCCGTCGTTGGCGGACGCGGGCGTGCTCCTGTCGCCCCACGCGCCCGCGCGCACCACGCGGTCGTGGTACGGGTAGTACGTGGACGTGCCCGCGCTCGCCTTGCCGATCGCCGCGACCTCGTCGGAGGTGGGCCGGCGCGGCCTCGGAGGCGCGGACGGCGCCGACGGCGCGGGCGGTTTCGGGGGCGGCGCGTACGCGACGTCCCAGGACACGGACCCGTCGTTGTCGTAGTTCTCCTCGTACTCGTAGGTTTCCGAGGTTTCCGAAGTGTCAGAGTCGTCGTCGGACGACGCGTCGTTTGAAGCGTCGCCGGAGTCATCATTCGCTTTCGGTCGATCGACCGGCGCGTCCCCCAAAGCCGCGGCGTCGAAGCGCCGGTCGCGAAGGCTCCGCTCGCGCGCGGCGCCGAGACGCGTTCGGTCCCGCGGCTCACCGGGGATCCCCGACTCGTCCCCGTCCCCGTCCCCGAGGCTCGAAAAAGCGGCCGGCATCTCGTACTCGTACGGCGCGCGGTCCCACTTCTGGAAACGAGAAGGCTTCTTCGCGGGTAACGCGGGGGCGCTCCGAAGACTCGGGATCGACCCCGCGCGTCGCGTCTCGGCGGACGCCGAGAGGGGGGTCGCCTGGGGGGCAGCCCCGGATACGCCGCGCGCCGCGCCCCACGCGCCGCGCTTGCCGTCCCGCAGGCTGAACGCCGAGTCGTCCGCGAGGTCGAAGGCGGTGGCCCAGCGGCCCTCGTGGCTCTCGCCGAGTCGCGCGCGATCGTCGGACCCGCCGAACGCGGCGACGCCCGCGAAGTGACCGAAGACGTCGCCGGAGACCGCGGCGACGCCCGCGAGCGCGCACGCGCCCACGGCGGCGACGCGCACGGCGGTTCGCGCCGCCGAGGACCCGCGTCCGTCGACGTCGCGAACGTCCGCGCCGCGCGACGCGGAGGCATCCTTCACGAGGAGCTCGTCCGTTTCCGAAGATCCCCGCGTGGCGCCCGACGCCGTGGGGGCGGGGGCCATCGCGCGAACGAACGGCGCGATGCCCGGCGCGCTCGTTCTCTGCCGCGAAACGCGAGTGACGCGAACGCGCGCGTTCGAACGCGTGCCTGAGACGCGCGCCTCGCTGTGCCTGAGAGGACGAGTCGAGGTGGTTATTGAGCGCTCGAAGCATCGCGTTGCCGTTTTTTGGTGTTACTTCCTTTTATCCAGACTAAATACTCTGTGATTGAACGTTCCACAAAAGGCCAACACCCACCCGATTTCGGAAGCGGAGCGGGTCGAGACTGTTTTCCTCTCGTCTCGAGACGCACGCGGCGCCTGTGGCCAGAACGCAGGACGCGACGGTCCCGGCGGAGGCGATGGGTGACCGAGCCGCGGCGACGCAAGCCGATGAGCGGTCGACGCTCCTGGTACGGCTCCTCGCACGGATACCTCCACGCGCTCTCGGGGGAGACGCTCCGTCGCGCTCGATCTCCCTTCCGTCTCGTGTCGTCCGAGGAGACTGATGGCCATCCATTTCTCAACACCTGCCTGACCGCTCGCCCCCCCTTCATCCCCGCTCTCCCAGGCGTCGACGTCGCGACCGACTCGCGACCCCCCCGCGTGGTGCTCGCGGGGCGCGCTGGTGACCCTCGCGTTCGGCGCGGTCGCGGCCACCTGCGCCACGACCGCGGCGCTCCGCGTCGGCCTGCCCCCGATGGCGAGCCTGCACACGCGAGGCGTGTCGTGGTCGCGACCCGCCGCGACGCCCACGCGGCTGGAGGCGCCTCGCCCGCTCGGCGCGGCGCCCACGCCGCGCCTGGCGTCCCTCGGCGCGGGCGTGGACCCCCAGGTCCCCCTGCCCGGCGGAGGCGCGCGCGCGGATCGCGCCGCGGCGGGCGCGGGCATATACCAGCCCGACTGGGACGAGATCGACCTCGGGGATGCGTTTCGCGACGAGACCGAACGCGAGACTGAACGCGAGACCCAACGACGGGCCCCGCCGGAGATTCCGCGACGACGCCAGAAGGAACAGGAACCTACGCTCGGGTCGTACCCGTACGAGGATGACGGTTCGGTTCCCTGGACGCGCAGGCTCCTGCCCGGATACCGCGAGGAGAACCGAGAGGAGAACCGCGCCATGAACGACCTCGTCGAGCGCGACGCGCTCGCGCTGGAAGACGCGCCGAAAGCCGACCTGGACGCCTTCGAGGGCGCGTTCGGCGACGGCGACGGCGGCCTCGCGAACGCGCCGAGACTCCGGAGTCTGGACCGAGCCTCGCGGGACGCGGAGGCGTCCGAGCGAGCCTGGGACGCGGAGGCGTCCGAGAGCCTCTCGGACGAGAAGGGTTCTCGGTACGAAGACGCGTACGAAAACGGACTCGACGCGCGCCTCGAGCTGGACGGCGACGCGTACGAGGCATCCCTGCGCGGCGACCTTGACGCGTCCTACGCGGACGCGGAGCGCGCGGAGCGGCGCAGGCGCGTGAAGATCGCGAGGCGGAGGGAACACGCGCGGGAGGTGGACGCGTACGAGGCGAAAAAGTCGAAAAGCGCGGAGGCGTCCCCGGGGACGTCCCCGGGGACGACGCGCGCGGAAGCGTCCCTGGGTGCGACTAAGCGACGCGGCGGTGAGGGCGGGACGAACGCTCCCGACTCGTACTTGGACTACGATGCACCCGACTACGTCCCTCCCGGGCTCGTACCCGTGCCCCGGCCGTTTACCGACTACGACTACGCGCCGTACGACTACGACTACGGCGGCGACTACGACTACGCGGGGACGGGGACGG
>Ga0181564_10005704_pt1 | contig 10292 bp, 9 predicted proteins | sample 011ome_24_FD_134512 | JGI IMG/M metagenome (GOLD analysis project Ga0181564, IMG submission 134512) | Coastal salt marsh microbial communities from the Groves Creek Marsh, Skidaway Island, Georgia - 011513CT metaG (megahit assembly) | ecosystem: Environmental > Aquatic > Marine > Intertidal zone... | reverse complement strand
TTCAGAACGTAGATTTTTCAAATTGGACGGCAACAGGGGCCTACAATAGCGTTTGGACGGTGCAAGCTGGAAATACGGAGCTTTTATCCGGTGCCAATTTGAATTTCCCGACCATATTTGTTGGTCCCGATACCCTCATCAACGTAAAGATTACGGGAACTTTTAGGGTGGAGGATTTTGCAGACGATGATTATGTGGGATTTGTTTTTGGGTTTCAACAAACGAGCGGGTTTGCATGGGGACCAGCAGCTAACAGCTCGATGACCCACGAATACTATTTGTTCGATTGGAAGAAAAACACCCAAAATTATCTTGGTTGGATCGCTCAAGAAGGCTTCTCGTTGAACTATGTCAATGGCAATTTCCAACATAACAATGCCAGTGTGTTTCCAAGCTTTTGGGTTCATACCAATTCACCAACGTTCAATGTTTTACAAACTGATTTTAGTCCGATTAACGGATGGGTGACCAATACATACTACAATTTCGAATTGCTCTATACTCCCACTAGGGCAGTAATAAAAATTGATACGGATACAATCTTTGATCAACCAGGATGTTATGAACCTGGACTTTTTGGATTTTACAATTACTCTCAAGCACAAGCACGCTATCTGAATTTCAATTACGAGCTTTATGTTGACTATCAGATTGAAAGCCAGAATGTGTGCTTAGGCGATACAGCTGAGTTTTACTTTATTGATACAAGCGGCTGCGTAGGAGCGAATGCCTTCAGCAATCTTGTCAATTTTTATTGGGATTTTGGAGATGGAACAACGTCAAATGACACCAATCCGACCCATGTATACACCACCGCTGATACCTTTTCAGTCAGTTTAATAGCTACTGACATCAACGGTTGCACGGACACGAGTACAAAAAACATCTTCATTCACACGCCTCCACAAGCTGCGTTTAGTTCTACCTTAGGATGCTTGGGTGACCCTGTAAATCTTACTGACAGCACGTATCTTCCTATGGGTAACGTAGTCTCTTGGGACTGGGATATGGGCGATGGCGTTGGGAATGATACTGTGCAAAATCCGAGTTATACCTACGCGCAGTCAGGAACGTATGCTGTTGAGATGATTATTTTAACCAATGCTGGGTGCACGGATACAGTGCAATCGACAGTAACCGTACAAGATCCACCCGCGGTAAATTTCACCTTTGAAAACGCATGCTCAGGTGATGCAGTAATGTTGTTTGATAGCTCTACACCGGCTACTTCTCCAATCGTATCCTATGATTGGGATATCAATAATGATGGCAGTACAGAGCATACGCTCGATTCTGTTGCGCATGTTTTCAATGTTTATGGGACATATCCAGTTGAACTTAAAATTTACGATCAAGATGGATGTCGAGATTCGATCGTAAAAAACATTTCGGTACATCCGATACCTGATGCGGATTTTTTTGCTGATGGTGTATGCTTTAATGATGTTTCGCAATTCGATGATAGCACAACGATTGCATTGGGTGGGATCCAAGATTGGTCTTGGGATTTTGGAGATGGCACTATTGAGCAATATTCTTCAGGTAATGGCGTGTTTCCTGGTCCTAGCCATGAGTTTCTTACGCCAGGATCACAGGCTGTTAAACTTATAGTAACATCCGACAGCGGTTGCGTAGACTCTATTTTAAAGTCTATCCAAGTATACTTTTTACCCGTAGCTAACTTTTCGGCAGATACTGTGTGCGATAATGAGTTGACCAACTTAATTGGAACTTCGTTCAACTTAAGCGGAAATCTCAGTAGTTTCAATTGGCAGTTTGGTGACGGCAATTCTTCTTTGCTAGCCAACGCGCAACACAACTATCCCCAGCCAGGCGAGTACAAAGTAACCTACAGCGTTGCGTCTAATTTTGGTTGCGAAGACTCTGTTCAAAAATATATTCGAGTGTATCCAACGCCATCGACTGCTTTTGGATGGCTAAACAATGTTTGTGAAGGGGAAGAACTACCCTTTACCGATCAATCATCCATCGTTCAAGTCACCCCAGGTGGTGATCAAATCGTTGCCTGGGAGTGGGTCTTTAACACAACAGATACCGTTACTACTCAAAACCCTCTATATCCAACCTCCTCACCAGATAATATCAATGTAAGGCTTACCACTTGGAGTAATTATGGCTGCACAACATTTTCAACCAATACTGCATCCATTTTTCCACTTCCGAAAGCTGACTTTACATTTGAGGCTGCGTGCGCAGGACACTCAAGTAGTTTTAGAAATGTTTCTAAGGTTGATAACGGAACAATTGAGTCAACGCTGTGGGATTTTGGGAACGGGAGCAATTCCTCAGATCAACATCCGTTTGTGTCGTATGCCAACCCGGGAAATTATGCGGTTCAATTAATCGCCATTTCGAACAAGGGATGTGTTGACCAAGCAGAGAAGGAAATTACCATCCCTGAAACACCTGTGGTGGATTTTTCACTTGATCCTTTAGAAGGCTGTTCTCCATTATCTGTTTTTGCTGAAAATCTTTCAACCATTGATAACGGAATACTCACTTACGAGTGGTTTTTGAACGATTCATTGGTTTCGAATGAAAATTCACCGCGAATAGTGATTGACAACGACACCATTATTCCCACATTTCACCGGATTAAATTGAGGGCTACGAGTGAATTGGGTTGTGATGCCACTTTGCAATACGAATCAAGGATAGCTGTGCTGCCAAGACCTACAGCATCTTTCAGAATGAAACAGCAAAGTGTAAACAAGTTTGATCCAGTGGTAGATTTTGTCAACTCTTCGGCCAATGGCGTTCGTTGGTATTGGGATTTTGGTGATGGGAATACATCAGATGAATTCGCTCCTAGTCATACTTATTTGAACTCGGGAAAGTATCCCGTTTATCAAGTAGCATGGAACACCTTCAATTGTCCAGATACTGCATTCAGTCCGAGCTGGAGCGATTACAACAAAACCACAAAAGATAGGGCATGGCGATTGATTGTTGATCCTGTGACTACTTTATACATTCCGAATAGTTTTACGCCAAATGGCGATGGAATTAACGATGTATGGTCTTTGAAAGGGTTTAATGAGGGGCGTCCCTTCGAAATCGAGGTATTCAATCGATGGGGTGAACTGATGTTTGAGTCCAATGAAATGAATGTGGAGTGGGATGGAATTATGCCGAATAGCAATAAGTATGCTCCCAATACTACCTATGTCTACGTGATTCGCTACCAGACTTCGAGTGGCGAGGAAAAAGAAGAAACGGGTACTTTTTCATTGATCAGATAAACATAAAAAGGAAAGCCTTTGTTTCTTTGTCACCAATGGAAGATAAAGAATTTATAAACCCAATTGATCCCGATAAGATTACTGAGACGCCCAGTATATTAGAGTATGCACACCATGTGGGAAGTGCCATAATCAAACCTGAGGACAAGGGCAAGATCAAAGGTCGTTCGCTTTCAGCAATGTATGAACAAACCGATAAGCAATTACTTCAAATTAGAGAGCAAATCACTTTGTTGGCGAAACAAGTGCAAGCAATTGAGCTGAGAAAATCTATGTCTGAGAAAATCTACGAAGCAAAACTTTCATTTCAACCGATTATTGGCAATACCTATCACCTGTATAGGAAGGAAGATGGACAGTATCAGGTTTCGATGTTGTCAGATGCCGAATGGGGACGCAGCAAACCGAAATGGGAATACTTAAGTGCCATCAAACTTTTAGGTGATCACACATGGGAAATATCAAATGCTGATGTCCAGATATAGTTACTTGTTTTTAGCGTTCTTTTTCCTTTTCTCGTGCAACGGTGAGAAAGAAAATATTCAGCAGATCAACAGTGTTTTGCAGCAACAAGTAAATGCATGGAATGAAGGAGATTTAGAAGGATATATGCAAGGCTATTGGAAAGATGATCGGCTCATTTTTACAGGAGGGAAAAGCCTAAACAAAGGTTGGAAGAATACGCTCGACAGATACAAAAAAGCCTATTCAAGTAAGGAAGAAATGGGTATTCTGTCATTCAACAATTTGGAAATAGAATTGCTCTCTGATCGGTCCGCCTTAGCCATAGGCGAGTGGAGATTGATTCGAATAACTGATACATTGCAAGGTCGGTTCACACTTGTTTGGAGCAAGCTAAATGAAAAATGGTGCATTATTGCTGACCATAGTTCATAAAAAACGTCCGACCTTTGCAGCGCATTGTTAAATTTGGCATTCCAAAGAACTATGATGAAAAACCTTTTTTTACTGCTCATCCTGAGTTTATGAGCGGCTCCTACTATTATTGCTCAGGACAACCCAAGTGCCGTAGATTCTGAGAATCCTGAGGCTACGGGCGATGGGAATAAGGCCGATCAGTATTTTTTCGATGAAGATTATAAAGCAGCATTAAAGGAATACTTGCTTCTGCTTGAAGAAGATCCGGAAGATTTAAAGTACAATTTCAACACGGGACTTTGCTATTTGAATGCTGACTTTGATCAGATTAAAGCCATTCCTTATTTTGAAAAGGTTGTCTTCTATGACGAAGAGGCATCAACTGTTTATTACCTGATTGGGAAGTCTTACCAAGTTGATCATCAGTTTGATAGGGCGATCGATATGTTCAATAAATCATTGAATTTCATGATATGGGATCAGAGTTTTCTGTAGAAGAAGCCCAAATTGAAATTGAATATTGCGAGAATGCATATGAGTTGATGAAGTTCCCAAAGGATTGCACGTTTGAGAATCTAGGAGCACACATCAATAGTGCATTTCCTGATTATTTCCCATTCGTTACGATTGATGAGCGCTTTATCGCATATACCTCGAAGCGCGATGATGGCAGTGAGAAACTACCAAATGGTACCTACGCTTCAAACATTTATTTTTCAGAGGTTAAAGAAGGTGAATACCAAGATGGAATTCCAATGCCCGGAGCAACCAATGATCCTGCAGAGAGTGAGGTTATTGTGGGTATGTCGGGTGATGGATCACAGATACTTCTGATGAAAGGCGAAGAGGGCGTGAGTGGCGATATCTTGTCGGCAGATTTTCATGATGGTATGTTGGACAATATGAAGCCCCTTGATCAAAAGGTGAATAGCAAGTTTAGAGAGATTGCCGCATCGTATTCACTGGATGGGAACTCTATATATTTTGTGAGCGACAGACCTGGCGGTTATGGTGGAACCGATATTTGGATTATAAAGAAGTTACCTAATGGTAAATGGGGTGTGCCGTTTAACGCTAGCCCTGATGTCAATACGGAGCGTGACGAGGATTTTCCAAACCTCTCACCCGATGGAGAGTTTCTCTATTTTAGTTCCAAGGGCCATTTCTCAATGGGTGGTTACGACATCTTTAAGGCAAAGTGGAACCTTGACTCTTTGCGTTTCGTGAATCCGAGAAACCTAGGTTATCCCATCAATTCGGTTGACGATGACATAAACTTTCGAATTTCCCGGTCAGGGCGATATGGATATATGTCTGCGCTTCGAAAAGACGGTTATGGCGATTATGACATCTACCGGGTTACCATCAATGAAGTGGAGAGTGAATACAGTGTTTTGCGCGGTGAAATCACGAGCGCAGAGCCCCAGTTCGATGTATTGTCAGCAGAGATTACAGTGACGTACTTAAACAACGGAGAGTTGTTTGGTATTTATACACCTAATCCCAATTCATTGCGATACGTAATTATTCTGCCGCCTGGTGAATTTGAGGTTTTTGTGGATTCTCCAGGGTTTGAACCCGTTTCTTTTGAGGTTAAGATTTTGGGAAAGAGTTCTTTCCAGCCTGAAATTGAACGAGACTTAAAGCTTGTTGCAAAGTAGTAAGCTGCTTCCTGTTTCATGGTCTATTCAACCGGTAAAAGATACATTCTATACGTTTCTAATCATTGTGTTCAATGCGATAACGTTGTTGATTACTTGCATCGAAAATCCATCGAATGTTTGGTCATTAATGTTGATAATGAAGGAGATACGCCTCCTGAGAAGGTCTTCATATCCAGTGCTTTTCAATCACAGCAAGCTCCATTGCTTATGGGTTGGATATTATAGAGCATTTTCAATTTTTCGACAATCGTCCTTGAAGCATTTATCTTTCCTTAAGGTTACATTTGCTATAGATGCTGAAAATATTTTCTACTAAACAAATATGCGAAGCTGATCGGTTAACGATTCAGAAGGAGTCCATACCATCGGTTGATTTAATGGAAAGGGCAGCTGGTGCATGCGTTGATTGGTTTACATCTGTGTATACTCAAGATCGTCCAGTAATGGTCATTGCCGGAGTTGGCAACAATGGTGGAGATGCCTTAGTAATGGCACGCAAACTTTTAGAGAAAGGTTATGACGTAAAGAGTTATATCGTGCGATATTCCGAACGCTTTTCGGAGGATTTGCAGATTAATTTAGATCGACTGGTGGCGTTGGGCCACGAGGTGAGTTACATCCTTGAAGAGAGTCAATTTCCCACCATCAGTAGCAATACCGTTTTGATAGACGGATTGTTTGGCTCAGGACTCAACAGGAAGATTGAAGGCTTGGCAGAATTGTGCATAGGGCAGATTAATGCGAGTATTGCAGACGTTGTTTCTATTGACATGCCTTCAGGACTTTTTTCAGATGCTTTCACATCGGAGTCGTCTCCGGTGATTTTAGCATCATACACCCTGACATTCCAATCTCCAAAGTTGGCGTTCTTTCTTCCAGAAAACGAGGAGTATTTGGGCGTATGGAAGGTGCTGGATATTGGACTGGACTCCAGATTTTTAGCTTCAGAGGAGTCTGATTTGATTTTTATTGATGCCATTGATGAATTCAAATCGCTGTTTGAGCGTAAAAAGTTCGATCATAAAGGGAGTTTTGGGCATGTGCTGCTTTTGGCTGGAAGCTATGGTAAGATGGGAGCAGCTGTACTGAGTGCAAATGCCGCTTTGAGAAGTGGTGTGGGAAGGCTTACGTCCTATGTTCCGCATGTGGGATATTCAATCATGCAATCCTCCGTACCTGAGGCCATGTGTTTGGTAGACGACTATGACCATTTTTTAGGAGAACTACCGAGTCTTGCTGGCTATTCATCCATTGGATGTGGACCAGGAATTGGAATGAATAAAAAAACCAAGCGTTTAATACGCTCTTTGCTTGAGAAGGCAAAGGTCAACTTAGTGCTGGATGCCGATGCCTTGAACATCATTTCAGAGAGCAAAGATTATTTGAAGTCGCTCCCGCCAAATACTATTCTCACTCCTCATTTGCGTGAGTTTGAGCGATTATTTGGAACATCAAAGAATAGCTACGACCGCATTAAATTGCTCAGAGATATGGCTATGAAGTATAAGGTGATCATAGTTCTAAAGGGAGCAAATACAGCCATTGCTTCGGCAGACGGCAGGGTGTTTTTTAATTCTACAGGAAACCCCGGTATGGCCACTGCCGGTAGTGGTGACGTGTTGACAGGCATAGTAGCTGGCTTTTGCTCATACGTGAAAGATCCTCTTGTGGCTGCAATAGCCGCGGTATATGTGCACGGTTTAGCGGGTGATTATAGTGCTCGCGAGCAAGGACAAACGGCAATGGTCGCCTCAGATATCATTTCTAGCATTGGGCCTTCAATCGTTAAAGCTTTAAAGGTTTAGAAATGACCATTACCCTTCTAATATTGATATCTACAGGTCTAGTGAGCGCATCTGCTTTAAATAACCAAGAACTGTTTTATAAGATTGATTTCCAGCCTTTCATGATAGACCGTAATAAGCAGTGGTATCGGTTTGTTTCGCATGCTTTTGTGCATGCCGATTGGGGACACTTGGTGGTCAATATGTTTGTATTTTATCAATTTGGTAAGTTGGTAGAGTCTTATTTTGAAGTGCTCTTTGGATCAAAATGGATGCTTTATTTCTGCTTACTTTATTTGGGCGGTATTCTTTTTAGCACGATTCCAGGATACGCGCGCAATCGATCAAACTACCACTATCATGCGGTTGGAGCATCAGGAGCGGTGAGTGCAGTAGTTTATGCTTTTATCCTTATCGAACCTATGGCGCCACTCGGATTATTCCTCATTCCCTTTCGTATTCCAGCATGGATATTTGGTCTGCTTTATTTAGCGCTTGAATATTACTTGGATAAGAACAGTAAAAGTAGGGTAGCTCATTCCGCCCATTACTTTGGCGCAGTGTTCGGATTGATCTTTACCTTCATTCTTAAACCAGAGTTGTTGTTGCGGTTTTTTGAATAAATGGATTTCAAGTTTGTAAATACTCGTTTCGAGAAGGTAGATCAAATCGAAACTTCTAACCGAGGATTTCTATATGGTGATGGCTTTTTTGAAACAATGCTGATCATTGATGGGTATCCTACATTTTGGATTGAACGTTCAGGGAGGATTGAACGTACGCTGGAATTCCTTCAATTGAGGCTAAATTGTGGTATAAATAGTCTATTGAAGGGATTAACCGAAGCAGCAAAAGAACATGATAAATCCTTCTTGCGAGCCAGACTTTCCTTCGTTCGCAGGGGGAATGGGAAATACTTGCCAGATGACTCCGGGTGCGATATATATCTTAGCTTGGAAGTTTTGAATTCCTTGGATTTCAATCAGCTCTCTGCTAAAAAGACCGCATTTGCTTCCTTAATATTACCTACTGACAGTGCCGGAAACTTTAAATTGATTGCGAAGCATTATCAAGTATTGGCTGCTCTAGAAGCGAAGCAAAAGCAATTGGATGACTTAGTAATACTTAACAGTAATGATCAAGTTGCAGAGACCATAAGTGGAAATGTGTTCATAATTAAGGATGGAAAACTAAGGACTCCACCTCTTTCCTCTGGATGCTTGGATGGGGTGGTTAGACGAGTGATAATTCAAAATGAAGGTTGTGCGGAATCTGTTATTAAGAGGAATGATATACTGGAAGCCGATGCTGTATTCACAACCAATAGCATATCTGGAATTGTGCCCTTGATGCTTCATTCCAATTCCAATACGGACAATTTTTGGATAGATAAGATGAAGGCAAAATTGAAAGAAAGCTTGATCAATTCAGTGCGGGGTCTTCAGGAAAATCAGCTATAATAGAGAATTTTTTACCTAAAGATTTGAGGCTTTCTCGCCACAATTCGTCAATATCTTCTTTCATGATTTGTTCAGTACTCATGCTGCTCAAAATCCAGCTTCTTTCCAAAAGTTCATCTTCAAGTTGTTGGGCTGCCCATCCAGAGTAACCACCAAAAAATTTCACCTCGCGTTGTGGGACAGTGCCTGATTTTATTAAAGATGTAATTTGATCAAAATCACCTCCCCACCAAAGTCCGGGTATGATTTGCTGTGAATGATCTATGCTGTCACCAAGGGTGTGAAGAAAGAATACATTTTCGGGCTTGACAGGACCTCCATAATGATACCTAAATGAATCGATAGGGTATTCTTCAATCATATCAGACATGTTCAAGTCTGTAGGTTTGTTCAATACAAAACCAACAGCACCATTTTCTTTCGAATACTCAAGGAGCAAGATTACAGATCTGCTGAAATTGGGATCACCCAAAAATGGTTCAGAAATCAAAATCTTTCCTTTCGCAAGTTCTTCAGGCGAAAAGCTGAATCCAAGTTTTAAGAAAAACTCATTCTCTATGTTGTCTGGTTTGAACATTTGATTCGAGTGTAAAATAGAAGACGTATGAATATAAAACAAGGCTTGTCATAAATATTGATTTAAACTTCAATTTGAAGGGAGTTTGAATTCAATCTGCGCACTCGACTATCTTCGTTTTCTAACTTTGTTCAAACACTTTTGCTATGAGTTATGAAGCGGTAAGGAAAGATTATGTAAAGCATGTTTTGGAAGAGGCTGACTGTTTGGATAACCCCATTGAAATGCTGGAGAATTGGCTGCATGAGGCACTTAAAGAAACTGAAGATGCCAATGCCATGACATTGACAACAGTGAATGCTCATGGTCGCCCATCAAGTAGGGTGGTTCTGATTAGGAAATTGGATGAGCGAGGAATAATATTTTACACCAATTACTCAAGCAAAAAATCCATCGACCTGCAAGAAAACCCCAGCGCTGCGGTGAATTTTTTCTGGCCATGGTTAGAACGACAAGTGCGCGTGGAAGGCGAGGTTGCAAAGTTGCCTGAAGCTGAAAGTGATGCGTATTTCAAAACACGGCCACGAGAAAGCCAAATCGGTGCGTGGGCAAGTGCCCAAAGCGAGGAAATGACATCAAGAGATCAATTAGAGAAAAAGGTATCTGAGCTTACGCATCAGTTTGAAGGACTAGAAGTTCCTCGTCCTGAGTTTTGGGGTGGGTAT
>Ga0181564_10005701_pt1 | contig 10297 bp, 18 predicted proteins | sample 011ome_24_FD_134512 | JGI IMG/M metagenome (GOLD analysis project Ga0181564, IMG submission 134512) | Coastal salt marsh microbial communities from the Groves Creek Marsh, Skidaway Island, Georgia - 011513CT metaG (megahit assembly) | ecosystem: Environmental > Aquatic > Marine > Intertidal... | reverse complement strand
TACTAAAAAAGAAATGGCTTGAGGATTTATTTCCAAATACAGACGATATTCTTTGTGTGTTTGATGACCGAGATAAAGTAGTAAAAATGTGGCGCGATAATGGAATCACTTGTTTCCAAGTAGCAGAAGGATCATTTTAATTAAGAAACTATGCCTTTAGAATACATACAATACTTTGTAAATTATCTTTTGTGTGGATCTGTTTTTGGATTCTTTACAATGATTTTAAATAACTATCTACACGAAAAGGATGAAAACAGTTCCAGATTTAATTTTATAGAAAATATTGTAATTATTGTAGTTTGGCCAGTGTATTTCGTATTATTTATTTACTACATAACCAAAAAGAACTAATGCCAGAATTAGCAGAATTAAAACTAACAGCACAATATATTAATGAAGCATCAGTTGGCTTAAAATTTGATTCTATTAAAAAGAATCCAGTACATAAAGGAGCTGAAGTTCAAACGCCATTTGATAAATTTACAATAAGTGCTAAAAGTCGAGGTAAAGAATTAGTAGTTTATATTAAAGACTATAATAGCGATTCTGTTGTCCCAATGAGGATGACAATGGGAATGGCTGGACATTTTAGACAAACTAATACTGGTCAAGAAAATAAACATGCTCATTTAAAATTCTATTCAACTGATGGAACTACTTTAAGTTTTGTAGACGTTCGTCGATTCGGTAAATGGAAAATTGGATATGAATGGTCTGATAATAGGGGTCCAGATCCAACAACCGAATACGAAGAATTTGTTAGAAATGTAGAAGAAAATTTGCATAAAAAGGCTTTTGATAAACCAATAATGGAGGTTTTAATGAACCAACAATATTTTAATGGAATTGGTAATTATTTAAGGGCAGAAATACTTTTTAGAATTGGAGATATAAACCCCTTTATGCCGGCAAGAGATGCAATCAAGCAAAATCCTGAAATATTAAAATATTGTAAAGCTCTTCCATTATATGCATTTGCACTTGGTGGTGGTAAAATAAAAGATTGGAAAAATCCATTTAACGAAAATGCCGATAGGTCTAATTTCTTTTTATGTTATAGTCAAAATGTAATGTCTAATGTTATAGATAAGGGTGGTAGAAGATTCTGGTATGACCCGAAATGGGATGAAAATAATCCGTATAAATAGACTATAAAACATTTAATATGAAAGTACTAGTAACTGGTGGTGCTGGGTTCGTAGGCCACAATTTAATTAAAAAACTTAAAACAGAACATCCTGAATGGGAGATCACTTCTCTCGATAATTATTTTACCGGAAAAGAAGAAAACCATCAAAGTGGAGTTACCTATTATAGAGGACACACTTGGGAGGCTGATTCAATCTTTGAAAATAAATCCTTTGATATTGTATATCATTTTGGAGAATACAGCAGAATTGTTCAATCTTTTAGAGACATTGATTTTGTTCATCGCTCAATTCTATCAGGAACTCCAGTTATTTTAGAACTGTGTAGAAAATGGGGAGCTAAATTAATTTATTCAGCCTCGAGTTCTAAATTTGGAAATGACGGTAAAGATGAAAATTTAAGCCCATACTCTTGGATGAAATCCAAAATGGTGGAGCTAATCAAAAACTATGGAGAATGGTATAACCTACAATATGAAATCTGTTACTTCTTTAATGTGTATGGTCCAGGGCAAATCACAGAAGGGGACTATGCAACCGTTATTGGAATATTTGAAAAACAATATCGAGAGGGTAAAAAATGTACAGTAGTAACTCCTGGAACTCAAACTAGAGACTTTACACATATTAATGATATTGTAAATGGTCTTATTAAAGCCTCTCATAGAATGGATAACAGTGAATGGCATTTAAGATCTGGAATCAATGTTAGTATTATTGATGTTGCGGAAATGTTTGGAGAATGGGAACTAATTCCTGAAAGAAGAGGAGAAAGATTTACAAGTGAAGAATTCCCATCAGATACTGAAATGAAACTTAATTGGAAACCTGAATATAATTTAAAAGATTGGATTAAATCTCGCAAAAATAAATAAATGACAGGAAAATTAGCAATTGTTGGACCTGGAGCCAGCGGAAAGGACTATTTAAGAAAAAGATTTATGAACAGAAGCTTCAAATTTGGAGTTTCATGCACTACAAGAAAACCTAGAAATGGAGAAGTCCATGGTCAAGATTATTATTATCTAACAGAAGAAGAATTCGATGCTGGAATTAAAAATGGATTATTCGTAGAATGGCAAGAATTTAACGGATGGAAGTATGGATTAACCAAGCCAGAATTTGAAAGATGTGATGTAATGATCCTAAACGCTGAAGCAGTAGATTTACTGAGTGACGAATATCGAAATAGACTATTTGTGATCTATTTGAATATCGATGAAGAAACTAGGAGATCTAGATTAGAGACAAGAAAAGACCAAGATGACTCAATCGATAGAAGAATTAAAGCAGATAATGACCAATTTAGAAACTTTTCTAATTTTGATTGTATAATAACTAATAATAATTTTTAAATTTAAAGAATAAACATGGCAAAAGAATTAACACTAACTGAACTTAGAGATGCAAGAGCATCATTAGAAGCAGAATTAAATGAAACTCAAGAAAATCTTGCACAACAAAAATATGCAGTAGAACTTGAATCAGTAACAAACTTAAACTCTATTCTTAAGCAAATTGATAAAAGCTACGAATGGTCTATTAAAAATGCAGCAATGGTTGTAAATTTATATGACGTTCTAAAAGTTGCTAAATTAGAAAAGCAAATTTCTGAAAAAGGAGGAGTTGAAACTGATTCTGAAGGTTCTTATGTTGTAGAATTGAAATCTATGGATCTAAATACTCTTTATGCAGTACTAACAAACATCACAGGAACTGGTGTTGAAAATGCTCGTAGATTTACTAAACTATTAACTAATGTTGGTGCACAGATTACATCTGCACTTAACGAAATGGCCGATGCTAATAAAGTAATTCAAGAAAAGCACGTAGAACTAGCCGAATTAGATAATGCAATCGCAAATTTCGGAAAAGAAGAGGTTTCAGCTGACGAAATTGAAATCGCACAATAATATAATATAAGCCAATGAAATTAGCCAGTAAATCTAAAAACAGATTAGAACTGCTAGAATCAATTCAGAGTGGTATATCTACTCGAGATGTATTTGAAACAATTGACTATAAATCACAGAGCGAGGATAAGATAAAGCAATTTATCTATCCTCATCTGTTGGATCAATTAACCGAATATGTCATGGAAAAGAAAGGATTCGGTAGAGCACTTGCGAAAGAAAAAGCAAGAACGATGATTAAGTGGGAAGGTAACGTAAAAACCACTGTAAAAAATATCCAATTCATGGGTACTTCAAATAGACCTGATATGACGGTTGAAAGTGGTGGTGTTAGAGTTGCGATTGAATTTAAACGAGGTGATAGAGGATCTGCATTGCGTGAAGGATTTGGACAATCGGTAATATATTCAACAGCATTCGATTTTGTTATTTATATGTTTATTGATACTTCAGAAGAGGGTAAAATACTTAATGGATCAACTTCAGTAACTGAACAGAATTTCCTAGATAATCTATGGGATAACTTTAACGTAAAATTTGTAATTGTATAAACAATGAAAGTATTTGTAACATCTAACCAGCAATTTGGTCGACAAAACGCGATCAAAGCTTATAAAAGACCCTTTCCATCTGTTGAAGAAATGAATTTTAATCTTATTAAAGAATGGAATTCTGTTGTTTCAAAAGAAGATAGGGTATATGTTTTAGGTAATTTTGCATGGGATCCTGAAACTGCTGAACAAGTAGTTAATCAATTAAATGGCGATATTATCGTTATTCCAGGAGAACACGATAAGGCAATGGAGGAGTTAGATTCAATGCACAATACTTTAGAAAACGTAGAATTCGGGGCATTTGATGTTGAATACGTTCAAGAAATTGGAGCCTCAATTTCTTACTGGCCACTGTCAGAATGGCCATTAAAATCTAAAGGAATCCCTTCAGTGATTGGATATCCTGGTAATAAATATAAAACTGACCACAAGAAGAACATAATCAACTGTAATTGCGATCTATGGGACTATAAACCAATTGAGATTAGCAAGATACTGAGTCTTTTTAAAGATAAAGACATTAAATAATTTTATTTTAGGAAAATACTTTGCAAAAAGTTTTTCCGTTTAAACCTTTTTTATTATATTTGTATATCAATAAACAGTTAAACATATCAATGGAACTAAAATTGTTAATAACTTTTTGAAAATAAAGTGAAAAACATTTTCAGGTTCAATATGAATTGTTTATATTTACATATAATAATTAATCAAACAAACAAAAAATAATTTATGGCAAGTTACAGAGAATTAACAGAAAACTTTTTAGAAACTAAATCAGATGCAGACTTCACTGCTCTTTTTTACAAAATTAAACCAGGACTTACTAACTATGTTAATAAGATAGTTAAAGACAAGGACATGGCTGAAGATATTGCTGTTAATACTTTAACGAAAATGTGGACTAAAATTGACCAATTCAATCCACAGTATCAAATTACGACCTGGCTATATAGAATCGCATTCAATGATTCTTTAGCTCATATTAATCAAAGAAATAAAAAGTCTTCTCTAGACAGTTTATCAGAATTCGGAGTCGAATTGAATGAAACTGGAAAAATCAATCTAGATATGGCTGGAGCTTTCGAAGATTATACAATGAAAACTGAACAAGATTATTTAGAAGAGGATAATGAAATGATGGAAACATATGAAAAGACTCTGAAAGCAATCGATTCACTTAAAGAAATGTACAAAGGAATTCTAGTAGATAGATTAATTAATGACATGAAGTATGAAGATATTGCACAAAAACATAACCTTCCACTTCAAACAATTAAGAATAGAATTCGTAGAGGTAAAGCAATCGTCTCTGAAAAAGTTGTAGGATAATGGTAGTTGTAGTATATAGAAAAAGCAAAACTGCTAAAAAAAATTACATGAAGGTTTTTGAAAATGAAGATACACCAGATCGTATCATTAATGGCAATGCTAGAAAACCGTTAATCCCTAATGAATATATAATTGAACAAATCGGAATTGGTTCCAGATTTATTGAAGATTATAAAAAACAATATAAGATTAAAAATCATGAAATTGCGTAATTTTGAAGAAGATTTTGACGACGAGTACATTCCACGTCAAAAACAAAAGATCAAAGTTAAAAAAATGAAAGATGGAAAGTCATCTAGAATTAAAACTAAAAAGTACAATAGATACTCTAACGAGGACCAGTACTAAAAACTGTTATATGACAGAAACTAAAATTAAAGTTCTGGTTGCCCCTCCAAAGGGCAGCCAAGAACTTAATTCTTATATTTCTTGGTTAATTAATGAGGGTTTTGATCCCCATATCCTTAATAAATATTCACAGTCAATATATGCTCCACTAATCTTATGTGGTGGCGCTGACATCGGTAAAAATCCAGAAAGAGACGAATTAGAATTTAAATGGATTGAGATGGCTTTAGAAAATGGCCAACCAATTATCGGCATATGTAAAGGAATGCAGGTATTGAACCACTATTTTGGTGGAGATGTTAAAGATTTAGATGACCTAATAGTAGAAGGACACACTGCAGACAATTTTGAGCTTGATGAAGATCATAGTGAAAAAAAATCGCATATGCACGAGGTTGTAGATCTAGATGGATCTAAAATGACCGTTAATTCTAGACACCATCAATATTGTTCTAATATACCCAGTAATTGTAGAGTTAGGCACGTTTCAGTCGGAGGAGGCTATATACCAGAATCTATAGAAGATCCTAAAAATAAAATATGGGCAGTCCAATGGCATCCCGAAAGATACGAGATGGAGAACAATACATATCCTCTTTGTAATTTACTTATTTGAAGATTCTTCTAATCCACCTATAGTTCTTTCTAGAATTCAAGTACTCTAAATTATCATCATTATCATACGCCTCTCTTTCAAATGAGATGTTGTAGTATGATTTTTTACCGTAGAAAAAAAGTTTAATGAACCATTCAGTTAAGTATAACACATAAAATGGTATAATTAAAAGTTCTTGCTGTTGTTTGATATGAATACTTTCGTGATTAATAATTCTTTTAGCTCGTTTTCTGGCAAACTTATTCGCGTTATGTTTTTCTCTAAGGATTATAAAAGGCCAAAGAGTAATCCCGCCAATTGACATAAACCAACTAATAGAATTTAAGAATCTATCGCTATATTTTATTATAGGTGTTTTCATTAATTATATATCAAAAATAATTCACTCCAGATTTTTTTATGTCAAGAATTTTGTTTATATTAGTACTATAATTAAAGATAAAGCATATGAAATTGATTCGAGAATTTAAATGTGACCTTACTGGAGATGATTGCGTAATCATTGAAAACTACTTTGGCGATGAGATTTGCATTACTAAGTCAGAATACTTAGAGGTTAAATCAAACGCTGAACACGATGAACGTCAACTTCAAATCGAACAAGGAGTATAAAGTGAAACTTTTTTGAAAATAATTCACCTCGGATTTTTTTATGTCAAGTTTTTTGTTTATATTAGTACTATAATTAAAAGAAACACATTATGAAAAAAGCAACTCGACACTACGAAGAATGGCCAATCGAAGAATCAAAGCAATTTTTAAACATGTATCTTGATGGCGTTAAGACAACAGATCAGGGTAAATTATGTTCTAATATTGCAAATGAACTTGGTCGTACTATTAATGCTATTAAACTTCGCGTTAAAGAGGTTAATCGAATTCTAACTGGAGAGCATGATTTTCCAGAAATTACACCAAATATGTCTGCAGCAGTCGATCAAATTTTAATTGAGCGTAACATTTCTGCGAATCGTATGGGACTTTTATTCTAATAAAAATGGCAAAGAAAGAACAAAGAAAAATAGACGGATATAATGAAAGACATCTTGCTGCGATGATTCGTCGTAAAATGATTCAGAAAGAACATGGAATTGGAAAAAAGTATACTAGAAAAACCAAACATAAAAATGACGAAGAATAAAATAATTCTACCGCCAGATGATTGTTATGGAGAAGTATTTGGCATAGTTCAAATATTAGGAAATACATATGTCTGCCCAGGATGGCATCCAGTACCTAATGGAACAACTAGAGATCAAATAGAATTTGATATAAGTATACAACCATTAAAAACAGTGAGTACTGTAGAAGTGACGCCTGAACCAGAAAAAACACAAGATGTAACGCATTTAGTAACTTCTTCTAATGGAAAAACACAATACTCGGTAGAATTTAGAAGAGGATCTTGGAGTTGCACATGCCCTGCTGCAAACTTTAGACGTGGTGATTGCAAACATATAAAAATGTTTAAGTAAACCTGAAACTTTCAATATTCTAGATATATAATAATCATAAGTTCTTTACATACTATGGACTCGTAGCTCAGCTGGATAGAGCATCTGCCTTCTAAGCAGACGGTCACAGGTTCGAATCCTGTCGGGTTCACATATTCCTCCTTAGCTCAGTTGGTTAGAGCATCTGACTGTTAATCAGAGGGTCCTTGGTTCGAGTCCAAGAGGAGGAGCTACGGACTTTTAGCTCAGTTGGTTAGAGCGCCGCACTCATAATGCGTAGGTCGTAGGTTCGAGCCCTACAAGGTCCACCGTGGTTAAGCCACAAATTGCTTCCATAGCTCAGTTGGCTAGAGCAGCTGATTTGTAATCAGCAGGTCGTGGGTTCGAGTCCCTCTGGAAGCTCAATTTGCGAAAGTAGCTCAGTTGGTAGAGCATCACCTTGCCAAGGTGAGGGTCGCGGGTTCGAATCCCGTCTTTCGCTCAAAATAGTCTTATAGCTCAGTTGGTTAGAGCACTACACTGATAATGTAGGGGTCCGCAGTTCGAGTCTGCGTAAGACTACTTAATAAATATTTACTCAAAGGTCAAACATGAATTTTATAGAAGACATTGTACAAGATTGGATAGGTGATAATGGTCCGCAAAGTAATCCTACATTTAGATTTCCACCAGAACCAAATGGACATCTACATCTAGGACATGCAAAAGCAATTTGCTTAAACTTTGGCTTGGCTGAAAAATATAACACTGCATGTAATCTTCGATTCGATGATACGAATCCATTAGCTGAAGATTCTATTTTTACTGACAGTATTAAAGAAGATGTAGAATGGTTAGGTTTTACGCCCTCTGAGACTTTATATACTAGCGATTACTTTGACTTTTTAGAAGATTGCGCAATTCGACTAATTGAAAAAGGACTTGCGTATGTTGATGATTCAACAAGCGAAGAAATTGCAGCAATGAAAGGAGACTTGGAAAACCCGGGTCAAGATTCACCATATAGAAATCGTGAAGTTGAAGAAAACTTAGATTTGTTTATGCAATTATTAAGAGGCAACTCAACTTCAGTTTTAAGAGCAAAGGTTGATATGGCTCATGATAATCTATTAATGAGAGACCCTGTTATTTATCGTCGAGTGGAGGCAACTCACCATAATACCGGTGATACTTACAAAGCGTATCCAATGTATGACTTTGCGCATCCACTTTCAGATTGGAAAGAGGGTATTAGTCACTCACTATGCACATTAGAGTTTGAGGCACACCGTCCATTCTACGATTGGTTGCTGCAATCACTAGAATTAGAACATCCACCTCGTCAAATTGAGTTTTCTCGTCTTAACGTTGAAGGTTTTTACTTAAGTAAACGTTACTTAAAGGAATTAGTAGAGGATGGAACAGTGGACGGTTGGGATGACCCACGAATGCCGACAATAAAGGGTTTGAAACGACGTGGTTACACGCCCTCATCAATTAGAACTTTTTGCGATAAGGTTGGAATTACGAAAAGAGAAAGTGTAATTGAACGTAGTTTATTAGATGGTATTTTACGAGATGAATTAAATAAGAATGCTCTTCGTAGAATGGTGGTCAAAGATCCTATTAAATTGACTATCGTTACACCATTTGAAGGTGGTCAAGCAACTTTAGAAAATAATCCAGAAGATCCAGAAGCAGGTTCAAGACTTGTAAACTATTCAGAACAATTTTGGATTGAACGTGAAGATTTTAGAGTTGAAGCAAATAAGAAATACAATCGCTTAAAAATCGGTGGCAACGTTAGATTAAAAGGAGTTTGTATCGTTAAAGCCGTGGATTACCGTGAAATTGATGGTCGTATCATGGAAGTATTTTGCGAGCATTATCCGGATAGTTTTTCAGGTATGGAAACTGATGTAAAAGCAAAAGGAACTATTCATTGGGTAAATAGAGATGAGGCCGTTGAAATTAAATTAAACCACTTCGATGGATTAGATAAAGGAACAATTTCAGCATTTGGAGAACCTCTGCTAGATTTAGACTATGTAGAGCCAGTTCAGTTTATTCGACATGGTTATTATATGAAAGATGGTGATTCTTGGAACCATACAGTTTCTTTAAAAAGTAGTTATAATGGATAATAAATATGCTAAGACGCTTGTTTTAGACTCGAGCTACATTCCACGTGGTATTATTTCAAGTTTTAGAGGATTTGTAATCACATGGAAGGGAAATGCCGAAGTAGTACTCAAACATGATTGTAAGTTTAAAGTACAGGACCCAAACGCAGAATATTGGAAACCTTCTATTATCAGAGTAAACCATTACGTAAATCAAAAAGGACATAAGGTTCCTTTAACTAGAGAAAACGTATTTAAAAGAGATAATCATAAATGTGTTTATTGTGGCTTAAATAAGAGGCAGGAATTAACAATTGACCATCTAGTACCACAGTGTAAGGGTGGTAAAAATACATGGGATAATTTAGTAACTTCTTGTAAATCTTGTAATAACAAGAAAGGTGACATGGACGTTGAAGATTTTACAAACATTAAATTAGATCCTAAAAAACCGCACTATTTAGCACTTCTTAGAACAACCGGAAATATTCCAGAGGAATGGATGCCATATCTTTTTCCCAAAAAATAAGATATATAAAAAAACAAATAAAATATAAAATGAAGTATATTAAATTATTCGAACAATTTGTAAACGAGGCAAGTTATTTCACAGCAGACTTATCACCAGATTTACAAGAACTATTAATCGCATATTACTACGCAGCGGAAGGTACACCTGAAGGTGATAAATTCACACAAAAGCTAATAGAACTTGGGTTATTAGATGAAAGTGACATAAGAAGCGCTTTCACGAAAATTTGTCCAAACTTTGAAGTAAGATCAATTGATGGTAAATTTACTAAGTTCAGAGGAGATAGAAAAAAGGC
>Ga0181564_10005700_pt1 | contig 10297 bp, 4 predicted proteins | sample 011ome_24_FD_134512 | JGI IMG/M metagenome (GOLD analysis project Ga0181564, IMG submission 134512) | Coastal salt marsh microbial communities from the Groves Creek Marsh, Skidaway Island, Georgia - 011513CT metaG (megahit assembly) | ecosystem: Environmental > Aquatic > Marine > Intertidal zone... | reverse complement strand
TACGTATCCGGTACGTAATAGTATTCGATTAAAAACAATGCCCCTCCCACGCGTTTGAAAACCTCGTCGCGACGTCTCATCACGCGCGACTATCCCTATCCCCCCGCGACGGTGTTCTTGAACGCGTCCCTCTGCTCGATGTCCGCCATGAACCGTGAGAGATTGGGCATCGATTTCGGAACCTGCATGCCGAAGAACATCTGGCCGTACTTGACGTACGCCCCGACGGCGACGTCGGCGATGGAGAAGTCCTCGCCCAGCAGCCAGGCGTGGTCGCCCAGGATCGCGTCCACGGGCCCGAACAGCGACTCCATGTCGCACTGCCCCCTGCTGGCCTCCAGCGCGGGCCACATCGTGGCGTTGGCCCAGATGACCCACGACGCCGCGGCGCCGCGCCGCTCGGGCGTATCGAGCGAGCCCGACAAGTCCGCGACGTACAGCATGAGCGCGCCGGACTCGAAGATGCCGGTCTCGCCGTCAGCCGCTTTCATGCCGGGGATCTTGCCGAAGGGGTGCACAGCTCTGTACTCCGCGGACTTCATGATCGCGCGGTTCAGCGTGACGCTCTTGAACTCGACGCCGAGCTCGAGGCACGCCCACTCGACGATCTGCGTCCGCGATCCCGGCGCGCCGAAGATGGTGGGCACGCCAGCCTCCGCGGCGCGCGTCACGAGCGCGCGGCGCGCGGGCGCAGGCCGGGAGGCGCGATCCCGACCGGCGAGGGCGCGGGGCGCGGACGAGTGGGTGGAAGCGGCCATGGAAGCGGCCATGGAAGCGGCCATCGCGTGCGTCGGATAAAGTGAAAGCGTTTAGCCACGTGGCTCATGGGACACGCGTTTGCAAAACTTCGACGGCGAGAGCATGCGAGAGAAGTCTTGCAAGACTCGAGCTCTCGAGGTGTGCCCACTTCGCGCTGTCGCGGGGTTTCAAAAATCCTACGCTTCTTCGCCGTGGTCGTCCAGCAAAGGCCAAACACGCGCCGCGCGTCGGAGCGGCAGTGCTGTGTGGTCGTACCGCGCGAGACCTTCGGCGAGGCGCGCGACCCACGGGTTCGAGCCCTCGGCGGTGGACTGGATTCGAACGCTCGAGGGACGATCCGGCGTGTTTAGGTGGTGCCGTCTGGGAAAAACTCATCCTCGCGCGATCGAGCGCCAGATCTCCCGTGGGCGCGCGAGGGCACCATGGACGGCCTGCCGCTCACCCCGCGCGTTCCCCGCGCGACGCTCGAGAAGCTCCGCTCGGTGGTCCGGGACTGTCTGGAGAAGCACCTGGACGACTCCGCGGTGTTCTTCGCGGACAAGCTCGTGAGCATGAGCGGGGACGGGGACGCGCGCGACCCCGACGACCTGTTTCTGTACTGCCAGGCGCTCTTCGCGGGGAAGCACCACCGCCGCGCGCTGACGGTAATGCGCGGGGAGGGCCTGGTGGACGGCGGGGACGTCCCCGCGCGGGACGTCCCCGCGGTGCGGAAGAACGCCCCGCGGTTCCGGTTGCTGGCCGCGCGGTGCCTGGCGGCGACGCGCGAGTGGGACGAGTGCCTCGCGGCGCTGGGCGACGGCGACGGCGACGAGAGCTCCGCGGCGGACGAGGAAGAGTCTTCCTTCAGCGACGAACGAACCAAGAAAATCTCCAGCGCGTCCGCCATCGCGCTGCTCCGCGCGCAGGCGCACGAAGCGCTGGAGAATCGTCCGCTGGCGCGACGCTGGTACGTCGCCGCGTTGGCGGCGGATCCGTTTTGTTACGCCGCGCTGGAGGCGCTCGTCGCCAACCACGCGCTCTCCGCCGAGGAGGAGCGCGCGCTGATCGACTCGCTCGCGTTCGACCCGGAGGACGAGTGGCTGCGGTTCCTGTACACGTCCATGGGCAAGAAGTACGACGAGCCCGCGATCGAGAGCGGGCTGGAGATGCTGGAGGAAATCGCGGGTTCCGGGAGTTCCGCGGACGAGCCGAGCGGCGCGGCGCCGACGAACGAGACGTCGGACGAAGCGCGCGCGCGGCGAGAACGGCTCGCCGCGCTGCCCGCGGAGCTTCTGGCGCTGCGCGACAACGGCGACGTGGCTTTAGCGCGCGCGGAGTGGTACTACCACCGCGGCGACTTCAAGAAGTGCCACGAAACTTGCCTCGCGATTTTGGAGCGCGACCCGTTCCAGCTCAAGGCTCTGCCCGTGTACCTGGCGACGGCGACGGAGCTGCGCAGAAAAAACGAGCTCTTCATGCGCGCGCACGAGTTGGTGGAGGAGTACCCGACGCGCGCCGTCTCGTGGTTCGCCGTGGGGTGCTACTACTACTGCGTCCGGCGCTTCGACGCGGCGCGGCGGTATTTCAGCAAAGCCACTTCGCTGGATGGGGCGTTCGTGCCCGCGTGGATCGGGTTCGGGCACGCCTTCGCCGCGCAGGACGAGTCCGACCAGGCCATGGCGGCGTACCGCACCGCCGCGCGGCTCTTCCCGGGGTGCCACCTGCCCGCGCTGTGCATCGGCATGGAGTACCGGCGCGCCAACAACCTGAGTTTGGCGGAGCAGTTCTTCGCGAAGAGCCGCGGGATCTGTCCCGGCGACCCGCTCGTGCACAACGAGCTCGGCGTGCTGGCGTACCGCAACAAGGAGTACGGAAGAGCGGTCACGCACCTCCGGGACGCCGTCGCGCTAGCGCCGCGCCCGCTGACGGACGAGTGGGAAGCGTCGGTGGTGAACGTCGCGCACGCCTACCGGAAGATGAACGACTTCGACGCCGCCATCGAGTGGTACGAGCGCGCGCTGTCGCTCGCGCCGCGGTGCGCGGGGACGCACACCGCGCTCGGGTTCACGCATCAGCTCAAGGGCAACTTCCAGACCAACATGTCTGAGGCGATCGAGTGCTATCACAGGGCGCTCTCGCTGCGGCCGGACGACTCCTTCGCGCAGGAGATGCTCACGCTCGCGCTCATCGACCAGTGCGCGGTGACCATGCCGCCGTACAACTTCGTCTCGTACGAGCCGCTCGCGCCGTACGCGGACGAGCCGGGGGGGAAGGCGGACGCGCGACAGGACGTACCCGTGGCGGCGGAGGACGACGAGGAGGACGACGAGGAGGACGACGACATGGAGATGTCCCCGGGGTAGAGAGACCGACGTCGCGACGAAAAGGCGAGAGGATCGCTCGCGACGACGGTGTTCGACTGTAATGATTCGTCGTAAAAAATGCAGCATAAGGCCGTCTACGTGTGCGGGGGGGTATCCCGCGTTTCTCCTACATCCCCACTTGCGCCTTCAAAGTCACAGGTTGATAGTCGTTGTATACTCGCGCGGGCGCGGTCGTCCTCGCCCGCGCCCGTTTTCGCACCCTCGCGTTCGAGAGTCTGATGTTCTCCGTCAGCCGCGTCCGCTCAAAGGAACCCGCCGTCGCCGCCGCCGCCGTTGGGCATGAACTGGCCCATGGATTGGTTCACGACGTTCATGAACGCAGGCTTCCTGGCCGGCGCCGGGACGTCGTCGTCGCTTTCGCCCTCTTCCCTGGGCGCGTCGCGCACGATCTTCGGGCCGGACGTGAGCGCGAGGCCGTCCTTATCCGCGGAGACGACGATGGTGTCGTCCTCCTCGAAGATACCGCGCAGGAGCTGGTTGGCCATCACCTGGATCAGCTCCGACTGGATCGCGCGCTTCACCGGGCGCGCGCCGTAGGTGGGGTCGAAGCCCTTGCGCGCGAGGTAGTCGATCGCGCTGGGCTCGAGGTCCAGCTTCATGCGCTGGCCGGCGACGCGCTCGGCGAGCTTCGCGCACTGCAGCTGCACGATCTCCATGATCTGCGAGTGCGACAGCGGCTCGAACACGATGAATTCGTCCAGGCGGTTGATGAATTCGGGGCGGAAGTGCGAGCGCACGTGCCCCATCACCTTCTCCTTGATGCTCTCGCCCCGCCGTCCCCGGCGCGGCTTGTCCCCGAACGCGATCTCGTCCGAGCCGAGGTTGCTGGTCATGATGATCAGGCAGTTGCGGAACGAAACCGTGCGGCCCTGCGTGTCCGTGCAGTGCCCCTCGTCCAGAATCTGCAGGAGCACGTTGAAGACGTCCACGTGCGCCTTTTCGATCTCGTCGAAGAGCACGATGGAGTACGGCTTCTGGCGCACGGCATCCGTGAGCATGCCGCCCTCGTCGTAGCCGATGTACCCCGGGGGCGCGCCGATCAGGCGCGCCACGGAGTGCTTCTCCATGTACTCGGACATGTCCAGGCGGATCAGCGCGGTGTCCGAGTTGAACAGGTAGTTCGCGAGAGCCTTGGCGAGTTCCGTCTTGCCCACGCCGGTGGGCCCGAGGAACATGAAGGACGCCACCGGGCCGTTGGGGTCGGACAGGTCCGCGCGCGAGCGCTGCACCGCCTCCGCGACGGACGTCACCGCGGTCTCCTGGCCGATCACGCGCGTGTGCAGCTCGGCCTCGAGCTGTAACAGCTTGGCCTTCTCCGACGCCACCAGCTTGGCGACGGGAACGCCGGTCCAACGCGACACGACGGCGGCGATGTCGCCGTCCGTCACCTCGTCCTTGCTCATCAAGCCAGAGTCCTTGGAGATGGCCATGATCTCCCCCTCCGTGCGCACGTACTCGATCTTCGCCTTAGCGACGAGCTCGACGAGCTCGGCGGTCTCCTTGTCCGCGCGCGCGGCGTCGTTCTCCGCCTGCTTCCCGGCAGCCTCCACCTTGGCCGCCGCCTCGGCGTCGCCCGCCGCCGCCGCCTTGGCGCGCGCCTCCTCGACGCGGCGCATGTTGGTCGCCGCCGCCGCCTGCTTCGCCTTGGCGTTCGCCAGGCGGCGCTCGCCGAAGGACAGGTCCGCGGCCGCGCGCTTGTGGTCGCGGCTCGCCTTCTGCTCCTTCTCCAGCTCGCTGGAGATCTTCTTCTGCTTGGCCCGCTCCGCCGAGAGCTGCTCGTTCAAGCCCTGCAGGCACGCCGCCGCAATCTTGGACGCCGTGCCCGGCTTGTACTTCTCCTCCGCGAGCTTCGCGCGGATCTGGTCGCGCTCCTTGGAGAGCTGCGCCACCTTGCGGTCCGTCTCGTCTAAATCCGTGGGCTTCATGGTCTTCTGCATGCGCACCGCCGCGGCGGCTTCGTCCAGCAGGTCGATCGCCTTGTCCGGCAGGCACCGCCCGCTGACGTACCGCGCCGACAGCTTCGCCGCCGCCACCACCGCGCTCTCGTTGATCTTGATCGCGTGGTGCTGCTCGTACTTCGCCCGGAGGCCGCGCAGGACGGAGACGGTCTGCGCCTCGTCCGGTTCCGGCACCGGGACCTGCTGGAACCGGCGCTCGAGCGCGGCGTCCTGCTCGATGGTCTTCTTGAACTTCTCGGTGGTGGACGCGCCGATGCACTTGAGCAGCCCGCGGCCGAGCGCGGGCTTGAGGATGGCGGCGCCGTTGTTCCCCGCGGGCGGGGGGGGGCACAGGTTGTGGATGTCGTCGATGAACATCACCACCGGGCCCTTCTGCGTCGCCTCGACGATCTCGGAGACCACGATGGAGAGGCGCTCCTCGAACTCGCCGGGCATCTGGCACCCCGCGCCCACCGCGCCCAGGTCGAGCTCGAGCAGCCGCGCGTTGCGCAGGGGCGCGGGGACGTCCCCGGCGATGATCCGCTGCGCCAAACCCTCCACGATCGCGGTCTTACCCACGCCGGACTGGCCCAGAAGCACGGGGTTGTTCTTCGTGCGGCGGGAGAGGATGTGGATGATGCGGCGCATCTCGTCGTCGCGCCCCACCAGGGGATCCAGCATGCCCTGCTTCGCCTCGTCCGTCACGTCAGTGCAGAAGCGCTCGAGCGCGGAGAGCTCCTCCTCGGGCTGCGCGCCGGGCGCGCCGGGCGCGCCGCCAGCGGCAGCCTGAGCAACCTGCTGCGCCTGCGCCTGCTGCGCCTGCTGCGCCTGCATGGCGGCCGCCTGCGCGGCCTGCATCTGCGCGCGGAGCTTCTGCTCCACGTCCGAGGCGGCGGCGGACTTCACCGGCGCGGGATCGAGGCCGGCGGCGACGCTCTGGTTCGGGGGAGCAGGATGAGCGGGGGGGAACGCATGAGCGTCAGAGCGTGTTTTCTAACATCTCGAAGCACGAGGGGTGACGACAGAGGTTCGCGCGGACGTCGCGCGACACGCCGTTCATTCTCGTCGCGAGATCCGCACCTTGAGCATCGAGGCGATGGTGGAGCGAATCGATCGTTGCGTCAGGACGAGGAGCCCGGTGGACGTGACGACGCCCGCGGCGACCATCATCGCCGTGCGGGCGCGCTCCATGTCCGATGCGGAAGTCATGTCGGCCTCCTGTGCGAGGTTCAACGAGAGCCGACGCGAGTGCAACGCGCGGTGCTCGGGTGAATGCCGCAGCGTGTCGACGCCGCCGCCTCGAGAGCCTCGAGAGCGCTCATCCATCAGATTTCAGATAAAGAAACTTCAGGCGTGAAAACGCACGACTCTCCACTCTCGGGGTTCGTTAAACCGTCGTTGTAGGGACCCCCCGATATCGAGATAGTCCAGGCTACCGGAAATCACGAAAATGGGCCCAATTCTCGCGACGGACTCTTTTTTTACGAAAGTACGAGCGCGGACGAGCGACGGAGGCGCGCAAACTCGATTCGACGCGTTCGTCACAGAATCCTACACCGTCGCGTCGTCGCCGTATAAGACGAACGCGTCCCCTCGCGCGCACAGCGCGACGCGCTCGGCGCGCGCCTCCCCGCGCAGCCGCCGCGCGCGGCGAGCGGCGAGCGCCGCCGCCGCCGCCGCCGCCACCGCCGCAGCCGCCGCCGCCGCCGCCGCCGCCGGCTCCGCGAAGCTCTCCGCGACCCGCGCGTCGCGCCGGCGCACGGCGCTCCTCCCCAGCGACGCGCGGTCAGACTCGTCTCCTGTCCGGTCAGACTCGTCTCGGGCGCCTCTGTCGCGGATGGGCGGAAGCTTGAACACGTCCGCCGCGCGCGGTTGTTTGCCGGCGCGCGCGACAGCCGCCACGACTGAATCCGCGCTCGCCGGTTCCGTCGCGGCGTTTTCGCCGATGGACTCGTCGGACTCGTCGGACGGCGGCGACGGAGAAACGTCGTTTTCCCGGAGAAACGTCACCAGCGGCTGGTCCTCCGGGATCGCGCCGCGGTCCGCGCAGTGGCACACCTTGTCGTGGTCCGGGAACGGGTCCGAGCCGAGAAACGTCCGCGCGTCGCAGATCGTCCGCGTCGCGCCCGGCCGGAGCGACGCGTAATCGAACTTGCGCACGAGCGGGTGGTCGGCGAACCACGTCGAGTTCGGAGCGTAGTACTCGGGCTCGCCCGTCGACCCGAACCGCACCAGCGCGCCGGGCGTCGCGCACTCGCAGGTCTCGTTCGAACCGGCGCGAGCGCAGAAACGCCACGCGTAGTCGTTGGGATTCAACGCGTGCGTCTCCGGCGAACCTCGAATCGCGGACGCCGTCGCGGCGTCGCGCGTCCCGTTGGATATCGTCGCCCGCGCCAGAATCTCCGCCACCGCCTCCGCATCCTCCGCCGCGCGCTTCGCGTCCGACGCCGACCGCGTCGCGTTCGCGTCCACCGCCGCGGCGTCGCGCGCCATGGACTGGACCTCCGTCACCACCGCGCGCATGTCCGACCCGTCCGCGATCGCCGCCGCCTCCGACGCGAGCGCCTCCATGTCGGGCCGCATCGCGCGCGTCTCCGACGCCACCCAAGCCGCCTCCGAGGCGGCCCACTCGGCCCGCGCCGCCAGCGCGTCCACCTCCGGCGCCGTCGCGTTCTTCGCCGTCGCGTTCGCCCGCGTCCCCGCCTCCACCGCCGCCATCTCGGGCGCCAGCGCCTCCATCTCGCGCGCCATGTCGTCCACGGTGCTCGCGGTGGTCACCGCCTCGGACGACATGACGGCCATCTCCGAGCTCACCACGCGCATCTCCGGCTCGCGCTCCGCCAGCCCGGGCGCCATCGCGTCGAGCTCATCCGCCGCCGCCGCGAACCGCGGCGCCATCTCGCGCACCGCCGCCGCCGTCGCGCGCGCCTCGCGCGCCTCCGCTGTCTCCTCCCGCGCCATAGCGTCCATCGCGTCCGTCAGCGTCTCGGCGGACACCTCCACGGGCGCGCCGGCGCGCGACTCGGGCGCCATCGCCGCGAGCGCGTCGAGCGCGGACTCGGGCGACGCCGGCGAGGCGTACGCCCGCTCGCGCGGAGCGGGGGGCGGCGCCGGGGGGACGCCCGGCGCGGGTGGGGGCGGGGGCGCGCCGATCTGTGTGCGGTTGGCGGGAATGACCACCTCGGCGACGCGGTCGAACACCTCCGGGGGTGCGGGGGGGACGGACTCGTCCCGCGCGTGCGCGCACTCGCAGTGCTTGACGAAGCCGGGCGCGGGGTCGCGGTGCATGAAGCTCAGGGGGTGGCACAAAAGCACGTCCGCGGTCGCCTCGACGTGCGCGTAGTCCCACTGCCACTTGCGGTCGCCCGTCTCCGACTCGGCGGGGCTGCCGTAGCGGATGAGCCGCACCGCGCTCTTCTGGTACGAGCAGTCGCACAGCTCGCCCTCGGAGGCGCACCGCGTCCAGTTCACGGTGTTGGGATCCGGCCCCGAGTCCGAGGCGTGCATCGTCTCGAGCCACGACGTCGCTCGGTCCACGTCCATGGTGTCCCCTCCGAAGCCGTGCGCCCGAGCGAGCAGGACGCACAGCCCCGCGACGCGCAGCGCGCGGCGCGCGGCGCGCGGCGCGACCGCCATCGCAGCCACGCCTCCCGGTCACGGTCCGAAGAGCCGGCGCGCTCGCGGGAAGTGCCGAGGAATCTCGACGAGAGACAAGTTGAGTCGTGAACCTCGAAACGTAAATGTAACCGATTGAATACAAGTTCAAACTAAATGCCCATACGATATGTACTTTTTCAACCGAAAAACAAAGTCGCGAGGTCTGGGACGTGTCAGTCGCGGATCAGCGCGCGCCACTCGTGCGCGCGCGCGGAGACTAACGCGAATCGAGATGCGCGTCACCGTCATCGCGGCGTGCCTGGTGGCCCTCCTCGCCTCCACGGCGCAGGCGGAGCCTTCGCCGACAGGCGATACCGCGCCGCACGACGAAGCGCGCGCGGAGCTCGGCGCCTCGGATTTCGTGGTGTCGTTGCAGCCCATCCCCACGCCCAAGGCGGAGGCGTTCGATGACGACTTCATGGACCTGCTCGGGGTGGAGCCCGGCCCGGCCCGGAGCGACCGCACGTTCGCGTGGTGCGCGAACGGCGGCGCGGGCAAGCCGTCGTGCTTCTGCAACGGCGTCGTGCGGTTCGGGAGCTACGGCACGCGCGAGTCGCGCGCGGCGTACCCGGATGCCGTGAAGTGGGCGTACCGTCGCAACTGCGGGAACGTGGACTGCGCGCCTCGGCACTTCGGCGGCCCCCCCAAGCCGTACCCCGATGAGGGGAGAATCTGCCAGTGCACCGAGCCCATCCCGACGCCCCTGCCCGAGCCGACCACGCTGAGCTGGAAGTTTTGCTCGGCGGAAGGTGAGCCGTGCAAGTGCGACAACAACGCGCTCATGCGCTTCGGGTCCACCGGGTCCCACGACTTGTACGCCGGCGGAGCGCGACCCACGTTCTTCGAGGACCACCCCGAGGTGACCCGCTGGAAGTACCTCGAGATCCCACCCACGGGGCGCGCGCGGTACCGGTGCGCCAACGAGACGATGCCGGGCGCGCACCCCTGGCCGGAGGGGACGCGTGAGCGCGGCCAGCAGTTCATCTGCCAGTGCGCGGCGCTGCCTCCCAAGTCGGACGAGCTCTGCGACGCGCGGCCCACGCCCATGCCCACGTGGACGCCCGAGCCCACGCCCGCGCCGAGCGCGAGCCAGGCTCGGACCGGTGCGGCGGCGCGCGCGGGCGGGATCGGCGCGCCCGCGACGCCGGCGAAGGATGCCGGCTCGACGGGATCGCCCAAGCCTTGGGAGGTGCGCTGGACCTGGTGCGGCGACGAGGGCGACGCGTGCAACTGCCTGGGCGTCGCGCGCTTCGGGCACAGCGGCGAGATTGAGATGTACGCGGACGACTCGAAGTTCTTCCGCGAGCACCGCGAGGTGATGAAGTGGGTGAACAAGGAGACGCGCGGCGCCTTCACCTGCGACGCGGCGACGTTCGGCGACGTGGACCCGTTTCCCGGCCACAAGAAGCTGTGCCAGTGCGCCTCCGGGCTGGGCGCGGAGATTTTCGCGCCGTTCGCGCGGGACGACGCGAGCGAAACCGCGGAGGAGCGAGCGAACCGCGACGCCGCGGTGGCCACTCCGCAGGTGGTGCTTACGAGCGCCGGGGAGGCGCGACTCGGTGCGGCGCCGGGCGCGGCGGC
>Ga0181564_10005698_pt1 | contig 10300 bp, 4 predicted proteins | sample 011ome_24_FD_134512 | JGI IMG/M metagenome (GOLD analysis project Ga0181564, IMG submission 134512) | Coastal salt marsh microbial communities from the Groves Creek Marsh, Skidaway Island, Georgia - 011513CT metaG (megahit assembly) | ecosystem: Environmental > Aquatic > Marine > Intertidal zone... | reverse complement strand
GAGGACGCGGTGCGCGCCGAGCTTGCTGACGCCGAGCGGCGGTACGCGTCGCTGAGGGACGAGGCGTCGCGCGCGTCGGCGGAGGCGGCGGCGGCGACTGCGGATCGCGACGCGCGCATCGAGGCGCTGGAGGTGTCGCTGGGAGACCTGGAACGCAAGGCGCGCGACGCCGTGCGCACCGCGGAAACCGCCGTGTCGAGCGCCGAGGCGGCGCGCGAGGGTGCCGAGAGCGCCGCCGCGCGCGCCGCCGCCGACGCCGCCGTCGCCTACTCCAGGCTGGAGGGCTCGCTGAGCCGCGCCGAGGAGGAGATCGAGGCGATGGAGCTCCAGACGCTGGCGGACCTGCGCGACGTGTCGTCGCACCGCCACCACGGCTCGTCGCTGCAGTACTACAACGCGGCGGTGAGCGCGGGCGTGGTGCCCTCCGTGAAGGGCGCCGCGCTCGCCGGCGTGGTCCGCGCCGAGACGCGCACCGCGGAGATTTGCCGGCTCAGCCAGACGCTGGCGCGCGCCCTGGCGGACGCCGGCGAGACGCCGGCGGCGCCGGCGCCGACGCCGCCGCCGCGCGCTTCGGAGGGGCTCGACGCCGACAGCCCCGAGGTGGGCCAGGCGCTGCGCGACGCGGAGGCCACCGCGGACGTGTTCGAGGAGGTGGCCGCCGCGCTCTGGGCGCAGGCGGAGTCCGTCGGCATCGACCCGGCGGCGGCCATCTCCGCGGGCCAGACGGGCTCGGAGATGACCAAACAGTGAAGAAGAGATTTTGATAGAGACAGGATAGAGACAGACGCGTCGGCGAGGCATCCGCCGCCGGCGACCGCGGGAGGCGCGCGCAAAAAGAAGCGCGTCGCGCGCGTCGCTCGGCTACGCCTCGAGACGGAATCTCGACATCGTGTCGAGACGTATTATGATATGTACCGATCGTAGTTACCTTATTATGCCGTATATGCCGTATATGTGTGATTGAAAGTATGCATAGTAGCTACGTAGACTACCGTAATAGACAAACCAAACCACCTCCGGCCACGTTCGCGGCGGCGTCTTCGAGTCGCGTCGTCGGCGAGAAAAATCAGCCGGCGCCCGGCGCTTCAGCGCTTGCGGGCGACGGCTTCACCGTTCGCGCGCGCGTTCGAGACGCCGCGTGTCGCGTTTTATAGCGCTTCGTTCCGTTAAGCCATATCCGCCTTAAGGCCTTTAAGGCCTTAAGGTTAAAGAAACCGACGAACCACATCTTTTGTCGTGTTCGTCTTATCTTTTGTTGAGCGCGGCGACGATCTCCGCCTGCGCGGGGCGGCCGTTCTTGGCGAAGAGCGCCTGCTGGCGCCCGCTCCAGATGGTGGTTCCGTTTTGTGATACCGTGACGGTGATGGGATAGGAGTCGACGCGGTTGGGCACCACCTTCGCGTCGCCGTGCACGCGCTTGATGGCATCCTTGGCGGCGTTGAACTCCTGCTGCCCCCCGTCTCAGTTCTGCGGTGGCGCGTGGAAGAGGTGGGAGACGTCAGAGCGGTGGAAAGCGTCGCGTCGTGACGAGCGCGTGACACACGTCGGCGGTGCCCACGTCGGCGCGCGCGGTGGCGCGGGAGCGGGACGGGGGGGGGCAAACGCGTACCCTGCAGTACGTGACCACATATTCGTCCTTCGCGCCCGTCGGGCCCGAAGCGGTGGCTCCCATGCCCATGCCTACGCGTGGGTCGATGTGTGAATCCACAACGACGCGTGGCGCTTTCTTTATTCGCGGTCCACAGCGGCTCCGAAGCGGCTCCGAAGTCGCGAAGTTTGTTTCCGCTCGGCCGCGCCGACATCTCGACAATCGCCGTCGGGCGATTTGAATGAACCCTCTGAAAACTAACACAGCTTTTCCCGAGACGGGAAGTTTAAACCGGCAATTCTCGAGTCATGCCGTCGTTGATGCCGAAACGGATAACCTTGGGCGTCGGTTCGAGGGGTTTTCTGCCACCTCGGACGGGTTTAAACCCACGCTTTAGAAGCGACGGGCGTTCCGAGACGACCCGCACAAGCGACGGCGCGTCGATCCATCGCGGAGTCTGAATCGCGCGCGTGCCCCGAGAACGCACGCACGCCGCGTCCGATCCCGCCCTCGCGGCGCCGCGCATCGAGACCGAGGTCGCGCCCCGTCGGTGCTCGATTTATTTGTTAGCCCGTCGCTGAGTCGGACGACCGCCCCGTTCGGGCGCCGCGTCTCGAGTAGCGCACGCGAGCGGCGGCGATGTCCGGCGCGCCGGGCGTCGGCGCGACGAGGGGTGCGCTCGCGCCGGCCGCGAACGCGCCCGTCGCGCGATCGTGGCGACGCGGGGTCGCGTCCGTCACGGGAAGGCTCGCGGGGTTCAACCACGCCCCGAAGCACCAACCTTCGCGCCCGCGAGTCGATGCGCGCGCGCGAAGCCTCGGGTTCGGCCACGCGCTCGTTTCCGGCGCCGCGGGCGCGCCTCGCCGCCTCGGCGTCGTCGCGCGCGCGAAGAAGGACGACAAGCTGCGCGATGAGCTCAACGCCACCCGGCGCGACCTCGAGCAGGCGCGCAAGGAGGCGCGCGAGGCGGAGGAGCTCTTCGCGGCGGCCGCGGATGAGCGCGCCGCGAAGGTGAAGGAGCTCGTGCAGGAGATCGACCACTGGCACGACGCCGCGACTTTGGCGCAGAGCATGGAGCAGGAGGCGAGGCACGAGCTCGAAGAGGCGAGGAAGCAGCTGGACGAGACGGGCGGGCGCGCGCACGACGCCGAGCGCTCGCGGGAAGACGCGCAGCGACGCGCGGATGAGCAGAACCGTCGCGTGGAAGAGGCGGAGCGCGCGCGCGGCGAGGCGGAGGGCCGAGCCGAGAAGGCGCGCGAGGACGTGCGCTTGCAGGACGTCGAGCTCGACCGGCTGCGCGGCGAGCTGGAGGGGCTGCGCGGCGAGCTGGACGGCGCGCGGCACGAGCTGGAGAAGTGGGCAAATGAGGTGGACCAGCAGAGCGCGAGCGCGGGCGCGGATGCGCTCATGGAGATTGAGCGCATGAAGAACAAGCACGAGGAGGACAAGCAGCGCTGGAAACGCGCCGCCGCGTCCGCGGAGGAGGCGCTCATGAAGGACAAGGACAAGGCCCTGAACGACATGCAGCGCGTGCTGAAGGAGACGGAGACGCGCGCGCGCGAGGCGGAGGAGGGGCGCAAGCGCGCCGAGGAGAGCACGCGGCTCTTCTCGGAGCAGCACGGCGGCCGCGTTAAGGAGATGGAGGAGCGGTGCGCGGAGCTGCAGGACCGCGCGGAGAAGAAAGAATGGTACCTGGGCGAGGCGCGCGCGGACCTGGAGCGCGCGCGCGAGGAGCTGGCGATGCACGACGACGTCTCCGCGGCGGCTGCGGCGGAGCTCAAGGCGGCGAAGGATGAGGCGGCGGCGGCGGAGAAAACCATCGCCACCCGCGACCTGGAGTTGGTCAACGCGCGCGATGAGCTGGCGGAGGCGCGCTCGATGCTGGAGGCGGTGGCGGACGGCGTCGAGAGCGCCACCATGGAAGCCGCGAGCCGCATGAAGAAGGCTGACGAGCGCGTCCGCGAGGTGCACGCCACCAAAGCCGAGGCGGACGCCGAGCTCGAGCGCCTGCGCGGCGAGCTGGAGCACGCTCTGGAGCGCGCCGCGGAGGCAGAGGAGGCTGCCGAGCGGCGCGTCGCGGACGCCAAGGGGCGCGTGGATGAGGCCTGGGCGGCGGCGGAGGAGAAGGGCCGCGCGCTCGAGTCCTCGCGCCGCGACCTGGAGGAGTACCGCAAGTCGTCGGCGGCGGCGGCGGACGAAGCCACTTTGCGCGTGCACCAAGCCGAGCACCGCGCCGATTCCCTGAAAGCCGCCATCGAGCAGAAGGAACGCGACGCGTCGCGCCTGCGCGACGACCTCGCGGCGGCGCGCGACGCCGCGTTCGAGGGCACGACCAGCTCGAACGAAGCCACGGAGCGGGCGTTGCGGGCGGAGGAGCGCGCCGAAGTCTCGGCGGATGAGGCGCGCGCCGCCGCGATTTCCGCGCAGGAGAAGCTCGAGCGCGCGCGGCGGCTGGAGGATCAGGCGCGACAGCCCGAAGCGGCGGCGCTCGAAGCCTCCGAGCGCCTGGAGGAGGCGGAGGGCAAGGTGGAGAAGACGGAGCTCGCCGTGGCGGAGCGCGCGCTGGAGGTTGAGGAGGCGCGCGAGGCTTTATCCAAGTTCCGACGCGAAACCGCCGAGGCGGCGCGCTCGGCGGCGACGGCGGCGGAGGAGGCGAACGAGAAGGTGCTCGCCGCGGACGCCGCCACCAGACGATGCGAGTCCGACCTGGGGCGCATTCGGCGCGACCTGGACGCCATCGCGGGTGAGATTCACCGCGCGAACGAGCGCGGCGACCACGAGATGGCGCGCGCGCTCGAGGGGCACCAGCAGAAGGGCTTCGAGGCGCGCGACGCCAAGAAGGCGGAATGTGACCGACTGCGCGACGAGGCTGACAGCCTGCGCGGCACCGCGCGCGACGCCGCGCGCGACGCGTACCGGCGCACGGATGACGGCCAGGGGCGCGTGCGCGATGCGAAGGAGCGCGCGGACGCGCTCGCGCGCGACCTCGCCGAGGGCAAGAGCGCGCTGGAGCAGTACCGGGACGAGTGCGCGCGCCTCGCCGCGACGCGCGACGAGTCAGCGCGCTTATCTCTCAAGGCGGAGAGCGCGTGCCTCGCGGCGGCGCGCGACGCCGCGGACGCCGCCGCGCACGCCGTGGAGAAGATGCGCGTGAGCGAGCGCGCGGCGACCAAGGCGTACGACGTCGCGTCCAGCCGCGAGCGCGTGCTGAGGGACGAGATGGAGAAGGCGGCGTCGGAGAATTCCCACGGCGACGGTCGCGACGACGGGGCGGAGAACGAGACGTGGCGCCGCGTGCGGGACGCCAAGAACACCGCGGACTGGGCCGCCGGCCTGGAGGAGCAGCGCAAAGCCGCCGAGCGCGTGGTGGAGGAGGCGCGCGCGCGCCTCGCGGCGGCGGAGGACCACGCGCGGGACGTGATGCGCCAGGACGGGGACGAGTACGGCGAGTTTGGGCGCATATCCGAGGCGCTCGAGCGCACGAAGCGCGCCGCCGCCGAGGCGCACGAGGTGGAGGAGGCGCGCCGCGTCGCCGCCGTCGCCTCCGTGGACGCGTCGCACAAGCTGCGCGTCGCCAGCGAGCGCCTCGACGAGATGACGGGCAAGATGCAGCGGAAGGAGCGCGAGCTGGCCGACGCCGAGCGCGACATCGACGCGGCGACGCGCGAGGCGCAGGCGGCGATGAACGAGGCGCGGGAGGCGGAGGCGCGCGAAGGCGAGCTGGCGCGGGAGCACGCCGCGCTCGCCGCGGCGGAGTTCGGCGGGGGCGTCGGCGGCGGGACCCTCAACGACGCGCGCGCGGCGTACGAGGCGGCGCGCGACGAGCTCTCCGCGATGCGCGGGCAGCTCGAGGAGGCGAATCACACGGTGATGCGCGCGGAGGAGCTGGAGCAGCTCCGCCGAACGGCGGCGGAGGCGTTTGAGCGGAGCGCGAGCGAACGCGCGGCGACGATCGGTTCGCGTTCGTTAAACGATCGTTCGACGCCGTTCGACGCCGACGCGCGCGGCGCGAACGGCGTTGGATCCAACGCCTCGGCGGCGACGAGCGACCCGCGCGGCGTGCCCACGCAGCAGCAGCTGGACACGCGTGAGCGCGAGCTGGCGGACATGCGTCGGCAGCTGGACGCGCTGGGGAACGGCGTGCTGGCGAAGATGTCGGAGTACGAGGCGGCGTACAACCGACTCCAGAGCGCGTCGTCGCGGGACGAGCACGACCGTCTCAACGGCGAGGCCAAAACCGTGTTCGACGCCATGGAGGCTGCCAAGACGGAGGCGGAGGCGCAGAAGGCCTCGGTGGCGCGCCTGGAGGCTCACGTCGCGGAGATGAAGTCGGTCATGGCAGCGGCGAGCGGCGCGGGCGCGGCTTCTGGATTCGGAAGCGGCGCCTCCGACCGCGGCGGCGACGAGGGGTACGACCCCGAGAACGAGTCGCGCGGCGGCGCGCGCGCCGCCGCCTTCGGCTCGAGCGCCGGCGCCTCCGCCCGATCCGGCGGCGGTCCCGGGAGTCACGGCGACTCGGACGAAGCCGACCGCCGCGCGTCGCAGCTGGCGCTGGAGGAGGCGGAGTACGTGAGCCGCGAGGCGAGGCGCCGCGCGAACGACATCCGCGCCGCCTTCGACGAGAAGCAGCGCGCGCTCGAGGCGATGAAGCGCGACATCGAGCACGGGCGCCACCGCGACGCCTTTGGGAGCGAATCGAGCGACGCGGGCGGCTCGTCCCGCGGCGGGTCTTCCGCGCGCGACTTGGAGGAGCGCCGGAGACGTGCCCTGGTGACCGTCGCCGAGGCGAAGCTGACGGCGAAGCAAGCGGAGGAGCGCGCCTCGGGTGTCCGCGCCGCGCTGGACGAGCGCCGCCGCGAGCTGGAGTGGATGCGCGGCGAGATCGAGACGCACCGCCGGTCGCTCGAGCCCATGCGCCGCGACGCCGAGGCGGCGGCGGAGCGCGAGCGCGCGGCGGACGCCAAGGCGGCGCAGCTCGCGCTGCGCGGCGGCGACGGCCGCGAGCGCGACGAGATGTCGCACCCTGTGGACGGCCACCGCCTGCGCGAGGCGCGCGAGGCTGCCGCGCAGGCCCAGCGCGACTACGAGTGGGTCAGCGGCGAGTTGCGCGCGAAAGCCGACGAAGCCGCGCGCGCCTGCCGCGAGCGCGACTCGCAGATTGAGTCGCTGGAGCTGCGCGTCGCCGGCGTCGAGACCGCGCCGCTGGAGGCGCGCTACAACGCGGAGGATACGGCGACGGCGTCGTTCCGCATCCGGCAGATCGAGGACCGCGCGCGGCGCAAAGCCGAGGAGGACTCGCGCGCGCGCGCGGGCGAAAGAGGGGGTGCTCCCAAGCAGGATGACCTGGAGCACGCGCGCTCGCGCGCGATGGCGTCGGCGGGCGCCGCCGAGGCGGCGCGCGAGAAAGTCGGCCGGGCCGAGCACATGGCGTCGGAGGCTTCGGGCTTGGCGGACGCGGCGGCGGCGCGGTGCGCGGTCGCCGAGGAGACCGCCGAGGCGATGCGCGAGGCGGCGCGCGAGGCAGCGGCTCGGCGCGAGCGCCTGTTGCAGGAGGAGCTCGCGGCGTTCACGGCGTCCTCGGCGTCCATGGCGGCGAAGATCGAGACGCTGGAGCAGACGGTGACGGACCTGGAGACGCGCGGGCGCGAGCTGGCGTCGGTGAGCCGCGTCGCCGCCGCCGAGGCGCGCGCCGCCGAGACGGACGCGCGCGACCAGGCGGCGGGCGCCGCTGCCGAGTCGGCGGCGACGGCGAAGCGCCTCGAGGCGGCGCTGCACCGCGCCGAGCGCGAGCTCGCGGCGATGGAGCAGGCGATGGTGGAGGAGCTCACCTCGAGCGAGGTGCGTCTGATGGAGACCTCGGAGGAGGTGGGCTCGCGCGCGGAGGCGATGGAGAAGATGCGCCGCGAGCTGATGGTGGAGCGCGAGAAGGCGAACCTGGCGATGAACGAGGCGAAGATCCAGGAGGCGCGTGCGATGAGCGCGCGCGCAGAGGCGGAGACGGCGCTGGCCTGGCAGGAGGGCGCGCCCGTCGGCGCCACGCGCTCGCTCGGGGACGAGGAGGCGTACGAGCTGCGGCGCAAGATCGAGGAGCTGGAGCTGACGCTGGCGGAGGTGATGACGCACGGCCCCGAGAGCACGGTGGGCGACCGCGCCACCGGGAAGCTGATGCAGCACATCCAGGCGCTGCAAGAGAAGGTGCGCGAGGGGCGCGAGATACGAGCGATGTCCGAGACGATGCTCGCCGAGCAGGCGCTGCTGCGCGAGCAGGCGGAGGAGGCCAAGTTCTACATGGCGGAGGCGGAGGCCAAGGCGAAGGAGTACGAGGACATGTCCTCGAAGCTGTGGACCGCGCTGGACCGCGCGGGCATCGACGTCGAGGAGACGGTGCAGCGGCCGACGCCGCGCCAGCGGCCGGTCTTCGTCTCCGGTCTGAGCATCTCGCAGGGCGGCGGCGCGCTGGACCCCGAGGTGGAGGCGATCCAGCGCAAGCTCATGGAGGCGGACGAGGACCTGACGGAGCTCATGAACGAGATCATGACCGACATGGTCAAGGTGGAGACGGAGGTGGCGCGCAAGGAGCTGGACGCCGCGCGCGCCGAGGCGGAGGAGCTCCGGCGGCGGCTCGCCGACCGAGGGTACAACCCCGCGCAGTGAGGGACCCATCAGTAGCTTATTATCATACGTACATACCTATGGTCATCATATGACGAGCTCCGCGTTCGTCTCTCGCGCCGTCGGCGGCGGGTCATCAGCCTTTCCCGTTCCTCGCGATTTCGGTTTCGCGATTTGGAACGCGGCGTCACCGCGTCGTCGCCGCGGCGGGGTCGTCTTCAGGTCGTCACACGTTCGCGTCAGCGCGCTTTTCGCTCTCGCGCTCACTCGCTCTTGGATGCCATCTTCTCGAGCGCGGCCACAATCTCCGCCTGCGCCGGGCGCCCATTCTTGCCGAACAGACCCTGCTGGCGCCCGCTCCAGACGACCTCGTCGTTTTTCGTCACCGTCACCGTGATGGGGTAGGAGTCGATGCGGTGCGGCACAACCTCCGCGTCCGCGTGCACGGACAGGATGGCCGCCTTGGCAGCGTTGAACTCCTGCCCGCCCCCGTCTCAGTTCTGCGTCGTTCGCGCGGAGGGGTGGAAGGTCAGGGAGACGGCTCGTGGCGAGAGCGCGACGGGCGTGAATAACGTTATCGCGCGCACGCACGTGGCAGTACGTGACCAGGTAGGCGTCCGCGGGGACGTCGGGCGCGCCCGAGGCGGACACGACGCCCCGCGCGTGGGGTCGGACGGCAGAGGACGTGCGCGCGGCGAAACCTCCGCGGCGCGTGAGCGCGCCCCGCACGGAGGCGAACGAGAGCGACGCCATGGTCGCCATCGCGCGACGCAAGTGCGTCGGGGATGACGAGGCACCCGCTTCTATTTCGCGGACAGCCGCGAGATCATCTGGAAGCGATCTCGGCATGTCGGCAACCGGAAAAAAAAAACGGTCCTTCGCACTTTTTCCCACGACCACCTTCGTCTGTGTCTCGGGGGGACTATGTCGCCCTGTCAGATTTTTGGATTTCGCGTTTGCGGGGCAAAGCCACGACACGGTTGCGTCGCGTCGGCGCGTCATACCAGCACGCGCGCGTCGACCAGTCGTCGCCGCACCCCCCCCAACGCCGCGAAGCTCGCCCTTCGTACTCCACCAGCCAGCGCCGCACGCGCTCGAGTCCGACACCCGCGGTCGCACACGCTCACCACCCCCCACTCGTCCATCGGACATCGGAAACGCTTCGTCGTTCCGTGAACTTCATGTCGAGCCACGCCTCGATGAGCTTACCAGCGCCGACGCGTGTCGGCGCAGCCGCGCGCGCCGCGCGCCGCGTCGCGCTCGTTAGGTACGTATTTATCACTCACCCCGTCTCTCCCTCTACGACGCGCGCGCGCTCGCGCCCACCCCGCCGGAGCGGTCCGGTACGAGTCCCGGAACCGTCGGTCATCAAAGCTGCGACGCCTACAGGTTTACAAGTGGCAGGCGCGAAAAAAGATTTTTGCCAAATTTCCAACCGTCGTTTTTTTTCTTTCCCGTCTGCGAACAAGCGACTTATTGTACCCCTCATCCCCTCTCCCCGCGCCTCCTCGCTCGCAGGCCGAGCGCGCCTCTGGCTTCCGCCTCGGGGGCCATGCGCCCCCCGCACGCCGTAGCACCCGCAACTGCGCGCCGCGCGGTCGTCGCGCACGTCTCCAAGCCCCCCCATTCCGGCGGCGGGCACGGCGCGGTGGGGGACCACGTGACGCCAAACGTCGTCTCCGGCGGCAGCGACGCGAGCGTTTCGCGCGAATCCGCGACTTCGTACGGCGAGTGGACCTCCGACGCCGCCGCGCTGGATGCCGCCGCGGCGGAGCGCGAGACCAGCATCAGCGAGCTCCAGGCGATGCTCGCGTCCATGGGGCAGCCGGCGCCGCCCCCGCCGCCCGCGGTCGATCCACCCGCATCCGTCGCCGCCGCCGCCGCCGCGCCCGCGGTGCCCGCCGCCACGCTGGACATCATGCCCCCGCCTTCGCCCGCCAAGAAAGCGCCGGCGCCGGCGCCGACCGCCGCACCGGCGCTCGCGTCCGCCGCGGCGGCGCCCGCGGCGCCCGCGTCCGCCGATGACTTCCGGCGCGAGAACGGCGCGGAGGTTGCGGCGATGCTCGCGGCGGAGGCACCGGCGACGACGCCGCAGCAGTG
>Ga0181564_10005692_pt1 | contig 10313 bp, 1 predicted proteins | sample 011ome_24_FD_134512 | JGI IMG/M metagenome (GOLD analysis project Ga0181564, IMG submission 134512) | Coastal salt marsh microbial communities from the Groves Creek Marsh, Skidaway Island, Georgia - 011513CT metaG (megahit assembly) | ecosystem: Environmental > Aquatic > Marine > Intertidal zone... | reverse complement strand
CTTCATATCGTTCATCGAGGGTCGAGGAGGACGCGTGACGGAGAGGAGAGGCTGACTCGAACGCCGCGTCGAGGCGAAGACGCGTCTTCGAGGCGGCGTCCGCGGCGGAGGCGTCGTCGCGCGGCGGAGGCGTTTCAGAAACTCCTCCTTTGTCGCGTCGCAAGTCCCTGAGCAAGGCGTCCAATTTCGTCCTCGTCTCCTCGCTCGCCTTCTCCAGCTCCGCCTTGGTGGCGAAGCGCTCCAAGCGCGTCTCGACCGTCTCGGCGCGGCGCTCGAGCGCGGCGACGCGCTCGAGAATCTCGGCGTCTCGAGTCTCGGCGTTCGGCGTCTCGGCGTCGCCGGCGTCGGCCGCCTCGGCCTCCCCGAGCCGAACCTCGAGCAGCTCCTCGTGCGTCTCGAACGCCGCGCGCACGTCCGATTTCAGCGCCCGGAGCTCGGTCTGCTCCGTCAGGGCCTGGATGGCGTCCCCCTGCGCCTGCAACGCCTTGTGGAACGCCACGAACGAAAGCCGGACGATGTCCTGAATGTTACGCCACTCGTTCAGGCCATGCGTCAAGTCCTCCACCACGAACGCGCCGGGGTCGCCGCGCTCGTCGCCGTAGCCGCCGCCGAAGGGCGGGGGGTGCGACGCCATCGCGACCTCGACGAGGCGACCACCGCACCGGCGAGGTGGTGCCCGAAGAAGTGCTGCTCGGGGCGATTTTCCAACGGAATTCTCGTTGCTGGCGCCGAAACCCGCTCCTGCAGATCACTGCCAGGCGTTCCCAGTCTATTACTCCCACTCTCCCCGTCTCCCGAACCGGATTCAAACTCCTCGGCTCTACCTGTTTTTTCTGGGACGCGGAGAATTCGGGCGCACTCCGCTCCGCGATGGCGGACCGCGGGTCGCCGGCGTCGGCGCGGTCCGCGCCGATGGGCACGGGGGATGATGTCGACCCGTCGGACGTGACCATGGACATGACCCCGAAGGAGCAGCAGCAGCTCATCGCGACTTTGTCCAAGGTGAACGCGAACGTCAAGCTCCAGCTCTTCTACAGCGAAAAGCGCGTCGAGGATTTGACCGCCGCGCTGGGCACGGACGAGGGCGAGGTGCGGAACTTCCGCACCGTCGAGAGGCGAAACGTCGAGCAGAGCGTGAAGATAGAGACCATGCGAGCGGAGCTCAAGGAACGCGACGACATCATCGCCGCGTGCTCGAAGCACATCGACGAGCTGGAGACGAAAATGCGAGACGCGCGCGCGCGAGGCGAGCGAGACACCGCGGCGCGCGCGGACGAAGCCGTGGCGCTCGCGACCAGCGTCGCCGCGGAAACCGCCGAGTCCGTGCTTCGGGAGCTCGAGCACGCGCAGCTGGATAACGCGGCGCTCATGACTCGCGCCGCCTCTGCCGAGGCTGCTCTCGCGGCGCTCCGCGACGCCACGGCGGCGCTCGAGGCGGACGTCGCCGCGCACAGGTCGCAGTCGGCGGCGAATCTCCGGCGCTCCATCTTAGCCGTGGCGTCGACTCAAGCCGCGGAGCAGGAGATCGAGCGCCTGCGGAGCAGGCTCAACGCCGCGACGGCCGTGGCGGACGAGGCCGCGGCGGACAAAGAGGTGGCCGTCGCCAGGGAGGCGGCGGTGCGGGAGGAGCTCGCCGCGCGCGAGCGCGTCGCCGCGGGGTCGCTCGAGGAGAAAGTGAACGAGCTGATGGCGGCAGAGACGTCGCGCCGGGAGGAACACGCGCGCGTGCTCGCGGAGGTGCGCGCGGACGTCGAGCGCGCGCGCGCCGAGGCTGACGCGCACAGACTCAGCGCGGAGACCGCGACGACGCAGCGCGGGCGGGTGGCAGACGAGCTGCGTCTGATGCGCGACCGCTGCGACCGCGAGGTGGCGGAGTGCCGCGCCTCGGCGGAGCGCGCCGTGAGCGACGGCAACGCGCGCGCGCGGATCCTCATCGAGGAGGCTCGCGAGCGCGCGCACCGCGCCGAACACGCGACGACGAGCGGCGCGGACGAGGCGGTGACGCGCGCGCGGCAGGATGCCGCGGATGCGCGCGCGAAAGCGGAGGAGGAGATCCAAATGGTGCGGCGGCGGTTCGAACTGGACCTGGCGGGTGCCAAACAGCGCGCCGAGCGCGACGCCGAGGAGGCGCGGCGCGCGGCGTTCGAGGCGCGGGACGCGCACATCAGGCGCGCGGACGCGCGCGTCGCCGCGGCGGAGGCGTCTCGGGAGAACGCCGATTCCGTCGCGCGCAGCCTGAAGGGGGAGCTGGTGGACGCGCGGTCGGCGCTGGCGGAGGCGGAGATGGCGCTCGCCGCGGCGCGCGCCAAGTCGGCGGCGGAGCCCGCCGCCGAGATGCCGTCGCCGACCGCCGCGCTGAACCGCGCGTACGCCGACTCGGCCGAGGCGCAGATGGCGCGGCTCATGGCCACCGCGCGCGAGGCGGAGGCGACGCGGGAGGAGGCGGTAGCCGAGCTCGAGACGGTCACCGCGGCGCTGGTGGAGGAGCGCCGGCGCTACGACGCGGCGAAGGCTGAGCTCGCCGAGACCCGGCGCGCGCCGAGGAAAACCCGAGGCGCGAAGGAAGAGCCCGGCCGTCCCTCGGACTCGTCGGATGACTCGGAGGCGCGAACGGCTCGACCGGAGTCCACGGCCAGGGCGCCCAGGCTCGGCCCTTCGCCCGCGGTGGCGCCCGAGAACGCCTCGGTCAAGACGAAGGCGATGTGGTTCCAGAAGCGGCACGCGCCCGACCTCGCCGGCGAGGTCGAGAGCGACGACGGGAGCGTCGGCTCCGAGCCGCGAGCGACGCCCCCGCGACGCCGCGAGCGCAGCGAGCCGCGGCGGGGCGCGGAACCACTCGATGTCGCCGTGACCGCGGCTGCCACGGCCGCGGCTTCCCAGCTCGGCCGGGAGAACGAGGCGCTGCGCGCGCGCGTCGCCGACCTGGAGTCGCGCGCGGCGCTGGCGGCGGCGGCGGCGCGGACCGGCGAGGAGTTCGCCGAGGCGAACGCCGCCGCGCGCGAGCGCGCCGCGCGCGAAGAGATGGAGCGGGTTGTCGACGCGATGCAGAACCGCGTGGACGAGCTCGAGGTGAAGCTGCGGCTCGCAGACTTCGCGTCGCGCGCGGCGAAGCGCGAGGCGACGGAGATGGCGACGCGGCGCGAGCGCGAAGCCGCCAAGGCGCGGACGCCCCCCGCGAGTCCCCTGCGCGCGCCTTCCCGGGCCTCGCCTCTGAAATCGCCGCCGCGGAGCCCCGGCGAGTCGCTGCTCTCGCTGGTCGCGTCCACCTTCGAGCGGGAATCCGGAGACGCGGGAACCGCCGCCGCGGCAGAAACCGAGGCGCTGCGCGCGCGCGTGGCGATGCTGGAGTCGGACGTCGCCGCGCGAGACGCCCGCGTCGAGACGGCGGAGTCCGACGTGCGCCGCGCGACCAGGGCGGTTCGGGAGCTGAGCGCGCGCGCGGAACGCAGAAACGAAGAACGACGCGAAACCGCCGCCGCGGAGACGGCCGCGAGCGCCGCCGCCGCTGCGGCGGCGCGGGACGAGAACGTCGCGCTGCGTCGTCGCATCGACCAACTCGAGACGCGGCTCGCCTCCGCGAAGTCGGAGGAGGCGTCTCCCTCTCCGTCGCCGTCGCGCGAAAAAGTCGTCTCGCTCGAGAACGAGCTCGCCGACCGCGACGCGCGTCTCGCCGTCGCCGAGAGCGACCTGCGCCAGGCGACGTCATCCGTCGCGGAGCTGACGGCGCGCATCTCCGAGCGAGACGCGCGCGCGCGCGAGGCGCGCGAGGCGCGCGAGAACGAGCTCGTCGCGCAGCTCGCGGCGTCGGACGCGCAGATGGAGCGCTTCTTGGAGGCGACGGAGCTGAAGGAAACGGCGCTTCGCGCGGAGCTCGACGAGGCGAAGTTGAGGGAAGCGCGAGCGGCGGCGCGGTTACAGGCGTTTGAAGAAACGAAACGCTCGGTGGCTGTTCCGGCGGGGACGCGTACCGTCGCCGAGGCTTCCCCCGCGACGTTCGCGGAGGCGTCACCGATTCGGGTCGCGGAGGCGTCGCCGGCGCGGACGCCGCCGCTCGCGGCGGCGGCGTCACCTCCGCTGGCGTCCGCGGCGTCGCCCCCGCTGGCGTCGCCCCCGCTGGCGTCGCCCCCGCTGGCGTCGCCGGTCGGGCGCACGCCAGCCACCGAGAACCCCCTGTTCACGGGGATGTCGCCGTCTCTTTCGAACCCGGCGTCCCCCGCGGTGCTGGCCATCGAGGCGCGCACGCCGCCGCCGCCGCAGTCGACGTACCACACGGCGGCGGCGGAGCGGTACGCGGCGGGCGAAGCCGCGCGCGAGACGGCGAGGCTGGAGGACGAGCTCGCGGACGCGCGTCGCGAGGCGGAGGCGCTCGGAGCCGAGTTGGCGCGCGCGCGCGAGGACGCGCGTCGCGAACGCGCCGAGCGCGAAGGCGCGGAAGCCGAGACGCGCGCCTCGCGGGAAGAAACCGCGCGCGAACGGCGGCGGCGGGAAGACTCGGAACGCGAAGGCGCGTCGAGGGATCGATCGAGCGCGCTCGAGGGATCGATCGAAAACCTCGAGCGACGCCTGGAGCGCGCGACGCGCGCGGCGGACGACGAGGCGGCGCGCGCGGACGCGGCGGCGCGGAGAGTCGCCGTCGCGGAGACGCGCGCGTCCGCCGCGGAGCTCCGCGCGGCGCGGCTTGAGTCCACGCAGAGCGCCGTGCTCAAGTCGGCGCTGGAGAAGCAGCGCGCCAAGGCGCGGAACGAGACGGCGACAGAACGCGGCGCGTTCGAGCGGAAACTCGCCGAGTCCGAGAAACGTCTCGCCGAGGCGGAGGCGCGCGTCGCCGAGGCGGAGGAGGCGCTGGACGAAACCTCGGCGCGGCTGGCGCGCGCCGAGGCGCCGCGCGCCGAGGCGCCGAGGCGAGAAAAAATCCTCGCGGCGCCTCCTCGTCGAACCGCGCGAGACGCGCGCGACGCGGAGACGCTCTCCGCGTTGGAGGCGGACCTCGCGGACGCGGAGTCGCGTCTGGAGGAAGCCGCGGTGGAAAGCGAGTCGGAGATGCGCGATGCGCGCGCGCGCGCCGCCGCCGCGGAGAAGAAGCTCCGCGCGCGTCTCGCGCTCGCGGAGGACGCGGCGGCGGCGGCGGCGCTCGAGAAGGACGCCGCCGTCGACGCGGCGGCGCTGGAGACGCGTCTCCGCGAGCGGCTCGCGAAGGCCAAGAGGCTGGCCACCGAGGAGAACCTCGAGCTCAAGGCGCGGCTCGCGGAAGCGGAAGACAAGCTCGCGGAGCTCGGTCGCACCGAGAGCGTGCACCGCGCGGCGCTCGCGCGCGCGGAGGCGCGCGCGCGCGCCAGTCTGGACGAGGCGATGCGGCTGACGGAGGCGAACGAGGCGGAACTCAGAGACTCGGTCCGCGAAACCGCCGAACGCGCGGCGGCGGAGAAGGCTGTGATGCGCAGGCGCCTGGACGAGGCGGAGACCGCGCGGAACGCCGCGGAAGAAAAGCTCGCCGCCGGGGACGTCGCGCGCGGCTCGTGGGTCGCCGAGGAGGCGGCGAAGGCGAACGCGAACGCGCGCGACGCGGAGGCGAGGGCGGCGGCGGCGGAGGCGGCGGCGCGCGAAGCGGTGGAGCGCGAAAAGACTGAACGCGCGGCGGCGAACGCCGCGGCTGAGAAACTCGCGGCTTCGGAAGCCACCTGGCGCGCGAAACTCGAGGGGGCGCGGTCCGAGGCGGCGGCGTCCGTGGCCTCGCTCGAGACGCGACTCGCCGTCGCCGAGGAGTCGACGCGCGCGCGCGCGGAGGACGCGTCGAACGCCGAGCTCGAGAAGCTTCGCGAGCAGATGTCCAACCTCCGGACGCGCGCGTCGAGCGAGAAGGCGCGTCTGGAGACGCTCGCGTTTGAGGCTGACGAGCGCGCCGCCGCGTCCGAAGCCGAGTGGCGCCTGCGCGTTTCCGAGACGCGCGCCAAGGCGAACGACGTCGAGGCGGATCTCAGGGCAAAGCTCGCCGCCGCGGAGGCGACGCTCGCCGCGCGCGACGCGGCGATTCGCGACGCGGCAAAGGCGGAGACGAATCTGCGGCGAGAGCTGGACGAAGAGCGACGCCGCGAGGCGGACTCTTCGACGTCGCGGTTCGACGACGCCTTGGCGTCGCTCCGCGAGAAGCTCGTCGCGGCGCAGGAGCGAGCCTCTGAGGTGGAACGCGCGCGCGTCGAGGCGCTCGCCGCCGCCGCCGAGACGGAATCGGCGCTCCGCGCGAAACTCGTCGAGCTCGAAGTCGCCGCCGACGACGCCATGGACGCGGCGCGGACGGCGACCGCGGACGCGGACGCCATGCATCGCGACGCGCTCGAGCGGTCGCGCGCGCACGCCGCGGAGATGGCCGCACTGCGCGCGCGTCTCGATGACTCGACCGAGGAAGACGCGGAAGACACGGCGGCGGGGAGGACGGCGGCGGGAACGCTCGAGACGCCTCCGTCGTCTCCGCGCGCGGCGTCCGCCGACGAGAAGGACGCCGCGCTCGCGTCGCTCGAGGCGCTTCTCCGGACGAGCCGCGCGCGCGAAGCGGAGCTCCTCGCGAAGCTCGAGGAGACGTCCGCGTCGGCGCCCCGAATGAAGACGCCGTCCCCGGAGAAGCGCGTGAAGCGTCTTCAGGCTGAGCTCGATGCCGTTCGCGAGACGGTCTCCGCGCTCCGCGAGGCGACGGAGACGAAGCCGACGTCGGAGACGGCGGCGTCCGCCGCGCTCGCCGCGCTCTTGGAGTCGGCGTCCCAGCGCGAGACCGCGCTTCGCGCCGAGCTCAACGCCGCGAACGCGCGCGTCGCGCTCCTCGAGCGCGAGCTCGGCGAGTCCCGCGGGGCACTCACGGCGGCGCGCGCGCCCGCGGCGCCCGAGCCGAACGGCGCGTCGGCGACGGCGGCGGCGGCCACATCCGCGCTCGCTGCGGCGCTGGAGGCTTCCGGCCTTCGCGAAGGCGACGCGCGCGCGAAACTCGCCGAAGCGGAATCTCGAGCCGCCGCCGCCGCGATCGACGCGGCGGCGGCGACGTCCGCCGCCGAGGCTGCCGTCAAGGCGCACGCCGACGCGCAGGCGGAGACGGCGGCGCGCGAGGCCCGGCTGGAAGCGCGCTTGGCGACGGCAGAGTCGCGCGCCGCCGAGCTCGCCTCGGCGCTCGAGTCCGCGCGCCGCGAGGCTGGCGCGGCGGCGGACGCCCGGAGGGACCTCGAGTCTTCGCTCGAGACCGCGCGGCGTAGGGCGGTGGACCTCGAGGCGCGCGCCGCGTCCTCGGCGACGGCGCTGAAGGAGGCTGAGGCGCGCGCGCTGGGCCAGAAGGCGACGCTGGAGACGCGCGCGAAGACGGCGGAGGGGGACTTATCGTATTTCAAGTCGGGCGCCAAGATGGCGGCGGCGGAGACGAAGAAGTCGCTGGAGGCGGCGGAGAAGGCGGTGCAGGAAGCGAAGCGCGACTTGGAACGCGAGCGCGCGCGCGCGAACGCCGCGGAAATGTCCGTCGACGCCGCCGTCGCGAAGGCTGCGGACGACGCCGCTGCCGCCGCGGAGGCGGCGCGCGCCGCCGCGGAGGAGACGCTCGCCGCGGCTGTGGAGAAGGCGTCGGTCACGTTCCGAGAGGAACGCGACGCCGCCGTCGCCGCCGCGGCCGAAGCCGCGGCGAAGCACGAGGCGGAAGCGGTGACTCGTCTCGCGGAGCTGGAGAGACGCCTCGACGCCGAGGCGGCCGGTGTCGCCGCCGCGGAGCTCGCGGCGGCAGCCGCCGCCGACCGCGAGTCCGCGCTCCGCGCCCAGCTCGACGACACGCGAACGTCACTCGAAGCCGATCTACGCGCGACGAAGGCGGAGGCGATGCGCTCGGCGAGCGACGCGTACGACGCGACGGCTCGCGCGGAGACGGCGCTCGTGGCGCTGGAAGCCGCGCAGGAGCGCGAGAACGAGCTTCGCGCGCTTCTGGATCCGGCGACGAATCCCCGTTCGACGCGCGAAAGCGGCGTCGCCGAGGGGACGCCCGTGCCGGCGGATCCGAAGCCGGCGGAGGGCGCTTCCTCCACCTCGAGCGCGCCCGACGCGCCGCCGCCGTCGTCGGTGGCGGAGACGCTCGCCGCTGCGCTCGAGGCCGCTGGCCTCCGCGAGGGGCAGCTCAGGCAGCAGTTCGAAAACCTGAAGGCTGAGCTCGCGGCCACCGCCGCCGCCGCGGACGACGCGGCGGCGACGCGCGCCGACGAACACGCCGAGCTGACGGCGCGGGAGGCTCGCGTGGAGGGCCGCCTGCAGACGGCTGAGGCGCGCGTCGCCGAGCTCATTGGCGAGCTCGAGTCCGCGCGCGAAGAGGCTCGGACGGCTGTCGCCGCGAAGGCGGGCGCGGAAACAGACCTCGCGGAGGCGCGGCGATTGACGGCGGAGGCTGAAACGACGCTCGCTGAGGCGGAGAAGCGCGCGCGCGAAACCGAGGCGAGAGCGCTCGGCCGGGAGGCGACGCTCAAGACGCGCGTCTCGGCGCTCGAGTCGGACCTGTCGTTTTTCCAGTCCGGTGCTAAGATGGCCTCCGCAGAATCGAAGAAGTCGCTGGAAACGGCGACGAAGGCGGTGGAGGAGACGAAGCGCGACGTCGAACGCGAGCGCGCGCGCGCGGACGCCGCGGAGCGAAAACGCGCCGACGCCGAAGCCGCCGTCGCCGCGGCGATCGCGTCGGCGGCGACCGAACGCGTCGAGGCGGCGAAGGCTACGGAAGCGGTGCGCGACGCCGCCGCCGAAACCGAAAGAGCGCTCCGCGCCGATCTCGACGCCGCGCGCTCGGCGCGGGCCGAGGCGGAGACGCACGCCGCCATGCTGGAAGTGGACCTCGAGGCGACGCGCGACGCGGCGAACCGCTCGGCGCTCTCGGCGGAGGACGCCTCGCGCCGCGCCGAGGACGCCGCCGGCAAACTCGCCGCCGCCGCCGAGTCGCGCGCGATCGACCCCGATTCGGTCGCCGCGCGCGAAAAGAACGCCACGCTGGAGCGCGCGGTCGCGCGCCTCGAGACCGAGCTCGCGATCGCGCAGACCGCCGCCTCGGAGGCGGCGGCCGCGGCGGAGCAGGCGGCGGCGCACGCCGAGCGGCGCGCCGAAGACGCGACGCGCGCCGTCGTCGCCGACGTCGAGGCGGCGCGCGCCGCGGCGGAGGCGTCGGCGCGCGACGCGCGCGAGGAGGCTGCCGCGGCGCGAGCCACGTGCCTCGCCGCCGAGGACCGCGCCGCCGCCGCGGAGAGCGTCGCGGCGCACGCCGTGGCCACCTCCTCCTCCGACGGCGAGGCGGCGCGCGGCGCGCGCGCCGCGCGCGACGCGGCGGCGTCGGCGGCGTCGGAGGCGAAGCGCGCCGCCGACGTCGCGGCGTCGCGCGCGGCGGCGGCGCGCCTCGCCGAGACGACGGCAAAGGAGCGCGCCGCCTCCGCGGATGCCGAGGCGGCGGCCGCGCTCGCGCGCGCGCACATCGCCGAGGCGCGCGCCGAGGCGTGCATGTCGCGCGTGCGGCGCGAGCAGCTCCGCGCGTGCGAGGCGGAGGCGGAGGCGGAACGCCTGCGCGCGCGCGTCCTGGAGGCGGAGTCGGAGACGGCGGCGGCGCGCGAGGCGCGCCGGGAGGCGCTGGACCTCGCCGGCGCCGCGCGCCGCGAGCGCGCGGACGCGGAGGCGCGCGAGGAGAGCCTCAAGGCGACGTTCCGCGCCGCGAAGGGTTTGGGGTTCACGTCCACGTCCGGCGGGAAGGCCTCGCTCGCGCCGGCGCCGGTGGCGAAACCGAACCCCGCGAAGGCGACGGCGGCGGAAAACGCCCCTCTAGCGTCCGCGCCGTTCGGGCTCGGCGACGCGTGGGAAGAGACGCCGAGGCCGATCGGCGAGCTGCCCCCTCCGCCCGAGCCGCTGGAGGGCTCGGACGATGAGGCCGGGTCGGACGACGCGACTGCGAGCGCGCGCGCGGGCGCGCGCGAGACGACGGCGCGGCCCGCGGCGAAGGCGGGAAGGCCCCCGCTTCGCCCGAGGACGCCCAAGAACGACGCGCGAGGACGCGCCGGCGCGCGTCGGAAGTAGCGCTCTTTCCGCGGACAGTCTCGTTCGCGCGGCGCGTTTCTTTTTAGCGCACGTACGAGGTAGAAGTCATGATAAGGTATTAGACGTAGACGAAACGCGCGCGCTTTATAAGCGTCGCTCACTGCGGGTTCTCTTCCCGCTCGATGGCTCGCCACCCGATATCCCTCCTCACGAAACCGCCCGGCCACTCGAGCGCGTCCACTCCGGCGTACGCCCTGGAGGTGGCCTCCTTGACGGACGCGCCCGTCCCGACGACG
>Ga0181564_10005691_pt1 | contig 10313 bp, 6 predicted proteins | sample 011ome_24_FD_134512 | JGI IMG/M metagenome (GOLD analysis project Ga0181564, IMG submission 134512) | Coastal salt marsh microbial communities from the Groves Creek Marsh, Skidaway Island, Georgia - 011513CT metaG (megahit assembly) | ecosystem: Environmental > Aquatic > Marine > Intertidal zone... | reverse complement strand
TTTGGCCGCCAGTGTTTTGGGTTTCCTGGTGCGCGTTCTGTTCGATGGCGAAGCGATTTACGCGTTGCTACTCGGCGGCATATGTATGCTTTTGAGCGGCTTAGTGACTCTGTGGGTTGAGGATCAAGATGAATAAAGCGCTAAAAATTAAGCGAGGCCTGTGGTCTATTGTATGCAGCTTGAGCGTTGTGGTGTCGAGTGCATTTGCTTCGATGGAGCGCCCCCATTATGTGGGGACAGATGAACCTTTCGCGGAGAAGGCCGTTTATTTTGTCGTTACGGATCGGTTCGTCGATGGGGATCCAAGCAATAATTACGAAGATCAAGGTGGCGAGTACCCCACGTTTAATCGCCCCGTTCTGAGCGAGTCGGGTCAGGCCATAGCCAACATTGGTTACATGGGGGGGGACTTCGCGGGGATCGTTAACAATGCCGGATATATCGCTGAAATGGGGTTTTCGGCAGTGTGGGGAACGCCCATCATTGATAACCCCGATCAAGCGTTTTCGGGTGGCTTAGCGATTGGGGAGGGCTTCCCGACCGATAAATTCAAAACGGGCTATCACGGTTACTGGGGCGTTAATTTTTACAAGCTCGATGAACACCTGCCGTCTGAGGGGCTGCAGTTTGCTGAATTTACTTCAGCGTTGGATGAGTACGGCTTAGATTTTGTGCTCGATATTGTCGGCAATCACGGCTCGCCATCGTTTGATATGCCAAGGGATCAACCTAAGTTTGGCGAGATTTATGGGGCGGACGGCAATCGTATCGCTGATCATCTTAACCGCTCCCCCGATGAAATCTCCGCGGCTGAGGCCGAATCGGGTTTCTTTCACAACTTTCCCGACATTGGACAGCTCTCTAACTTTAACGAGAACAGCCCAATCGTTGTGGAATACTTGCTTAATTCCTATCTGTACTGGTTAGATCAAGGCGCCGATGCAATTCGGATCGATACGATCAAACACGTACCTAACCATTTTTGGAAAACGATCACCGATGGCATTCGAGCTTCTTACCCCGATATGTTCTTTTTTGCTGAACATTGGTCGCATGATGCAGAAGCGATAGCACAGCACACCAAGCCCGAAAATGGTGGCATCAGTGTATTGGATTTCCCTGGCCAAAAGGCGATGCAGTCGGTATTTGGCCTGGATGACCAACCGATGTCGGATTTGCTGGCCTATTTACACTTAGAGGATGGAATCTACGAAAATCCATACGAGCTCATGACGTTTTACGATAATCATGATATGTCTCGAATGAACGCCAAGGATGCGGGATTCATCAATGCGCACAACTGGCTGTTCACCAGCCGAGGTATTCCTGTGGTTTATTACGGTTCAGAAACGGGTTTTCGACGCGGGCAGGGCGAGCATGCTGGCAATCGCGATTACTATGGCCAAGATAAAGTGGATTGGGGTGTTAATCACCCGATTCGTCGGGCGCTCATTGATATTGCTCAGGTTCGTAAGCGCTCGGTAGCGCTTCAACGGGGTGTGCAGATAAATGACACCTTCTCTACGGATACCGCCTCTTTTATCCGCGCTTATCAGGACGAGTCGGTGAGCGAGCTTGCCCTAGTCATGTTGAACAAATCAGCGGAGGCTCGCTCAGTTAGCCTTACTGTACCGCATTCGTGTAACTATAAAGAGGCGCTAACAGGTCGAGAGATGACGATCGAGAGAGGCGGCTGGTCACAGCGTCTTGAACCCAACAGCGTGGCGGTATGGCTGTGCTCAAGCCCATTCGCGCTCTAGCGCGTGGTCGAGGCTCCACAAGAGTCTCGTACGACTAAAGAGGGGCGAATGAGTTGCGATTCGACCGTTTCCCCCTTAATGAGCTGAATGAGATTTTCGACCAAAATCTCGCCTGAGCGCTGCGTATCTTGGTGCACCGTGGTAAGCGCTGGGTACACGTGCTTGGCGGCCGTGATGTCATCAAATCCAATGACAGCAACATCCGAGGGTATACTGTAACCGTGCGTTTTCAATGCTTTCATGGCGCCGATGGCCATCAAGTCACTGGCGGCGAACACCGAATCAAAGCCGATTCCCGCGCTGACGATCTGGTTCATCGCTTCGAACCCGGCGCTCTCTTCGTTCAAGGCGAACTGAGGTGGTGGCACTTTGATTTTTGCCTGTGCTAAGGTGGTCGCGAAGCCCTCATATCTCAGTTGAAACTCTGGGCAGTGCTCAGACGCATCACCAATGAACACGGGATTCCTGCGCTTTAAGTTGATCAGGTGCTCGGCGGCAATAACGCCACCAAGGTAATTGTCACAACCCAGAGAATGCCCGGGTTGGCCCTCCACCATAGGGCCCCAAATAATGAAATGCGCGCCTTCGCGATCGAGAGCCTCGAGTCTCTCTTGGTATGAGATGTAATCGCCATAACCGAGTAAAATTAGCCCGTCTGCGCGGCTAGCGACTTCGTACTCACTGTGCCAGTTTTCGGTCAGCTGCTGAAACGACACGAGAAGATCATATCCTTCCTTCGCTGCTGCTCGGGTAATGCTGCCCAGCATCGACAGGAAGAAGGGGTTTATCATGGAGTCGTCGGTGGTTCTGTCCTCAAATAGCAAAAGTGCAATAGTATGGCTCTGCTGTGTTCGGAGGCTGGCAGCATTTTTATCTACTTTATAGTTCAGCTGTCTAGCGATTTCGTGCACTTTTGCCCGTGTTTCAGGGTTAACCAAAGGGCTATCTCGTAGTGCACGCGACACAGTGGACTGAGAAACGCCCGCCATGTAAGCAATGTCTAAAGAGGTCGATTTCCGCGATTTCACATTATTATTTCCCGGTGGATCTAGAGAAAGGTTATATCATAATCCTTGCCAAGTATAAGCGTTTAGTTGTCTTTCAACCGGAACTCGATTCCCACGGTGCTCCAATACGATGCTTCACGCTCTAAATCGAATTGTGTCAGAGGGTGTTCAGAGAGCCAATCTGCGTTAACCGTTACATCGAATTTGTTCGATTTGAGTTTGAATTCTATTTTAGGCGGCTTGCTGGTTACCCGGCCTCGATTGAGCAAGATGGCCAGGCGCAAGATCATCACCAGCACCCAATCTTCAGTGACCCCGTAATCACTGTTGTTGGGTGTAATAGCCTTTCGTTGATTGCGAATCAGAAAGCTCAGTGTGGCCTGTTCTCGGCGCGTAAAACCCGGCATGTCTGAGTTTTCAACTAGCCAAGCCCCAAGCTTTTGGTGGCCACCGTGCGCTACGGCGAGCCCGATTTCGTGAAGGTCAGTTGCCCATTCTAAGTACTCTAGAGCCACCTCTTTTTCGAGTGTTAGATTGGGCTCGACCTGGCTCAGTAGGCGCTCGGCCGTATCAAAAACGCGCTCGGACTGCTCTGAATCAGCATGATACATATCCATCATGCGATTCACTGTCCGCTCTCGCCGATCATGGTGTGCGGTGCGACCGGCAAGGTCGTAAAGCACACCTTCTTTCATCGTGTAAACGGAGGTGTGCATCACTTCGATGGGTAAGCTCTCGAGCAGGGCTTGAACAATAGCCAATCCGCCGGGCAAAACGGCGAGTCGGTTCGGGGAGACAGCAGAGAGGTCTAATTTATTTGGCTTGTTCACCCAAAGGTCAGCCAGTTCTTTAATTTTTCCCAGGGTAATCTCGTGCGCAGTGCCGCCGACGAGGGGCATCAGATCACCCACAGCCCGGATGGTGCCCGAGGAACCGATCGTGTCCGCAAAGCCTATATTGGAAAAACGTTTTACGTGAGGTTGCAGCACACTTTTTGCGTTAAGCACAGCCTTTTTGTAGCGTGCGCCATCCATGTCGTTTGGGAAATAGCGAGTGGTCCACGTAACACAGCCCATATGTAGGCTTTCCATAAGTTGCGGGTCACGCTTGCCTACAATGAGTTCGGTGGACCCGCCGCCAATATCAATAACTAGGCGCTTTTGCCGATCGGGTGCAAAGTCTTTCGCTACACCTAAGAAGACGAGACGCGCTTCTTCTTGGCCGCTTATGATTTCGATGGGGGCGCCCAGCGTTTCTTCTGCGAGTCTTCTAAACTTTCCTGATTCGGCCGCAACACGAAAGGTGTTCGTGCCCACCACGCGCACTTGTTTAAGCGGTATTCCCGCGATACGCTGAGCAAACCGAGCAAGGCTCTCAATGGCTCGCTGCTGGGCTTCCTTTGATAAGCTGCGATCTTTTTGAAGCCCAGCGGCTAAACGTACCGAGTCTTTGACTCGATCTACAGTTTCGATTTTATCCCCTTTGAGGCGGCCCACCAGTAAATGAAAGCTGTTAGACCCTAGATCGAGAGCCGCGTATAGATCGGATGACAAAATAAACGGTCCTTGTTGTCATAAAATATCAAGGATATGACGATATTATGAAAACGCAATAGCAAAAAGATGACACAAGATGGCTGACGAAACGAATTATGTAGCAAAAGAGCTAAGCTGGTTGGCGTTCAATGAACGTGTGCTGCAGGAGGCCTCGAGCCGGGATGTGCCGGTCATTCAGCAAGTTCGCTACCTCGGTATCTTCTCTAATAACATGGACGAATTTTTCCGAGTCCGAGTCGCCGACGTCAGGCGCCTTGCTGCTTTTTCTTCCGGTGAAGACAAGGAAAATGCACGCGAGCTCTTAAAGCAAATTCAAAAGCGGGTGCGAGAGCTTCAAGCTAAATTCGATGAGGTATACCGAATGTGTCTTGTTTCGCTTCGCAGGCGAAATATCTATTTGATCAATGAGAAGCAGCTACGGCCTGATCAGGCGGAATTCGTGGAGACTTACTTCCGTGATGAAGTCTTGCCTGAGCTGTCCCCGCTATTTTTAAAGGGCTCCACACAGTTACCCGAGCTCAACGATTCCTCGATCTATTTTGCGATCAGGATTAGTCTGACCAATGGCAAGGTTCAGTATGCTCTGCTCGAGATACCGACCGATCGCCTAGACCGTTTTGTGTATATCCCTCCGAAAGGTTCGCGTCGTAAGAAAGCGATTATTGTTGTAGATAACATCATTAGGCATTGTCTCAAAGAGGTTTTCCGCGGCGTACTTGATATTGAGTTTGCTGAGGCCTACACCATTAAGATTACTCGCGATGCCGAGCTCGAGATGGATGAAAAAATCACGCAGAGTTTGATCGACAAGGTCGACATGAGTTTGGCGCGACGCAAAAAGGCCGACCCAGTGCGTTTCGTTTACGACGGCGATATGCCGGAAGATGTGCTTGAGACCTTGGCCAAGCGGCTGAATTTAGGAAAATACGATAGTTTCATTGCGGGCGGGCGTTACCACAACTCGAAAGATTTTATGAAATTCCCTAATTTAGGGCCCGACTATCTCGAGTTTGACCCTATAGCACCTTCGCGCCTGCCCTTTTTAGACGACACTGCGACCAGTATCTTCAGTAAGCTCCGACAGCGCGACGTTCTGCTTTATTACCCTTACCACACCTTCCGTTATGTGGAAGATTTGCTGCATACCGCAGCGCTGGACCCCTCGGTCACGTCGATTAGTATGACCTTGTATCGCGTTGCGTCGAAATCCCATGTCGTTAACGCCTTGATTAATGCGGCGAGGAATCAAAAGCAAGTTACCGTGGTGATTGAACTACAGGCTCGGTTTGATGAAAGTGCCAACATTCGTTGGTCTCGCGTACTCGGTGATGCGGGTGTGCAGGTGATCTTCGGCATTCCTGGGTTGAAAGTGCATTCGAAGCTCATTTTGATTAACCGCATGGAAGACGGGGAGGAACGGCAGTATTCCCACATTGGTACAGGTAATTTTAATGAAAGTACCGCCCGGCTTTACACGGACTTCAGTTTACTCACAGCGGATCGAGAGATAGGCCGCGAAGTATCGAATGTGTTTGACTTCATCCGTCACACCTATCGGCGCTTCCGATACCGCCACTTGTTGGTCTCGCCTAACACCAATCGCTCTGGTTTGATGGCGCTCATAGACGCTGAGATCGCCAACGCCATGGCCGGCAAAAAAGCGGCGATATTCATTAAGTGCAACAATTTGGTCGACAAGCCCGTCGTAGACAAACTGTATCAAGCCGGTCGGGCGGGCGTGAAGATCCGCTTGATTGTTCGCGGTATGTTCGCCATGAAGGCGGGTGTGAAAGGCTTGAGCGAGAATATTCGGGCCATCAGTATCGTTGATCGCTACTTAGAGCACCCTCGCGTCTTTGTTTTTGAAGCCAGTGGGCAGCAAAAGGTATTCATTTCTTCAGCGGATCTGATGACGCGCAATTTGGATTTTCGGGTCGAAGTAACTTGTCCGGTATATGACGAGCAGGCGAAGAAATTGATCCTTGACGTCATGGAAACGCAGTGGCGTGATCGCGCTAAGGCTCGTCTGCTAGATGAAGAACAAACGAATAAGCTTGTGCCCAGAGGGAATCGCCGAAAGCTGCGTTCACAAGAGCAAATTCACGAACTGGTGGAGAACTGGTCGCAGAATTTCATTGTCGATAACGCAAAAGATGGGGAAGCGCCTGCCGAGTAAATGGGACGGCTCGTATTGATTACACTCCGTGGGCCGGATGAGCGCGCCCACGGTAAATACGCGTTTGCTCGCCGCTCACGAAAGGAGCATCGACGCTCCTAACGCGACGTTGTCCTCGCTTAAACGTAGGATTCGATCGGTGGGCAAGAGCAAACGAGGTTGCGGTCGCCGTATACGTTATCCACGCGATTAACCGGCGGCCAGTACTTGGCCAGTTTTAAGCTCGGTAGGGGGTAGACCGCTTGCTCTCGCGTGTAGGCGTGGCTCCAATCCTCTGATGCAATTTCGAGTGCCGTGTGCGGCGCGTTCTTAAGCGGGTTATCGATTGCGTCAAATTCGCCAGCTTCCACCTTTGCGATCTCTGAACGTATCGCGATCATGGCGTCACAGAAACGATCGAGTTCTGCCAGGGACTCAGACTCGGTGGGCTCAATCATCAAGGTGCCCGCAACAGGGAAGGACATGGTTGGTGCGTGGAACCCAAAATCCATCAAACGTTTGGCGATGTCTTCTTCACTAATCCCGCTGGCTTCTTTAAGTGGTCGAATGTCGATAATACATTCGTGTGCGACGGTGCCATTGTGTCCAGTGTAGAGCACGGGATAATGACCTTTTAAGCGGTGTGCAATGTAGTTTGCCGATAGGATGGCGACTTGGCTCGCTAGGCGTAAACCCTCAGCACCCATCAATCGAATATAGACCCAGGAAATTGGAAGAATGGAAGCGCTGCCGTAGGGCGCGGACGAAATTGTATCGTTGTCGGCCGGTAAGTCTCTAACTGGGCTGATCGGGTGCGATGGCAGGAACGGAGCCAGATGTGCGCCTACGCCGATAGGACCCATGCCCGGGCCGCCACCACCGTGCGGAATGCAGAAGGTTTTGTGTAGGTTTAAGTGCGAGACGTCTGCGCCAAATTTGCCTGGTGCAGCGATGCCGACAAGCGCATTGAGGTTGGCACCGTCAACGTATACTTGCCCGCCGTGCTCGTGGATCAAAGCGCATAAATCTACGATTTCCTCCTCGAAGACACCGTGTGTGGAGGGGTAGGTGACCATGATCGCGGCAAGCTTTTCGGAGTGCTTCTCGACTTTCGCGCGCAGATCGCCCATGTCGACGTTACCGGCTTCGTCGCAGCCAACGATAACGACTTCCATACCAGCCATTACGGCGCTTGCAGGGTTAGTACCGTGCGCCGAAGAGGGAATGAGGCAAATAGTACGGTGCTGGTCGCCGCGGCTATCGTGATATCGACGGATTGCGAGAAGGCCAGCGTATTCGCCTTGTGAACCTGCGTTGGGCTGCAGTGACATGGCATCATAGCCTGTGCACTCCATTAGCATGTGCTCCAACTGGTCCAATAGGGTTTGGTAGCCTTGCGTTTGATCGGCTGGCGCGAAGGGGTGCATGTTGGCAAATTCGGGCCAAGTCACCGGGATCATCTCGACAGTGGCGTTAAGCTTCATGGTGCAGCTACCTAAGGGGATCATCGCTTGGTTCAGCGCAATGTCTTTGGTCTCGAGCCTTCGCATGTAGCGCAACATTTCGGTTTCGGAACGGTAGTCGGTGAAAAGAGGATGCTGCAGGTAATCCACGTCGCGCTTGAGTGTCTCGGGAATGCCATCGACCGGCTCAGACAGTGAACGGGATCCGGTGAAGATCTCGGCGATGGTCTCTACATCCGTCAATTGGGTAGTCTCATCCAGTGAAAGCCCCACTTGTCCGGCGACATCCAATCGCAGGTTGAAGCCGTGGTCACGCGCTTTTTGAGCTAGGTTCTCGGCCTGATCTGTTTTGACGGTGAGCGTATCAAAGAAACTCGCATTGAGAACGAGGCAACCAGCTTGGGTTAGCGTGGAATGCAGGACGCCGGTTAAGAATTGAACTCGCTCTGCTATGCGGCGCACGCCGTCTGCACCGTGATACATGGCGTAGAAGCCCGCCATGATCGCGAGTAGGGCTTGCGCCGTACAAATGTTACTGGTGGCCTTTTCGCGGCGGATATGTTGTTCACGCGTTTGCATTGCCATACGCAAAGCGCGATTGCCGCTGCGATCGATCGATACACCAATAATACGCCCCGGCGTAGAGCGTTTGTATTCTTCACGTGTGGCAAAGTAGGCCGCATGCGGTCCACCGAATCCCATAGGCACACCAAACCGCTGTGTGTTGCCGCAGACCACATCGGCTCCTTGCGAGCCGGGTGAGGCGAGCACAGCGAGGCTCAACAAATCGGCGGCAACGGCCACGAGGGTATGTTTGTCGTGCGCTGCTTCGACAATCTCGCTTAACGAGGTGACGTCGCCAAACGTGCCGGGGTACTGTACTAGGGCCCCAAATGCATCGCGTTCGGCGATCAGAGTTTCAATCTTGCCGACCACGACATCAATACCCAGCGGCAGGGCGCGCGTTTTGACTACGGCGATGGTCTGTGGATGGCAGTCGTCCGCCACCAGAAAAGTCATGCTTTTTGATTTTTTATTCACTCTGTTGAGCAGGGTCATGGCCTCAGCCGCCGCTGAAGCTTCATCGAGCATTGAGGCATTCGCGAGTGGCATGCCCGTCATATCCATAATGACCTGTTGGTAAGTGAGCAAAGCCTCTAAGCGGCCTTGGGAAATCTCGGGTTGGTAGGGCGTGTATGCGGTGTACCAGCCTGGATTCTCCAACACGTTGCGCAGAATGACATTAGGCGTAATGGTGTTGTAGAAGCCGCAGCCAATAAGCGATTTTAGAACCGTATTTTGCGATGCTATTTTTCGGAGTTCATCAAGAACATCGCGCTCGGTCTTGGGGCTCGCCAGCGCCATGGGTTCGCGCTTTAGAATCGTGCGTGGGACGGTCGCTTCAATTAGGGCTTCGATGTTGTCATAACCCAAGAGGTCCGCTAATTCCTGTTGTTGCTGAGCGGTGACGCCTAAGTGTCGATCTAGGAATTCATTGCTGTTTTTGAGTGCGGCGTAACCTTGCTCGATCATGATAATGAGTGCCTCTGGCTTGCGGTTGGCGAAGGTTCGCATTATAGCGGGAGTCTGTAGCTAACTCACCTAAGTGTCGCTGAATTGTAATAATTTACCTGTCTTGCGACTCAATAGCCTATGTCGGCTACCTTGGGCTTGGGCTCTTCAGTAAATCGTAGCTAATGTCGGTAATGACGCGATATTGAATGCCTGCTGGGGCGCTAAATTGGATTTCATCGTCCACTTGCTTGCCGAGCAGCGCGCGGGCGATGGGGGCGTCGATGCTGATTTTATTGGCACGTAAATCCAGTTCATCTGGGCCAACAATATGCAAGGTTTGCTCCCGGCCTTCGTCATCTTCAAGTTGCACCGTGGCACCGAAAAATACTTTGCTTTGGTCTGCGGGTGGTTCACTAATCACTTTGAGTGTCTCTAACCGCTTGGTTAGATACCGCACTCGGGAGTCGATTTCGCGCAGTCGCCTTTTGCCATAGATATAGTCCCCATTTTCTGATCGGTCCCCATTTTTCGCCGCTTCTCGGACCGCATCGGTGACTTTCGGGCGCTCTATGCGCCACAGCGTATCGAGCTCTTGCTTTAATATCGCTGCGCCGGCGGCAGATATGTATGGCGACTTGGGTGGGCTGGGTGGTCGGTAGCGACTCAAGGTATAATTCCTGTCAAGGTTTCTAACGTTTGGGATTATAGCGAGGTATTAGCAATGCTCCGAATGCTTTTGGTCGGGCTCGGTGTCCTAGGTTCGTTATCAGTGTCAGCTGATTGTGTGCGTGTCACAGGTGATTTGACGCAGGGCGCCTGGTTGCGTTTCGAGGGCGACTCTATCAAGCATGTTGACT
>Ga0181564_10005680_pt1 | contig 10317 bp, 9 predicted proteins | sample 011ome_24_FD_134512 | JGI IMG/M metagenome (GOLD analysis project Ga0181564, IMG submission 134512) | Coastal salt marsh microbial communities from the Groves Creek Marsh, Skidaway Island, Georgia - 011513CT metaG (megahit assembly) | ecosystem: Environmental > Aquatic > Marine > Intertidal zone... | reverse complement strand
TACCCTTCAAGCAAAAGCGAAGGGCGATGCTGAGTTCTTAAACTATAGAGAAGTTCCAGGCTTCATGACATTGATGGGAATGTAATCCCAAACAAAGGTTTTCGAAAAAAGGGGCGCGATGATCGCGCCCCTTTTTTATTTGCCGTTTGCTCATTTGAGGTTTCATCGCATTTATTAACCATTATATTTGTCCATTACATAATTGGTATCATGAATAAAGTTTACACCTTCATCTTTTGCGCAATCTCAGCCGTTGCGTTTTCATCTTGTGAGAAATGCTCTACATGTACAACCATTTCAGAAGATCCAGAAACACTTGGTGAGACAATTACTGATGAAATTTGTGGCAGAGGAAGAGACTATGACGACCAACTAGAAATTTACACTCGCTCTAATTGGGATTGCACGGAAGAAAGCAACTAAAGTTATTCTTTCAGGTATTTCTTAATAATTTCCCACAAAGCTATTCCTCCGGCAACGGTAACATTCAAGCTGTGCTTTGTACCCATTTGAGGTATTTCCATTACCATGTCTGAGATGTCTATTATGGATTGGTCAACGCCATTTACTTCGTTGCCCACTATAAGACAAACTTTTGCATTGAATTCTAAATCAAAATTTCTGGGATCAACACTCTGCTCACATTGCTCTAGAGAGACGATTTTGTAACCATCCGCTTTGAGACGCAACACCGTTTCTAACGCATTTTCATAGCAGCTCCACAATACGCTTTCGGTAGCGCCAAGTGCTGTTTTTTGAATATCGCGATGAGGCGGTTTTCCCGTTATGCCGCATAATAAGATCTCCTCGACATTGAACGAATCGGCAGTTCTAAAAAGCGAACCCACATTCGACAAGCTTCTTATATCATCAAGCAAAAGCTTGATTGGAAACTTCTCTTGATTCTTATAATCATCAACGGATGGTCTATTCAACGCATCAGTAGAAAGCTTTCTGTTCATAACTCGTAAAAATATAAAGGGCTCAATAACTAGTACTCCGCAGAGCGATTCTAACTTTACTGCTTCACTGAAATGGCTAGCAAAGAAAAAAAAGACCCTAAGGAAACCCCTTTAATGAAGCAGTATTATGCCATTAAAGCTCAACATCCCAATGCTCTGCTTCTTTTTCGCGTAGGCGACTTCTATGAAACCTTCAGCGAAGATGCAATTAAGACCTCGAAAATCCTTGGCATAGTACTTACACAGAGAAAAAATGGCGCCTCAGCCAGTGTAGAACTGGCCGGATTTCCTCATCACAGTTTAGATGTTTATTTACCCAAATTGGTGCGGGCAGGACTGCGCGTGGCCATTTGTGATCAACTCGAAGACCCTAAACAAACCAAAACCATTGTGAAACGAGGAGTTACTGAACTTGTAACTCCAGGTGTGAGCTTCAACGCTCAAATCTTAGAGAGCAATGAGAACAACTTCTTGGCTGCCATCCACTTTTCAAAAGACATTTTAGGAGCTGCATTTTTGGATGTTTCGACCGGAGAGTTTTATGTGGCCGAGGGTCCAAAATACTACATAGAGAAACTGATAGCAGGATTTAATCCAAGTGAAATTTTATTCGAACGTGGACAAAAAGCAACCTATACGGAATTGTTTGGAAGCAAGTACCATACTTATCATTTGGAAGATTGGGCGTTCCAGCACGATTTCGCCTATGAAGCCCTAACAAGGCAATTCAAGACACAGTCTCTTAAAGGGTTTGGTGTAGAAGACCACTTTCACGCCATTGTAGCTGCAGGAGCTGCGCTTCATTATGTAAGTGAAACGCAACACGATCGCATACATCATATTTCTCAATTATCAAGGATAGACGGCAATGACCATGTTTGGCTCGATCGCTTTACCCAACGTAACCTGGAACTGTTTAGCACATCAAATCAAGGCGGAAAAGCCTTGCTTGACGTTCTCGACAATACAATCACCCCGATGGGTTCTCGTTTGATGAAACTATGGCTGGCATTTCCCCTGAACAGCATTGAAACAATCAATCAGCGATTAAATAGTGTAGAAGCATTTTATAAGCATACTGATATCCGTCAATCGTTAAGAGACCAATTGAAGAAGGTTGGCGATTTAGAGCGGATGACTTCGCGATTAGCTATAGGGAAATTAGGTCCCAAGGAAGCCATTCAGCTTGCACGTTCACTATCTGAAGCTCAGCCCATTGCTCAATTACTTGATGGTAATAAAACCGTTCAACATCTTTCAAAAGGACTGGGCAACTCCACCCCAATCATTGATCTCATTCGGTCGCGTTTGAAGCCTGACCCACCCGCATTGCTCTCAAAAGGAAATGTAATAGCTGATGGAGTAAATCAAGAACTCGATGAGTTGAGGAGCATTGCATATTCTGGGAAAGACTTTTTGCTAAAAATTCAAGAAAGAGAATCTGAAAAAACGGGCATCTCCTCATTGAAGATCGGGTTCAATAACGTATTCGGGTATTACCTTGAAGTAACTAATGTGCACAAAGAAAAAGTTCCTCAAGAATGGATGCGAAAACAAACATTGACCAACGCAGAACGCTACATCACGGAAGAACTAAAAGAGTATGAGCAAAAAATTCTTGGCGCAGAAGAAAAAATAATGGCTCTCGAAGTAGAGTTGTACGAGCAAATACTTGATCAATTGCAACCCCATATTTCTTCGATTCAAACCACAGCCAAAAGGTTGGCAACTATAGACTGCTTGACCACCTTCGCCACAAATGCTATCAATCACAATTACTGCAAGCCAACTTTAAATCAATCGCATAAAATTGTTATTACTGCAGGAAGACACCCTGTGATAGAGCAAGAAATGCCTTTAGGTGAATCTTACATCGCCAACGATGTATTACTCGATAACGAATCCCAACAAATCATAATGCTTACTGGACCAAATATGGCTGGTAAAAGTGCACTACTGAGGCAAACTGCGCTTATTTCGCTCATGGCGCAAATGGGCAGTTACGTCCCGGCTAAATCAGCTGAACTTGGACTGATAGATAAGCTCTTCACGCGTGTAGGAGCAAGTGACAATATTTCTCAAGGCGAGTCAACCTTCATGGTTGAAATGAATGAAACGGCAAGTATTCTCAACAATCTTTCAAATCGAAGCTTAATTCTGTTGGATGAAATTGGCCGAGGAACAAGCACATATGATGGTATATCAATCGCATGGTCGATTGCTGAATACTTGCATGAACATCAAGGAAAGCCATTGACGCTGTTTGCAACGCACTATCACGAACTCAATGAAATGGCTGAAAGCTTTGAACGGATTAAAAATTTCACCATTTCCATCAAAGAAACAAAAGACAAAATTGTGTTTCTACGCAAGTTGATCCCCGGTGGAAGTGAGCACAGCTTTGGAATTCACGTGGCAAAAATGGCTGGAATGCCGAGCTCTCTCATCAAGCGAGCGCAAATTATTTTGACTGAACTCGAGCAATCAGATCGAAGTGATTTATCCAAAGAGGCCCTGAAAAGCGCAAAAGAAGAAATGCAATTAAGCTTTTTTCAGCTGGACGATCCCGTGTTATCTCAAATTCGCGATGAAATTTCGAACATTGACATCAATTCACTTACCCCTGTTGAAGCGCTTTTCAAGCTGAATGAAATTAAGAAAGTGATTGGAAAAAGGTCCTAAAAGAGTTTTTTTTAAAAGAGGGTATACTATAAGCGAGAAACATTTATTTTTGCCGTCCTTTTGCGAGAGTAGCTCAGCTGGTAGAGCACGACCTTGCCAAGGTCGGGGTCGCGGGTTCGAATCCCGTCTCTCGCTCAAAGTCCCTTAAAGACCTCCCTCAAGGGAGGTCTTTTTTTGACGAAATTTCTGCCCGGGTGGTGGAATTGGTAGACACGCAGGACTTAAAATCCTGTGACCATTGCGGTCGTGCGGGTTCAAGTCCCGCCCCGGGTACAACGAGCCTCTTCTTCAGAAGGGGCTTATTTGTGTTCAGGAAATTGCCGTTGAATCCACGTCACAATCTTCTGAGTCGCTCCCTTTTGGTCTTGAAAAAATTCATTTGAAACAAGCTGCACGTGATTTCGATACGCTTCGTTATTCAAAGCATGGTCAAGGGCCTTTGAAAACTCAGGTAGAGATTTGACTTCAATTCCAATTTTCAACTTCTTCAATGACTGCACTTCCTGAAAGCGCTGATTTTTGGGACCAAAAACAATGGGGATGTTATACACGGCTGCCTCTAGAGTATTGTGGACAGCTTTACCAAACCCACCTCCAACGTAGGCCACCGTAGCGTATCGATAAAGCTTTGAAAGAAGCCCCATTCTGTCCACATATAAAATTCGTTGATGATTGTATTGTCCTGATTCAAGATCCCCAATGAAGATCAATTCATCACCAAAAGCACTTATCCATACCTCCTTTTGATCTTCTCGAATTTCGTGGGGAACTACAATAACCTTCAGATCAGAATGCTCTTTGAGAGCAGGTATGATGATCCGATCATCAGCACTCCAATTACTTCCCACAAGCAATAATTCTTGATTGCCTTCAAAAAACGCTGAAAGGAGGTCTGAACTCCATGTTTCGTCTTTGACAGCCAATACCCTATCAACTCTTGTGTCGCCAATATTTTCAGCATTATCAATCATAACACTGGCCAGAATATTACGACTCATTTCATCCTGGGTGAAGATCACATCGAACTGCTTCAGTCGCTCTCCCAATAAAATTCCAGGCCATTGAATGGTCCAATGCTTATCTGGAAAGTATGCACTGATTAAAGCCATAGGAATGCTTCGAGCATGAAGCGCATCCATAAAATTGAACCAAAACTCGTATTTCACGAAAATGGCAACATCAGGCCTCATCATCTCAAGAAAAGGAGTAACATTCTCAGGTAAATCAGAAGGCAAATAGGTGATAACATCAGCTAGCGGATAATCAGCCTTTGCCTCATATCCAGAGCTAGAGAAAAAAGTAACTGCAATTTGATGGTCACCTGTTTGTGCCAGCGCTTCGATCACAGGTCTTGCCTGCTCAAACTCTCCAACCGAAGCACAATGAAACCAAATGAGTGATTTGTTCTTCTCGAAGAATTCAAGGTCTCTTACCCATTGGTTTCTCGCCTTTACCCATTTTTTCACCTTTTCACTTTTTCTACTAAAAATGGGTACTAGAATCAATCCCATTCGAAGAAGTATGGTGTAAAAGCGAAGCATCATTCAATCAATAAAAGTAAAAGTCACTGGCTTGACGTTTATATAATGGGAAATACCATCTGAGCACCAGGGTGGCCAAAACATCTAACCTTTGCGTTGGATCGGCTGATTTCGTGTTGAAATTAATACTCCTTCTATTTTGAGTAAAGCCCTCATAAAACTCCGCCCCAACATAAAAATTGAGCAGCCTGTAATTACTGAAATGCTGATAGCCTATAGATTGAGAAAGCGTAAAACCATAAGTAAGATGATCATAACCTTTCTTGTATTCACCCAAAAGCTGTGGAACCTGCTCGGCTACTTCAATGATCTTTATTTTATGCTGCATAATCCCTCCTCCCAAAGCCACATGCAATCCTGAGTTGGGGTTGGGGCCAATTATCGGAAACACCTTCCCAATCCGCACCGTAGACACAAAACCTCGCTGGTATAAAAACACATCCGCAGGTCCTCCATCTTTTCCAATAATATCACCATTTTCGGTCCGCAAGGAGTTCAAAATGGAGTCTTCCTTAACTATGTTGCCGAAGAAAAAGCCATAATTAGCCTCGAGGGTATAATTTGAAGCCGATTTATACAAAAACGAGCCTCCTGCAATTCCTCCATACCCATACCTGTCACCCAAATCTCCAAATCCATTTTGGAGCCCTATTTCAGCTGAAATGGCAAAAAATCGAATGGCCGTATCTTGAATACTCTTCTGACCAAACCCAAGCGTGGTCAAAAAAAGAAGGATAGAAATAAATACTATTCTGCGCATACTGCGAAAATAGCAAAGGAATCAGCTGGGCAGAAAATCAAGCGATTCATTTGAGAATAGGGAATTCGTTGTAAAAAGAAGTGGCTTAAAAGAATATCTTTGCGCCTCATTTTTAGGACTGAATGAATCAAATTCAACTCGTAGATCTGCATACGCAGTATCTTAAAATCAAAGAAGAAATTGACACTGCCGTGCTCAATGTAATCGATAGCACTGCTTTTATCAATGGACCTGAGGTAAATTCATTTGCATCAGAACTGGAAAAATATCTGAATGTAAAACATGTAATTCCTTGCGCCAACGGCACGGATGCACTTCAAATTGCGTTGATGGCTATTGGAGCCAAACCAGGTGACGAAATCTTGACACCGAGCTTTACCTATATCGCTACGGCTGAGGTGATCGCGTTATTGCAATTAAAACCAATTTTCGTTGAGGTAGACACAGATACGTTCACCGTTGAGGTTGAAGATGCAAAATCGAAAATCACTTCAAAAACAAAGGCCATTATTCCTGTGCATCTTTACGGACAATGCGCCAATATGGATGCCGTAATGGAATTGGCGAACCAAGAAAATATTTTTGTCATTGAAGACACTGCACAAGCCATTGGCAGCGACTATACACATCGTTCAGGTAAAAAAGCAAAAGCAGGCTGCATTGGTCACATCGGAACTACTTCGTTTTTCCCATCGAAAAACCTCGGTTGCTATGGTGATGGGGGAGCAATGATGACCAATGATGATGACTTGGCAGCGAAATTGCGAATGATTTCAAACCACGGTCAACGTATAAAATATCACCACGACATTATTGGCTGCAACTCACGGCTGGATTCAATTCAGGCAGCAGTTCTCAGGGTGAAATTAAAGCACCTTGATGAGTACACAGAAGCTAGAAATGCTGCAGCACGCTATTACACTGATTCGTTTAAAGACGTAAAGGAAATTGCGACTCCTTTCCTCGCTCCTTACTCGAGCCATGGTTTTCATCAATACACGATTAAACTAGAGAATGTTGACCGCGATGCTCTTCAGGCTTATTTGAATGAAAATGGAATCCCAGCCAATATTTACTACCCTGTCCCGGTGCATTTGCAAAAAGGATATACCGAATATGGCTTCAAAGCAGGAGATATGCCCAAGACGGAAAGTTTGACATCGCAAGTACTGAGTTTACCAATGCACACCGAACTTACCGAAGATCAATTACAATACATTGTTGAACACGTTATAAGATTTATTAAAGTATGAATATTGCCGTAGTTGGGACTGGATATGTTGGATTAGTGACGGGCACATGCCTCGCAGAGACAGGCAATCATGTTGTTTGCGTTGATATTGATGAAGAAAAAGTTCAAAAAATGAAAAATGGGGTAATTCCAATTTACGAACCCCACCTAGACAATCTTTTCGAGCGAAACATTAAGCAAAAAAGATTGGAATTCACAACCAATTTGGCCGATGCAGTAAAGCACGCCAACTTGATTTTTTTGGCATTGCCTACGCCTCCTGGTGCCGATGGTTCTGCTGACCTTCAATACATCCTCAAAGTAGCCGATGATTTGGGGAAAATGCTCACAGCATACAGCATAATAATTGACAAAAGCACTGTTCCCGTTGGAACAGCCGATAAAGTTCACGCTGCGATTTCAGCAAACTATAAGGGTGAATTCGATGTAGTTTCTAACCCTGAATTTTTACGTGAAGGATTTGCAGTTGATGATTTTATGAAGCCCGATAGAGTTGTTATTGGAACGGAATCTAAACGTGCACAAGAATTGCTCGAAGAGCTATTCAAGCCATTCGTAAGACAGGGCAACCCCATCATCTTTATGGACGAAAAGTCTGCAGAGATGACCAAATATGCTGCAAATGCATTTTTAGCCACGAAAATTTCATTCATGAATGAAATCGCTAATCTGTGCGAAATAGTCGGTGCAGATGTAGATAAAGTGAGGGTTGGTATTGGATCTGATTCACGCATTGGAAATCGTTTTCTTTTTCCCGGAATAGGCTATGGCGGTAGTTGCTTCCCAAAGGATGTTCAGGCTATCGTGAAAACAGCAAAAGACCACAATTACAACCTAGAAATTCTTGAGTCTGTAATGAAGGTCAACGAATCGCAAAAAACCATCTTACTTCCTTCTATACTCAACTCTTACAAAGGCGATTTGAAAGGAAAGCATTTTGCGATGTGGGGATTAGCATTTAAGCCTGATACCGATGACATTAGAGAAGCTCCAGCCTTATACATCATAGACAAGCTGATTGAACAAGGTGCTACGGTTAAAGCATATGATCCAGAAGCCATGAGCAATGTTCAAAAGCAAATCGGAGATAAAATCGATTATGCGCTGAATGAATATGACGCTTTAGATAATGCTGACGCACTCATCATTTGCACTGAATGGTCAGTTTTTAGAACTCCTGACTTCAAAGAACTAGACTCTAGGCTTAAATCAAAAACTATTTTTGATGGAAGAAACCTATATGAGGTGAAAAAAATGAGAGAAAAAGGATACTTCTACAGAAGCATTGGCAGGGAAACAGCAAATCAATAATCAGGTGAAAAGCGTATTAATTACAGGTGCAGCAGGATTTCTAGGTTCCCATCTATGCGATAGGTTTATCCGAGAGGGATACCGCGTCATAGGTATGGATAATATGATCACGGGCGACCTGAAGAATATCGAACACCTTTTCGCAGATGAAAATTTCTCATTTTATCATCATGATGTAAGCTCTTTCGTACATGTGCCGGGCAAGCTAGATTACATTCTGCATTTTGGATCGCCTGCCAGTCCGATTGATTACTTAAAAATCCCGATCCAAACTTTAAAAGTGAGCTCTCTGGGCACGCACAACTTACTCGGACTTGCTCGAGCGACGAAAGCCCGCATATTGGTTGCTTCCACTTCAGAAGTATATGGGAATCCTCTCGAACATCCTCAAACGGAGGAATATTGGGGTAATGTGAATCCAGTTGGGCCTCGAGGAGTATATGACGAAGCAAAAAGGTTTCAAGAAGCCATGACCATGGCCTACAACCGCATTCATAATCTTGAGACGAGAATCGTGCGAATTTTCAACACCTACGGTCCGCGTATGCGATTGAATGACGGAAGAGTGTTGCCAGCATTTATAGGTCAAGCCCTTCGAGGAGAGGATATCACCATTTTTGGTGATGGAAGTCAAACACGATCATTCTGCTTTATGGATGATTTAATTGAGGGAATTTACCGACTGCTACTCAGTGATTATTCATTGCCAATGAATATTGGCAACCCGGACGAAATTTCTATCAAAGATTTTGCCGAGGAAATTATCAAATTGACAGGAACGAATCAAAAAGTAGTTTATAAAGATCTACCTGAAGGGGACCCAGAAAAACGCAGGCCAGATATTTCCAAAGCAAAAAAAATTCTGGGTTGGGAACCAAAAGTGCAAAGAGCTGAAGGACTGAAAATCACTTACGATTACTTCAAGCAACTTTCACAAGAAGAACTACATAAAAACGAACACAAGAACTTTGATGCCTATTTCAGATAACATGGAATATTTCGCGCACGATACGGCTATTATAGACGAAGGATGTACCATAGGCAAAGGGACCAAAGTATGGCATTTCAGCCATGTAATGCCTAACTGCGTAATTGGAGAAAATTGTAATATAGGTCAGAACTGCGTGATTTCTCCTGATGTAATTTTAGGTAACAACGTAAAAATTCAGAACAATGTTTCTGTTTACACTGGAGTGGTCTGCGAGGATGATGTTTTTTTAGGCCCGAGTATGGTATTCACCAACGTAGTTAACCCCAGAAGTGGTGTAAATAGACGGGGTCAGTATACAAAGACCATCGTCAAAAAAGGTGTGTCCATCGGAGCCAACGCCACGATTGTTTGTGGTCATGACATCGGTGAGTACGCATTTATTGGTGCAGGAGCTGTGGTAACCAAAGAAGTTCCAGCTTATGCGCTTGTTGTTGGAAATCCAGCCAAACAAATTGGGTGGATGAGTGAATTTGGACATCGATTAAATTTTAATTCAGACGGCATGGCAACATGCCCTGAATCATCTTCAACATATAGACTCGAAAACGGAAGGGTCTCTAAACTTTAATTATTGGATATGAGTAATCTGTACGATCAAATTTTGAAAAAAGAAGCTAAAATCGGAGTCATCGGTTTAGGTTATGTGGGATTGCCAATTGCCTTGGCATTTGCAAAAAAAGTAGCTGTTGTTGGTTTTGATATCAATGCAGAACGCGTTGCAATGATGAATAATCACATCGATCCGAGTGATGAATTAGAAGCAAGCGACTTCGAAAACAGTGACATCACTTTTACAACCAACACAGATGACCTCAAGG
>Ga0181564_10005679_pt1 | contig 10317 bp, 10 predicted proteins | sample 011ome_24_FD_134512 | JGI IMG/M metagenome (GOLD analysis project Ga0181564, IMG submission 134512) | Coastal salt marsh microbial communities from the Groves Creek Marsh, Skidaway Island, Georgia - 011513CT metaG (megahit assembly) | ecosystem: Environmental > Aquatic > Marine > Intertidal... | reverse complement strand
CTTCAGCTTTTGACCGGCCTTGAAGGTCACCACGCGGCGGGCAGAGATGGGAATTTCTTCTCCGGTCTTGGGGTTGCGACCCGGTCGCTGACGTTTGTCGCGCAAATCGAAATTGCCAAATCCCGAGAGCTTTACCTGCTCATTGTTTTCGAGGCAAATTCGAATCTCTTCGAAAAACTGTTCTACCAATTCTTTGGCTTCGCGCTTGTTTAAGCCAAGACGTTCGTGGAGCCGGTCGGCCATTTCAGATTTGGTCAGCGCAGTCATATCGTCTTCAGTGCCTCAGTTTGGCACCCAATTTTTCGCCCAAGGATTCAACAACTTGTGACAGAGATTCACTAATCTCTTCATCCGTTAGGGTGCGACTTTGATCCCGGAAAGTCAAACCGATGGCCAAACTTTTCTCGTTTTCCGATACCCCATCGCCTTCATAGACGTCAAAAATTCGCGCGTCGGCCAGCGATGGGCCCGCCGCAGAACGAGCACAATCAACCACGGCAGCCGACGGAATTTCTCGACTTACTAATAGCGCGATATCCCGACGCACCTCAGGGAACTTTGAAATCTCCTGATAATCCGGCAAGACCCGGCTCGCTACCGAGGCCAATATAAGCTCGGCAACCAGCGTCTGCTCGGGCAGGTTCATGTGGCTTGCTGTGCGCGGGTGAATGCGCCCCATGATGCCTATGACCTCGTCTCCGAGCAGGATTTCTGCGGTCTGCCCATCATGTAAACCGGGCCTCACTGCCGAACGGAATGCCAGCGTTTGATCGGCGGCCTGCAACAGCGCCTCAATCTCACCCTTCATGTCGAAGAAGTCGACCGATTTAGCACTCGATGACCAACCCTCGGGCATCCGGCGACCGCACAGCAGCAAAGCGAGCATGGGTGTTTGCGCCAGCTGTTGGCCGGGCATAAAACGCAATCCTGTCTCAAACAACCGTACTCGATTTTGCTGGCGATTGAGATTGTGAGCAGCAGCACCCAGCAACCCTGGAATCAGTGAGGTGCGCATGACGGCGAGGTCACTGGAGATCGGATTTTTGAGTGCGACCGGCTCGATCTCCGGGTCTATGAGCTGCTGAAGCTCCGGGCTCACAAAGCTAAAGGTGATGGCCTCGTTGAATCCCCGAGCGACCAGCCGCTGCTTGATCACTGACTGTGATAATGCAGACTCTGCTAGAGCACCGGCTGACGCCGCGCCACGCACGGGTTCAACGGGAATGTTGTCGTAACCGTGAATGCGCGCAATCTCCTCAAGTAAGTCAGCTTCGCGGCCCATATCAAAGCGCCAACTGGGTGCGGTGCAAAGCCAGCTACCGCTGTCTGCATCGGCCTTTACGGTAAAACCCAAGCCTTCAAAGATACGCGTGACCTCATTGGCAGCCAGGTCGATGCCCAACATCCGTTGGATGGAGCTAGCTTTCAGGGTGACAGGCTCGCGCCGGGGCAAATCCGCCTCAGACGTGATATCGACAACTGGCCCAGCCTCGCCGCCGACACACTCAAGGAATAGTTGTGTCGCGCGCTCGACGGCCTGATAGGCCAGCTCGGGGTCCACGCCCCGCTCGTAACGATGGGACGCATCGGTGTGCAAGCCATAGTGACGCGCCCGACCGGCCATCAGTTCAGGGGCAAAAAAAGCGGCCTCGAGAAAGAGGTGACGGGTTCCGGTACTAATACCGCTGCCCTCTCCGCCCATGATGCCCGCCATGGCCAGGGCTTTCTGGTGATCCGCAATGACCAAAGTATCCGGCGTGAGCACACGCTCCTCACCATCAAGCAACGTGATGCGCTCCTCGGCCTGGGCCTTTCGTACCCTTATGCCCCCTTCCAGCGCGTCGAGATCAAAGGCATGCAAAGGCTGGCCAAGCTCGAGCATCACGTAATTGGTGACATCTACCACCGCATCGATCGACCGGATGCCGGCACGGCGCAATCGCTCGACCATGTAAAGTGGCGTTGGTCTGGAAACATCGACATCGCGAATGACGCGCCCCAGATAACGCGGGCAATCAGACGGCGCTGTGACCTCGACGAGCAGCGTTTGATCAATCGACGCTGGCACAGCCTCAATGGCAGGCGCACTCAACGCGGTCTCCGTGACCACTGCCAAGTCACGAGCCACACCCGCGATGCTGAGACAATCAGCCCGGTTGGGTGTCAGGCCAATTTCAATCAGTCGATCGTTGAGATCGAGATAGTCTTCAATCGGCGCACCGACCGGCGCATCCGCCGCCAGTGCGAGGAGCCCGTCATGGTCTTCTGATAGGTTTAACTCGGCACCGGAGCACAGCATGCCCTGAGATTCGACGCCACGCAGCTTGGCCTTTTTGATTTTGATGCCGCCGGGCAGCTTCGCGCCGGGCTGCGCCAATGGCGCCTTGAGCCCGGCCGCGGCATTCGGTGCGCCACAAACGATCTGTACCGTCTCAGTGCCGGTGTTGACGCTGCAAACGCGCAGCTTGTCAGCATCGGGGTGCGGTTCAGCCAAGACGATCTCCGCCACGACGACGCCATTGAGACCGTCCGCCAAGGGTGTCACCGCATCAACTTCCAAACCCGCCATCGTGAGCGTGTGCGCCAGCGCCTCAACGTCGAGGTCGGGGTTCACCCACTCACGTAACCAGTTTTCAGAGAGAATCACGCTACCACCTCACCGGAACTGCGCGAGAAAGCGCAGGTCATTCTCGAAATTGAGCCGCAAGTCACCGATGCCATAGCGCAACATGGCCAAGCGCTCTACGCCCATGCCAAAAGCAAAACCCTGAAAGCGCTCAGTATCAACGCCGCTCATTTCCAACACTCGCGGGTGCACCATGCCGCAGCCCATCACCTCCAACCAACCGGTGCCGCTACAAATGCGGCAACCCTCACCCGCGCACTTCACGCACTGGATATCCACCTCTGCCGAGGGCTCGGTAAAGGGAAAATAAGAAGGACGGAAGCGAACCGCCAACGCATCTTGCTCAAAGAACGCGTGCAGGAAATTCTGAATAATGCCCTTCAGCTGACCGAAGCTGACATTCTCATCGATCAGCAATCCCTCAACCTGATGAAACATAGGCGAATGAGTCAAGTCAGAGTCGCAGCGATAGACTCTGCCAGGGCAAATCACCCTTAGCGGGGGCTCCCGTGTCTCCATGGTGCGCACCTGTACGCCTGAAGTATGGGTGCGCAATACATGGGTGTCGTCAATGTAGAAGGTATCGTGCATAGCCCGTGCTGGGTGATGCGCAGGAATATTGAGGGCCTCGAAGTTGTGATAGTCGTCTTCGATCTCGGGCCCTTCGACCACCTCGAAACCCAGCGCAGCAAAATAACCTGCCATGCGCTCGATCGTGCGGGTGATCGGATGCAGCGCGCCCAAATCTTCGCGTCGCCCCGGCAAGGTGACATCGAGCGCCTCCGCCTCTAACTGCGACGCTATCGCGGCCTGCTGAAGCGCCTCTTTACGTTCGCTGATCTGCTCGTTGAGGAGCTGTTTGACGGCATTGATCTCGGCACCGACTTTGGGTCGCTCGGCAGCATCTAACTGGCCAAGCGATTTCAAAAGGTCTGTGACACGCCCTTTTTTGCCCAGCCATTCGACGCGCAGCTTCTCTAACGCGGCTGAATCTATCGCGGATTCAATCGCGGCGGTGGCTTCAGCTTTCAATTCATCCAGTGCTTGCATCGGTATGATGTTGCGTAGTCGCTCTCAGGGGTGTCAATACAAAAAGGGGAGACAAGCGCCTCCCCTTTGTTGTGTTAGTCAGGCGTCGTTAAGCAGCCAAAGCGGTGCGAGCGCGCTCCACAACCGCGGCAAACGCCTCTTTGTCGTGTACCGCCAAATCGGCGAGGACACGTCGGTCCAGCGCGATATCCGCTCGCTTCAAGCCATTTATCAGTCGGCTGTAGGTCAAACCATTGGCGCGGGACTGAGCATTGATGCGGGTAATCCACAGCGCACGGAACTGACGCTTGCGCTGCCTTCTGTCCCGATAGGCATACTGTCCGGCTTTGGTGACAGCCTGCTTGGCGACTCGAAACACGCGTGAGCGCGCGCCGTAGTAACCCTTGGCTTTCTTAAGAATTTTCTTGTGACGACGGTGCGCCGTCACTCCACGTTTTACGCGAGGCATAGGTCAGGTCTCCTGATGAAATACAGCGTTATTTAGCGCGCAGCATGCGATCGATTAGTACTTCGTCTGACTTATGAATCATCGAAGTCCCTCGCAACTGTCGCTTACGCTTGGTCGTCATTTTGGTCAGGATGTGGCTCTTATAAGCACTCTTGCGCTTATAACCACCTGCCGTTTTTTTAAACCGCTTGGCGGCCCCGCTGTGAATTTTTGCTTTAGGCATGTTTACTACTCCGCATTGGCACGCACCGATTTCTCAGCCGTGGTTAACATCATCGGACGTCAGGGCATTCACGGGCCACTAACTCCGCTTTTTGGGGGCGATGACCATCGTCAGCTGTCGACCTTCCATTTTCGGGAACTGCTCGACATTACCTAACTCTGCCAGATCAGCCTCTACTCGCTTGAGTAACTCCATGCCGATTTCCTGGTGGGCCATTTCACGGCCGCGATAACGCAGCGTGACTTTGGCCTTATCGCCGTTTTCGAGGAAACGCACCAGGTTGCGCAGCTTTACCTGATAGTCTCCTTCCTCCGTCCCTGGACGAAACTTCATTTCCTTGATTTGGGTGCGTTTGGCACGTTTTCGCTGTGCTGCTTTCTGCTTCTTGGACTCAAAGACGTGCTTGCCATAGTCCATGATTTTGCAGACGGGCGGGTCGTTCTCCGCCATCATCACCAGATCCATGCCGACGGCTTCCGCAGCGGCCTGAGCCTCAGCGTTGGTCACAATGCCAACCTGCTCGCCTTTCTCATTAACCAAGCGGATGTTCTCCGCCGTAATCTGGTCGTTAGTCAGCGCCTTTTTGCTGTTGCCTTCGCTCTTGATACTGCCTCTCTCCCATCAAGGTTTCACTGTTGGGGGCAGGTATCCGGACTACTGAGAACAATCGGGCACTTCCTCCAACACAAACAGGAGCGCGAGTTTACTGCCCGAAACACCGATTCACAAGAAAAAAGAAGGGCGATAAATTGCTCCTCCGCGCACTCCCGCAGGGTTAGAGAGTCGGGGCTGTGAGTGTTGCCAGCGGCAGATATGCACCCCGCGACAGGCGAATCATTGTCAGCGGCGATTGCTCACCGTTGACAAGGCCATCAGGGTACCGAGTTCCCTACCCGCCTTGTGCAACGGGTCAGGCTGTGACAGCCAGGCGGGTCCAGTCCCGAGGGGTGCAACCGAAGCGCCTCTGGAAAAAGCGGCTAAAGTTGCCCGAGGTGGCGTATCCGAGTTGCTCGGCGATGGTCTGCATGGGAAACACGCCACTGTCCAAAAGCGGCACACACATCTCGGCGCGCACATCGTCGACCAGATCCGAGAATCGGCAGGACAACTCTCGCTCAAAGCGGCGCTGCAGTGTGCGCTTGTCACAGTTGAGGCGCGCCGCCAGCTGAGTCAAGTCGCAATCACCAGAAGGCAGGTGGCCTCTGATCCAACTGCAGGTATCGTTGCGCAGTAATTCGGCTTTTGCGTCTTCCTGATACCGATCTAGTTCTCTCACCAACTCTGGCGTGTCTACAATCTCTCGACGAAGAGGATTGGGCAAGGTCAGGCAGGCGCGCGACATCAATAATTCAGTTTCGGGTGCGTTACTCTGGATCGGTACGCCTAGGAAATTGCTGGGCCATTCTGTGCCCGACCAACACGGTTTAATGCGAATCAACGTGGGCTGAAACGCGTCGCCCAAGGCAGATTTGAACCCCGCAACCAATTGGAATACGCCTAATACACACATCCGCTCAGCCTGAGAGATCGAGATATCTGCGGGTCGGTCGAGCCAGGCCGTGAGCGCCGCATGATCACCTCGCATGCTACCTGTCCAATACAGCGGCTCAGCGTGGCGGCAATTAAACATCAGCACAACGCGCAGCGCGTCAGCAACGGTCTTGGAACGCTCAATCAACGGTGCCATCACGCCGCTGACCCGATGGTCCTGCGCTTCGGCCAGTTTCAACAAAGGGAGATTCGAATCAGCGCAGAGCGCATCCAGAATTGTCGCCACGTCGGTTGACACCAGCATCGGCCCCAAGCCAAAGGGATCAGAGGCCGCATCGATGGTTCGCTCAAAGCGATCCAAGCATTTGGAGGTCTCGAGAAGCGGCTTGGCGCCCCATAGCGCCGAAGTACTGATCGCTTGTCCCATTGCTACCCCTGAGAAATTTGTTCTGGTTCTTCTTGCATTGCCGCACGAAGGTACCAGAAAAGAAAGCGTCTATCACTTTTGTGGTTTATTACTAAAAGTTATTTATTAAGACAGGTTGGAATATCCCCGGGTCAGCTCCCCCCGCCAAGCAGCGCACCACGCGAACCGAGAGTAAGGCATACTCGGATGACAGAACCTAGAGGTTAGCTATGGATCCGCAGCAGAGGGATTCCTTCATCACATTATTCGAGCCGCGTCAGACCCAAGTTGGGCGTGCGGTGCGGGCGGCCACCGAGTGCAGCCACCGTAGCGGTCCACGCGACTCATGGTGGCTTGGCGCCGCTCTCGCTCTGGGGAGCGGTCTAAGCCTATCCACCGGGTTCGTGTTTGCGCAGTCGGATGAATCCTCGAACGCCAATAGCATCAGTGTGCAGTTTGGACAGGTGACCCAACACTATCTGACTACTTGGTCAGACCCCACTCTCCCCGCGGGCGTGTGGCGCGGGCTGCCACCCGGTCACTTTGAAGAGGGCACTGCTGGCGATGTCTCGCCAACGACCAATGCGTCTGAGAAGGACATGGCCCCGTCCTCTTTTGAGGAGAAACCGGAGGAGCCGGCTGATGAGGCCGTGCTTTACGCAGTGGATCTGGGTGAAGGCGGCATGACCATGATCGTCAGCGCCAAGCGGGTCTTTCGCCCCGGCGACTGTGTTGCAGTGGAGCGGGCGAACAACTATCTCAACCTGCGAGGCATGAACCGCGGCTTCTGCAACCCCGACAATCAAGCTACGACACGACAGTTGCGGCCAGACAATGTGGCAGCAGCCCAACGATGCAGAAAGGCAAGAGAGCAGCTGCCGTTAGGCAGTGTCGTCGACAATCGCGCTCTCAAGCGCGAAGAAATCGGAATGCTGTGCGATGGCAGTTAGTGAAGAGGGAAACATGACGTTACGCGCCTGTTACAACACGCCGCCCCAACATGCATCCGGCTTGCGCCGATGGCCTCCGTGTCAACCCGGAGCGAGGATGTGGCTTTTCATTGGTTTGTTGCTCAGTGCTATAGCGGGATGCAGTAGCAATAAGACGCAACCTATCAGCGAGGGCTATGTTCAGGCCGTTACTGGCCTCAACAATGGTTTGGCGCTGCATGTGGATGATGCATCCAGGCGAGACAGCGCAATGACTGCGCTGCAGCAGGCCGATAGCCTGATTCGCCAGGCGGTGGAGCGTAAAGACGAAGCTGTAAAGGCCTTCTCCAAGACCAATGCAGACTTCGATGCCACGCCGGAACAACTAAGCGCCACTGTCACCGCAAACCAATCGAGCAACAGCAGTGACTTGGAGACGCTGATTGAGCTCATCGCGACATTTCAATCTTCTCTGACCAGCGAAGAGTTGATCGAGCTCTACCCTGAGCGCGCGGAGTTCGCTGCGCAAACACTGACGCTACTGAACGGGAGTTAAGACATGCTCATTGCGTTGCTGACTGTGATGCTTCTGGGAGGGGGCAGTTACGATCTCTCGACATTCATTGCAGAGGGTCAAGATAACATCGAGAGCGCTGTCGACGATCCGCAGCGTCGCCAGACCGCCCTGGACATTCTGCTGGCGATGGAAGACTTCATGTCGTCAGACAATAGCGAGACCTCTGCACTCATTGAACGCACCCAACAGGCTTTTTCCGAAGAAAAAGTCTGGTCGGCTGAAGAGCTGGACGCACTGTTCGCAGAAGCCAGATCGTTGAAGACCGAGAGAGCTGAACGCTTCATTAAGCTACGGCTAGAGTTAAAAGCTGCCCTCACCGGCGAGGAGTGGGCCGAGGTGTTTCCCAGCTCCTAATCCCATGTGTCATCAATCAGCCTGAGTGCGCCCTTTGCGCGCGACCTCGGCCGCGAGGGTTTCAAGCAATCCCTCTTGTGTGAGAGACCCCAAGTCCTTCCCGTGCCGTGCACGCACAGACACCTCTCCAGACGCCATCTCTTTGTCCCCCACCACCACCACATAGGGCACCTTGGCCAGCTCCAGCTCGCGGATTTTGAAGCCAATCTTCTCGTTGCGGAGATCTGTCTCGGCGCGGAAGCCCGCCGCCTGCAGACGCTCCGCGACTTCAGTCGCATAAGCGGCGTGCTTATCCGTGATGTTCACCACCACCGCCTGCTTGGGCGCCAACCACACCGGGAACGCGCCCTCATAGTGCTCAATCAAAATACCGATGAACCGCTCAAAGGAACCGAGCACTGCGCGGTGCAACATCACCGGCACCTTGCGCGCGCCGTCCTCAGCCACATATTGGGCATCGAGGCGGCCCGGCATGGAGAAATCAACCTGGATGGTGCCGAGCTGCCAGATACGGCCGATGCAGTCTTTCAGTGAGAACTCGATCTTCGGTCCATAAAAAGCGCCCTCTCCGGGCAGTTCTTCCCAAGGCAGCCCCTTGGCGTTGAGTGCCTCGGCGAGTGCCGCCTCGGCGCGGTCCCAGTCCTCATCAGAACCGACCCGCTCGACAGGACGGGTCGAGAGCCGATAGATCACCTCACTAAAACCGAAGTCGGCGTAGACCTCGTGCAGCATGTCGATGAACTGGGACACCTCGGGCTGGATCTGCTCTTCAGTACAGAATATGTGGGCGTCATCCTGCGTGAAACCGCGCACGCGCATGATGCCGTGCAGGGAACCCGAGGGCTCGTTGCGGTGGCAACTGCCGAACTCAGCGAGCCGCAACGGCAGGTCGCGATAGGACTTCAGGCCCTGATTGAAGACCTGCACGTGGCAAGGGCAGTTCATCGGCTTCACTGCGAACTGACGCTCCTCGGCCTCCAGCGTGAACATGCCCTCGGCGAACTTGTCAGCGTGCCCTGAGCGCTGCCACAAACTAATATCCACCACCTGCGGCGTTTTGATTTCCTGATAGCCAAACGCTAATTGCTTCTCGCGCATGTAGCGCTCGATGGTCTGGTAAACACTCCAGCCCGCGGGATGCCAGAACACCATGCCCGGCGCTTCTTCCTGGGTATGGAACAGATCGAGCTTTTTGGCGATCTTGCGGTGGTCACGCTTCTCGGCCTCGGCGATGCGATTGAGGTACGCCTTGAGCTGCTTTTTGTTGGCCCAGGCGGTGCCATAAATACGCTGCAGCTGCTGGTTGTTGGCATCGCCGCGCCAGTAGGCACCGGCCACCTTGGTCAGTTTGAAGGCCTGCAGCTTGCCGGTGCTGGGCACATGCGGGCCGCGACAGAGATCCATCCACTCGCCCTGCTTGTAGATCGTGATCTCCTCGTCGCCCGGCAAGTCTTCAATGATCTGCACCTTGTAGTGCTCACCCATGTTGCGGAAGATTTCGATCGCCTTATCGCGGGGGCTGACGATGCGCTCAACGGTCAAATCATCGGCGGCGATCTCCGCCATGCGCTTCTCGATGTTCTCAAGGTCTTCGGGCGTAAAGTTATGACCTGAGGCAAAGTCGTAATAAAAACCGTCCTCGACCGTCGGCCCGATGGTGACCTGCGTACCGGGAAAGAGTTGCTGCACTGCTTGCGCCAGCAAATGCGCGGTGGAGTGACGAATAATCTCAATCGCCGCCTCGTCGCGATCGGTGAGAATACTGAGCGTGGTGTCACGCTCAATCACATGGGAGGTATCGACCTCGCGGCCGTCGACCACGCCGGCAAGCGCGGCTTTGGCGAGACCCGCGCCAATATCGGCGGCGACATCAAACACCGTGACCGGGGCGTCAAAAGTGCGTTGGGATCCATCAGGGAGGGTAACAACAGGCATAGAGCGCTCCTTATCCAGTGGCGGCCGTTACCAGAGGCCGCGTGAGAAGGGCTGCATTTTGTCAGAGCAGTGTCAGATTGCAAAGCGTAAAAGATACCGCGAGAGGGCAAAGGAGCAGACATCTGGTAGCGGCCAGCCTCAGAGCACAGGGCTACCCAGCGAATGCCACCTGCTTGAGCTCGGTAACCTCATCTCTGAGTGCCGCCGCTTCCTCAAATTCGAGGTTTTTGGCGTGCTCGAGCATTTTTTGCTCCATGTCAGCGATCTTGCGGCCGAGG
>Ga0181564_10005678_pt1 | contig 10318 bp, 4 predicted proteins | sample 011ome_24_FD_134512 | JGI IMG/M metagenome (GOLD analysis project Ga0181564, IMG submission 134512) | Coastal salt marsh microbial communities from the Groves Creek Marsh, Skidaway Island, Georgia - 011513CT metaG (megahit assembly) | ecosystem: Environmental > Aquatic > Marine > Intertidal zone... | reverse complement strand
GGTTGGCTGCTCGTGTTGGGACGGGTTTCCTCCGCGGCGGACGCGGAAGCGGCGGAAGCGCCGTCGTCCTCCTCCCCGGGGAGGAAATCGCGCGCCGGACGCGCGCGCCCGAGCCCGAGCTCCTTCTCCATCGCCAGCTCCTCCATGTACCACGGCGCCGCCGTCGTGGCGCGCAGCGCGTCCACGGCGCCCATCCTGTGCTCGCCCGGCAGCTCGCCGGAGTGCGGGGCTCGCGCGTCGCCGCCGCCGCGGTGGTACGAGCGGAGCAGCACCAGCGTGGAGGGCTGCCGCGAGACGAGCGAGGACACCAGGCACACGCGCGGAGGGCGAGGACGCCGAGGCGTAAAAGTTGGTCGAGAGGAAGAACGGGAACCTCCCTCCTCGAGCGTCTCGTCCCCGTCGTCTCGCGCGCCGGCGGCGTACCACCTCGGGTGCGCGGCCGCGGCGTACAGCGGCTGGCTCGCCTCCGGGCCGAGCATGTCGCTCATGACGCGCTCGAACGCCTTCGCGGCGGCGTGCCCCGGCCCGCGGCGCAGCAGGTCGTAGTACCCGTCCGGCTTGAACACCTCGCCGGCCATCGCGTCGTACAAGTCGCCCACCTCGTCGAGCGTGAGCCGCAGCAGCCCCGCGCCGAGCGCGATGACGCCGCCCGTGGACGTGCCCACGATCAGGTCGAAGCACTCGCCCACGCACCACGCGCCCGCGGCGCGCATGATGCGCGCGAGCATCACGATCGTCGCCAAGCCGCGGATGCCGCCGCCGTCCAGGCACAACACGCGCACGCTTCGGTCGCGCGGCGGCGGCGAGGTTTCAATCGAGCCCGCGTCCTCCGGCGGATCGGGATCGGGATCCCGAAACGCGCGCTCCAGCAGGGGCGCGCCGGCGTCGCCCAGCGCATACGCCACGCGCATCGCGCACGACCACCGCCGGGACGCGGAGGCTTCCGAGGCGTCGTAGCGGCACATCGTGTCGCACGCGTCGACTGGCGCCGCGTCTTCGCCTTCTTCGGAAGGCACGGCGGCGACGAGAGAGCCCGGCGCGTCAGTCGTCGCGAACGCTTCCGCCGCCGACGGCGCGTCGGCGTCCGTCGTCGTCGAGTTCGGCTCGGGAACCGGCTCGGGAACCGCCGCCGGCGCGGCTCCCCCTATGCCCAGGTACTTCGCTGCGCCGCCCCATGACCACCCGCCGTCCGATTCGCGAGAAGTGGCGGCGGTCAAAGAAGCGCCGGTTTCACCACAGGTATCGGCCCCGGTATCAGAAACCCCCCAGGTCTCCGTCTCGAGGCTCGCCAAACGCGCTGAACGGCTCGACGCGCTCCGCGCAACACGCGCGGGGTCCTTGGCGTCGCGGCGCTCGCGGTCCTCGCGCGCGCGCGCGAGCCAGTGCAGGCCGTGCACGCGCCCCGCGCCGCAGCTGGCGCGCCGGCTCGCGCGCCCCGCGGCGCCGCGTGCGCTGGGGCGCCGCGACATGGCCCGCACGAGCGCGGCGCCGCATCGCCGCGCGACGCACGCCGCGCTGCCTTCGCCGTCGCGGGGCTCGGCGAGAACGCGCGCCTCCCACCGGGGCTGAGGTTCCACGTCTGTTGGCGTCTGTTGGCGTCTCTCCATCTCCGCGAACGCCGACGCGGGCGCGCAGAACGCGGGCACGCGCAGCGGCGTGTCGAAGTTGGGGCTGGGCAGCAGGCTCTGCGCGGGGGGGTACTTGGGCGCGCGATCGGGCCACAGGAACACCACCGCCACCGCGCCGGCGGCTTGCGCCAGGTGCGCGAGGCGAGGCGCCTGCCGGACGACGTGCTCGTGCGCGCGCCAGCCGCCGCGCTCGCCGCGGAACACGGCGACGGCGCCGACCAAAGAAACGTCTTCGGTCTCGGGCTCGGTCTCGCGACGATCCGGGGGGTCGTCGGCGGACGTCCGTCCGCCCCGCGACGAGGCGCCGTCGCGCGCGCCGCGCGCGGACCCGACCCCACGCGGAGGAGTGAGACGAGCCTCAGCCTCGACGGCGTCCTCCAGCTCCGACTCGCCCAGCCACATCACCTCGTCGCTCCCGGCGTCGCTCCCGCCCCAGGGCTCGATGTCCTCGTCGTCCTCGGCGCGCGAGGCGTTCGCGAGCGCGGCTTCGTCGGCGTCCGCGTCGGTCTCGCCCCCGGGGCGGAGCGATAGCGATGACGACGAGGCCTCGCGCCGCGCGGACGTCGAGGCGCCTTGTCCGAAGCTGGGCGGCTTCGTTTCCGTTTTTAAAACGGGCGCCAAAGCTTCGCGCGAGAAGCGGCGCGTCGCCGCGGGGAGCGAGGCGGGCGCCGTTTCGCGGCGTTTTGGGTCCGGCGCGGGGACGTCCAGGAAACAGACGCGCCCGCGGACGGTGCCGTCGCCCTCGCTGCCGCCGAACGCGCCGCGGTGCGGCGCCCGCGCGAACCCCGCGCGGATCGCGCGGATCGTCCCGAGCGGCGCGCGCCGTTCGGGACGATCCGCGCGCTCCGCGGCGCGTTCCTCGGCGAACACCTCGAGCTCGGCGACGCGCAGGTCGGCGTCCGCGAACGTCTCGACGCACGCCTCGATCTCGGGGACGCTCGCGCGCCCCAGGGTGCCGCGCCAGCTCGCCAGGAACGCGCGCACCACGGCCTCGACCGCGCCATCTCTCCGCGCCGCCTCGGCGAGACACGCCGCGCCGTTGCGCATGAGCACGCGAGCCAACGCGCGCGCCAGCGTCCGCGCCTCCGCCGCGACTTCGCCTCGGGCTTCGCTTCCGGCTTCGACGCCCAGCAGGTCGCCTTCGGGGGAGAGCAGCGAGCGGAGGCGCCTGGCCAGGAACTCGGATGCACCCGCGTTGACGAGCTCGGAGGCTGCGAACGCGCTCCCCCCCGCGGCGATGTCCACGAACAACGCCTCGGCGGCGCGGGCCAGCTCGAGCTCTTCGTCCGTGAGGGTGCGATACGTCTCGCGCAGCCGCGACGACGGCGGCCACTTCGCGGCGGCGAACTTGGACGATGCAAAGTCCACCAGCGCTTTCACCACGCCGTACACCTCCACGCGGTTCCCCAGTGTGGCCGATCGCGCCTTTTTTGAGGACGGATGACTGTCCGTCCCCGCGTCCGTCCCCGCCGTCCCGAGCGCGCCGTCCCCGCGCTCGAGCCGCGCGGAGTCCTCGGGCGGGCCGTCGTCAAAGGGCTCGGGCCCGACCGCGGCGAACCCCGGTGAGCCGCTCGTCGCGTCGCGCGGGCCGCTAGAGTCATCCGCCAGAAAACCTTTGACGTCAAAGGTTTCGTTCGCGCGAGGAGGCTCGAACGCCGCGCCGAGAAAAACGGCGCGCGCGTGCGCGTCCTTTACCAGCCGCAGGTACCTCCCCACCCGCGTCTCCTCCGCCGCCCACGCCTTGACGCCGCCCCAGGGCTCGCGCCCCCAGCTGGACCAGGGCACGCGCCAGTCGCTGGTGGTCAACGCGATCCCCGAGCCCGCGCCGCCGCGAACCAGCGCGGGGAACCACTCGTCGTCCGGGAAGGTTTCGTATCCCTCGTCGCCGTATCCCCCGTCGCCGTCCGCGCCGGCGCCGCGCGCCAGCGTCAAGGTGACCCTGGCGCGGTCCTTGGGCGTCTCGCCAAACTCCGCCCACGCGCGGCGCTCGACGCCGCCGGGGCCGCACGCCGCGAGCACGGCCACGCCCGCGGGCTGCCCCGGGACGCGCGACGCCGCCTTCGCCGCCAGCCTGGTCGCGCGGCTGGCGCCCAGCGTCTCCAGCGCGGCGTCCAGCGCGGCGGCGACGCCGAAGTCGTCGCCGTCCTTCCCGGGGGCCATCGCCCAGGCGCCGGCGGTGGTCAGGGCCACGAAGTGCGCGCCCCACTTGGCGCGCCTCGAGCTCCCCGCCCTGAGCTCGCCCGCGACGAACGCGTGGCGCAGCGACTCGCACGCCGCGCGCGCGGCGTCTGCGCGGCGCCCGCCGGAGACGTCCCAGGTCCGGTCGTACGCCACGGACAAGTCGGACGCGCGGACGACGACGACGTTGACGCCGCGCTCGGCGCCGAAGGGCCCGACGCCGCGCGTCGTCGTCTCCCACGCGCCCTTCGGCGGAGTGATCCGCGGACGGTCTCGTTCGTGACAACGCGCCGGACGCTGGTCGTGTTTGGTCGTGTTTTCGTTTTCGTTCGCGCACGCCACGGGTGACCCGTCAACCGGGGACGTCGCCGACGGAGATCGCGCGCCGACTTCGGCGCCGGACGCGACGTCGGTCTTTTCGCCCACCACCACGTCGGCGTAGGCGACGGTGGGGATGGACGCGCCCGGACTCGCCGCCTCGATCACGGCGGCGCTCCCGCGCGCGGGGCTCCCCGCGCCACGCGGCGTGGCCGTCAGGGACGAGCCGCTCGCGCCGCTCGCGTGCTCGCGCTCGGCGGGCGTCGCCCGGCGGAACTCAGCGTGCCCGAGCGAGACGCGGCGCGCGCCGCCGTTGTGCGCGTTGTACCCGCCGCCGAGCGCGGCGAGCTGCACGAGCGCCATGCGCGCGTCCGCCCTGCTGGTGGAGAAGACCGCCTCGAGCTCGCCGACGGTGAACCCCGCCAGAGCGACCGCGTAGGTTCGATCCGGGGGAAGCCGCACCTGTTTCTTTCTTCGCGCGCCCTCTTCCTTGCTCACGTCGTACAGCACGCTTCGCTTGCGCGTGTGCACGGTGAGCCCCTCGGCGGCGGCGCGCAGGAACAAGTCGCCGACCACGTCGGCGTGGTACTCGTCCTCCCTCAGCACGGGCAGCACGTCCACGGCGAGCCGCCAGCCGTCCCGGCCGCTCGCCTCCGTGGGCAGCGCGCTGGGGGACCAGGAGATCTCGAGGACGTCGCGGCCGACACGCGTCAGCTTCAGAGGCGAGGTGACTTTGACGTTGGACACCTCCGTCTCGCGCGACGCGCTCTTGCCGGACGGGAGGCTCTTGGAGGCTCTGCCGGTGTCCCCACTCGTGGCGCCGAGCCCGACCCGCGCCGCGACGCCCGCGCCCGAGAACCGCACGACGTACGCGTCGGCGACGGGGAGGTCCTTGGGAACGACCCAGCGCACGCGCACGGAACCGTCGTTCCCCGCGCGCGTCCTCTCGATTTGGCGCCACCATCGGCCGCTCCAACTTCTGGCGTCCGCGATGGAGACGGTGACAGCCTCGTGCGGCGCGAACTCCTCCGCGCTCAAGACGCACACCGAGCCGTGCTCCAGCACGTCCCCGGACCGAGGCGACACCACGAGCATCGCGGCTTCCTCGCGCTCCCACCCCTGGGCCGGCGCCTTCCGAGACTGATGACGATGTAAACTTTTCGTAGCTTTCGGGCCGCGGCCTCAGAGTTTTTCGCGTTTTCGGTGGCAGATTAAGCTTGGAAGTGCCGAAGTCGCTCGCACTCGCGCGGTCACATGGCGTTCGTCCACCGCGAGCGGCGGAAGGTGGGCGAGGTCACGCCCACCACCGGCGCGCACGTCGGGCCGGGCGCGTACCTCGCGCTGGTGAGCCGCGCGGGGGTTCACGGGTACGCGCCGTTCGCCTCGACCGAGCGCCGAACGCTCGACGCCGGAAACGTCGGTTTGTTGAATCGCACGCCCGGCCCGGGATCGTTCGACGCGGCCGAGGCTGCCGCGTCGGTTCAGGAGCGCAAGGGCGGCGCAGGCCGCTTCGGCAAGGACAGCAGAGGCCTGGAGACGGGCGAGAACGCGAACCCTAGACGCGCCTCCCCCGGCCCCGCGGACTACGCGCTCGAGGCTGACGGATGGCGCTCGAGGCGGCCTCGAGTCGCGCGATCCGTCGCCGGCGCGCCGGGACGCCGCCGCGGCGAAGACGACGCCGCGACGAAGCGCACAGCGGGGATCCACGAGGCGCACAGCGAGGATGAGAACGAGAAAGCCGGCCACGTCGCGCACCAGCGCACGACGCGAACACGACGCGGTGACGACGGTGGTTCCCGCCGCGCCGCGACGGTTTCGGAAGACGAGAGACGTACGGGAAGCTCGGGAAGCTCGCGCCAGGCAGCGCCCACCTTACGGGCGAAGACGAAGACGCGTTCTTCGCGAAGACGACGCGACGCGTTCTTCACCGCGCCCGCGATCGACCCGGAATCGCTCACCACGGACCCGTTCGACCCCGCGCCGCTACGCGCGATGCCGCGCGGCGCGGAGCCCAGCCGCGGCGAGACGCTCGTGGAGGAGATCCGAAGGAGGCACGTCCTGGCGACGCGCGTCTCCGCCGCGGCGGCGGCGGCCGCCGCCGCCGCCGCCGCCGAGCGACCGGACGCCGCCGCGCTCCGCCGGCGGCGCGATGCTGAGCGGCGCGCGCGTCTCGAGGCCGTGCGGGATGCGTACAGGCACCGCGACGACGCGTTCGTGGGCGTCCCGGGGTCGCGGGACGCGCGGCTCGCGGCGGACGACGCCGACGCGGCGTCGCGCGTCGCCGGCGCGGCTGGGAAAAAAACGGAGGCGCCGGCGCCGGCGAGCGAAAAAGAGCCCCTTGCAGCCCCCGCGTTTCCGTTGGGGGGCTCGTCGAAGATGGGCCACCAGCTTTTCTCCGCGCCGAGCCCCGGCCCCGGCGCGTACGCCGAGAAGCCGGAGACGTTCGCCGAGGAGGTGAGCAAGGCGCTCGGCGGGGCGAAGGCGAAGCGGTCCGCCGCGGAGCGCCCGCGCTCGACGCGCGGAGGCGTGCCGCTCTCCGCGTTCGGCCCGGCGGGCGCGGAGACGAAGAAACCTTTTTTGCGCGCCGCGGCTCGGTTCGGGAGCGACAGCACGCCCGTGCCCGGGCCAGGCGCGTACGGGCGCGTGAGCGGCGCCGAGACTTCCGAGAATCTCGGGCGAGCGCGGGGCGCGGGCTTCGGCAAAGGCGCGCGGCGGACGCGCGTCGACGCGAACGCCGTCGGGCGATTGGTGTTGCGCGAGGGGCGTTTCGTGCGATTCGACGGCGCGTACGACGAAGACGAAGACGAAGACGAAGACGAAACGCGATTCGAATCGGAAGACACCAATCGGAAGGTCCGGTACGTGCGCGCGGGCGGGGGTTTCGCGCACGGCGTCGTCTCGGACGCCGCCGAGTCCGCGCGTCGCGCCGCCGCGGAAGCCGCCGCCGCCGCCGAGCGCCGCCGCACCGCGTTCGCGCCCGGCGCGCGCGGCGCCAAGCCAGACGCCACCGGGCCCGGCCCGGGCGCGTACCCGTTGCCGGACGCGTGGGCGCCTCCGGCGGGTCGGCGAGTCTTCGCCGGCGAGTCTTCGCGGGCGCGTTCCGGAAGCGCGCGCCGAACGCGCGCGGGACGCCTCGGCGAAGACTCGCGTGTTTCGTCTCACGACGAGAGTCTTGAGAGTCTTGAGAGTCTTGAGAGTCTTGAGAGTCTTGAGAATGTTGAGAGTCGCTCGACCGACGCGGACGAAGCGAACCTTCGTTTGTCGGTCGAGCGGTGGCACGCGTTCGACGAGGCAAAGACACCGACGCGCGCTCGCGGCGCCGTCGCGGACGCGTCGGCGGACGCGCCCGGTCCCGGAACCTACGACGCCAGTCCCTCGGGTTTCTCGGGGTCGTTCCCGAAGGGCGCATCCGCGCCCTTCCGCAGCGCCTCCGCGCGATTCGGGTCGAGCCGCACGCCGGCGCCCGGCCCGGGGCACTACGAGCCGAGAAAGCCGGGCGAGGACATGAACAAGCGCTCGTTCAACGCCACCGTAGACGGCGCGCCCAACGCGTTTCGCGGAGAGCTATAGCGCCGTAGCTCTACGTGGGAGGTTTTTTTTTAGTGATAGGATAGGATAGCTACGAAGGACTTCGGCTTCGGTAGTCATCGCGGACGAGAGAACACATATAGACAGCTACGCAGTGAAACAGAACGTGTCGTCGCTCAAACCTGGAAAACGCGCTCTCGAGACGGTGTTCCCACGCACGCGATTTCGCGTGTCCGCGCGCTTTCTCGCGAGAAAGTCTCACCACCGCTTGGTGAGGCTCATGAGCAGACCCATGAACTCGAGCGGGTTCCCTTTTTTGTTCCCGCCATCCTTGTCCCCGCCCGCGCTCGACGCGAACCACGCGCGCCACCCGACCAGGAGCACGCCGGTCGCCGCCAGGCTGACGACCACGAACGGCTTCGGGGGGACCGCGCCCTTGCTGACGCTCCGGAACACCAGGCCCAAGGGGATGCCGAGCGCCCACCCCTTCGCCGCCGCCGCCGCCGCGGGGCGGACTTTCGCGCCGCGCGCGTCCTCGCCGAAGGCGCCGGCGGCGGGGGACGCCAGGAACCAGCCCGCCGCGAACGGCGCCGCGGTGGCGCAAACGTCCGCGAGGAACAGCCCTTCGCCGTGGTTCCCGCGGCCGATCGCCGCGAACAGCATCAGCGCGGCGACGTCCCCGGCGACGAGCGCCACCGCGCGGCCGCGCGTGTCCTCCTCGTCGACGCGCGCGACGCCCTGGAAGGCGTCGCGCGAGCGCTGCTCGACCGGAATCACCTTGATGGAACTCGTCGTGGGACCGCTCGACGCGTCCGGCCCGGCGCCGAGGGGGGAGGGTTTCGGGGGAGCCGCGTCGGGGGCGCGGCGCTTGAAGCGCCGGCCGCCGCCGGGCGCGGGGGGATCCGCCGCCTTCACGGACGCGGACGAGCCGGAGGACTCGGCGTCGCCGGAAGCGCGGGCGACGAGCCCTATCCTCGCGCGCTTGGCGAAGGATGGGCGCGCCAACGCGCGGGGCGCGCCGGAGCGAGCGACGCGCGCGTCCGCGCGGGCGACGCGCCGCGAGGAGCCGGTGCGGACGCACTCGCCGAGCCCGAGAGCGGGCGCGGGGGAAGCCGCGAGCGACATGGGATGCGCGACGTGTGTCGGGGATCTGACGAAGAGGAGGACACGTGTGCGGTGTAAATGAGATCTTTGCTGACGCCGATTTGAAGGCGTCGCCGAGGACGGCACCGGCACAAGCACAAGACGCCGCACACGTCGTCCGCCCAGGCTCTGCGACGATGACCCCGCGCCGGCTGTTGTTACGGCTCGCCGGCGATGCCGCGCGCTGCATCGGCGCCCGCGCGCCCGCCGCGGCTTCGGCCGCGCGCGCCGCCGCGGTGCGTCGCGACGGCGCCGGCGCGACGTGCGTGACGTCGGGGTGCCGCCCGAATTTCCCCGCCTGGACGCGGGGCTTCGCCGCGGCGGGTTCAGAGCCCTTAACCGAGGATGCGCTGAAGAAGCGCATGGACGAGATCAACGACGCGTTCACGGAGGCTCGGGACGAGATCGAGTCCGCGATGGAGGCGGTGGGGACGACGTACTTCAACGAGGATGCCGAGATCGCGAAAGAGTGCGTCGAGCAGACTTTGGCGCTGTATTACGCGCTTTGCGACGAGCTGGACGAGGAGACCAAGGGCAAGACCCAGCGCGCGATGGGGATGAAGATGGAGCAGCTCAAGGCGGAGTGGTCGCAGGTGGAGCATGCGCACGACGATCATTAATTTACGGGAGCTATCGTATCGGAACACGGCTCGCGATACAGTACCAAGCGCCGCGTCGCGCGTTTGTCTTCTCCGCCTGCTGCTCGACGTTTCGGCCGCGGACGGTACGGCAAACGCCGAGTCTCGTTTTCTCGTCGGCTTCCAAATCCGGCCACCTCGTTTTCGTCGCGAATCCGTCCGTCGCAGCACAAGCTCGCGCGCCGAGCCGTGGACACGACCGTCCCGCCAGGCGTCGCGACTTGTGTGAGTCGAGCGCGGGTGGACGGCGAGGATGGCAACCTCCAACACCCTGGAACCGAGGTACGCGCCTCTCCGCACGGCGCGAATGTCGCTCGATTTCACGCGCGCCAACGATCCCTTCTCGGCCGAAGTCGCTGACCGCGCCCTCTCTCCGTCCCCGCCAACGCAGGCACGTCTTCGGTGTCAAGGGCGATGTGCGCGATAACGTGCACTTCCTGGATGAGACCACGGTGCTCTACGCCGCGGGGAACCAGATCGTGCTGCACCACGTCGAGTCCAACGTGCAGAGATTCATCCCCGGGGCCCCCGACGCCGAGGGGATCACGGCGTTGGCGTTGAGCCCGAACCGCAAGTGCCTCGCCATCGCGGAGCGCGCGGAGAAGGCGACGATATCCGTGCTCGACCTCACCACACATGCAAAGCGGAGGAAGGTCATGTCCTCCGCGGAGGTGAACGCCAAGGTACGAACCGCGCGGACCCGCCCGCGAAGGAGGCTTCGCGTCAGCACCGGCGCGACGTTTCTCGGGGAAAACGAAACCAAAAGAAAAACCGACGTCGCGATCGTCGCGAAGACGCCGCGAAGACGTTCCCGCATACGGCGTCCAGCCGCGCTCGCGTTTCCGCCGCGCCATCGCGTCACCGAGCGCCACTGACAGTCACATC
>Ga0181564_10005677_pt1 | contig 10318 bp, 8 predicted proteins | sample 011ome_24_FD_134512 | JGI IMG/M metagenome (GOLD analysis project Ga0181564, IMG submission 134512) | Coastal salt marsh microbial communities from the Groves Creek Marsh, Skidaway Island, Georgia - 011513CT metaG (megahit assembly) | ecosystem: Environmental > Aquatic > Marine > Intertidal zone... | reverse complement strand
CGCTTCCTTCATCAGGCGTTTGAAGATGCTATCGCCATTGCCGCCGATGACCACGTGTTTGCCGTCGGCGCAAAGATAGGTGTTGGTGGGCACAATGCCCGTAATGGTAGTCCCCGAGGGTTCTCTGATCACGCCGGCCCCGTCGTACTCGGGCACGATGCCCTCAAGCAAATTAAAAATCGCCTCGTACAGCGCGACATCTACTACCTGTCCATTTCCTGTTTTTTGGCGCTGGATGACCGCAAGCAGCACGCCCATGGCCGCTTGAATGGCGGCGGCTGTATCACCGAGAGAGATGTTCGGACGGATGGGGGGCTTGCCGGGTTCACCGTTGATGTAGCGGAAGCCGCCATAGCCCTCTGTCACCGAGGCGTAACCAGGCTTTTCCGAAAAGGGACCCGTTTGCCCATAACCCGAGATCCGCGCATAGATAATTCCGGGATTGTGGGGTTTGAGGTCTTCGGGTCCTAGACCCCAGCTCTCCATAGCTCCGGGTCGAAAATTTTCGACGACAACGTCGGCCTTGGTAAGCAGATCAAAGGCAATCTCGCGGCCTTTGTCCGACTTAAGATCAAGAGTGACGCTTTTTTTGTTCCGCGCGAGCGAGTGGTACCAGAGAGACATCCCGTCGCGAACTTCACGCCACTGGCGAATGGGATCGCCGGTCGGCGGTTCCACCTTGATAACCTCAGCACCGAAATAACCCAGCACGGTACCCGCAAAGGGGCCTGCTAGTAGTTGGCCCATCTCAACAACGCGTAATCCCTCTAAAGGACGATCGGTGTTCATCGCAGCTTCTCCTGTCGCCGGTGTCCGGAGCACAATGGTACGGACATTTGTATCAGTGATCTACGACGAACTTGCGACTATCGATCAGGCGTCGCTATTTTCTTCCTGCCAGACCTCCATGCCGGGGCATGCGCAAAACAAGTGTCGATCCCCATAGACATTATCCACCCGCGAGACCGGCGCCCAATATTTATCCTGTCGTAGCGAGGGCATGGGGTAGGCGGCCTGTTCCCTGGAGTAGCTGTGAGACCAATGGCTATCCACAATGTCATCCAAGGTATGTGGCGCATTTTTTAGCGGATTGTCGACGGGATCGCTCTGGCCTATCTCCACGGCGCGAATTTCCTCACGGATGGCGATCATAGCGTCACAGAAGCGATCAATTTCTGCCAGAGACTCCGACTCTGTCGGCTCTATCATTAGGGTGCCGGCGACGGGGAACGACATGGTGGGTGCGTGAAAGCCATAATCCACAAGCCGTTTGGCAACATCTTCCTCGGAAATTCCCGAGGCTTCTTTAATGGGTCTAATATCGATGATGCATTCGTGAGCCACCAGACCATCCCGCCCCCGATAAAGCACCGGGTAATGGTCACTCAAACGGTGCGCAATGTAGTTTGCGGAGAGGATGGCCACTTTGCTTGCCGCGGTGAGCCCGTCGCCCCCCATTAACGCAATGTATACCCAAGAGATCGGCAAAATAGAGGCGCTGCCAAAAGGCGCTGCCGATACGACGTCATTGGTTTCGCAGAGTCCAGCAACGGGCACGACCGGGTTGGTGGGTAAGAAAGGGATCAGATGTTCGCCGACTCCAATGGGGCCCATGCCCGGGCCACCGCCCCCGTGGGGAATGCAGAACGTTTTGTGTAGGTTTAGGTGGGAAACGTCGGCACCGAACTTGCCCGGACTGGCGAGGCCAATCAGCGCATTAAGGTTTGCACCGTCGACGTAAACCTGGCCGCCGTGCTGGTGAATCAGCGCGCAAAGTTCAACCACAGATTCTTCAAATACCCCGTGGGTTGAAGGATAGGTGATCATGATCGCCGCTAACCGGTCGCTATTGGCTTCCACCTTTGCCTGCAAATCATTCATATCGACGTTGCCTTGCTCGTCGCAGCCTACGATCACCACCTGCATCCCTGCCATCACTGCAGACGCGGGGTTGGTGCCGTGCGCCGAGCTCGGGATAAGGCAAATTCTGCGCTGCGGTTCACCGCGGGACTGATGGTATCGACGGATTGCCAGCAGGCCCGCATATTCTCCCTGGGAGCCGGCATTGGGCTGCAGCGACATACCATCGTAGCCCGTGCACTCAACAAGCCAGCGCGAAAGTTCCTCGAGCAACTGTTGATAACCATGGGTCTGGTTTGGCGGAGCAAAGGGGTGCATGCGGCTAAACTCGGGCCAGGTGATGGGCGCCATTTCTGTCGTTGCGTTGAGTTTCATGGTGCAACTTCCCAGGGGAATCATTGCCCTGGTGAGGGAGATATCTTTGTTCTCGAGCCGCTTAAGGTAGCGCAGCATTTCGGTCTCGGCATGAAAGTGCTCGAACAGAGGGTGTTGCAGATAGTCGACTGCACGATGTAGCGCCTCTGGAAAACAAGACCCATCGATGGTGTCGGGTATGGCAGCGCCCAGTACCGTTGCCAGCGCATGAATGTCGGCTTCGGTGGTGGTTTCATCGAGGCTGATCCCGACCGCGTCGTCAGACACCCGTCGTAAATTAAAACCCGCATCCAGCGCGTCTGACAGGATACGCGATTGCGCCGTGCCAACGTCGACCGTCAGGGTGTCAAACCAGCTGTCGTTGTGCAGTTTGAGCCCGGCTATCTCAAGCCCACGCGCCAAATGTGTTGTCAGGCGATGGACACGTTGGCCAATCCCACGCAAACCGTCGGGTCCATGATACATCGCGTACAGGGCGGCCATGATGGCCAGCAAGGCTTGCGCTGTGCAGATGTTAGAGGTCGCCTTCTCCCGACGGATATGCTGTTCCCGTGTTGGCATGGCCATACGCAAGGCCTGTTTGCCGCGTCGGTCAACCGAGACGCCAATGACTCGCCCCGGCACCGAGCGTTTGTAGGCATCACGCGTGGCAAAAAAAGCGGCGTGGGGGCCACCAAACCCCATGGGCACCCCAAAGCGCTGGCTGTTGCCTACCACGACGTCGGCGCCTTGTGGGCCGGGTGCTTTTAGCAACGTCAGCGCCAGTAAATCCGTGGCGACACACACCAGCGTGTCGCGTGCGTGCGCCGCGGTGCAGAGGCCATCCAGCGGACGTACTTGGCCAAAGGTGCCCGGGTATTGCACCAGCATGCCAAAGGCATCATCCGGCTCCACGAGGGCCTCTGGCTCCACTGTCTCAACATAAATGTCGAGCGGCTCGGCTCGGGTTTTCAGCAGCGCAATAGTCTGCGGGTGGCAGTCGCTGGCGACCAAAAATCGGTTAGAGCGATTCTTTTTATTGACCCGCTGCATCAAGGTCATGGCCTCCGCGGCGGCCGTGGCTTCGTCGAGTAGCGAGGCGTTGGCGAGTTCCATGCCCGTGAGATCCATCACCATTTGCTGATAGGTCAGCAATACCTCCAGCCTACCCTGAGATATCTCGGGTTGATAGGGCGTATAGGCGGTATACCAGCCGGGGTTTTCAAGGACATTACGTTGAATCACCGACGGCACGAAGGTGTCGTAGTAGCCGGTACCAATGCAGCTCCGCACCACCTGATTTTTTGACGCGTATTTTCGAAGCTTGGCCAGCGCCGCCTGCTCGCTAAGCGCGGGCGGCAGATCGAGCGCGTCCCGCTTGCGTATTTTTTCCGGTACAGCCCGATCGATCAGGGCGTCCACCGAGTCATAACCCAGCTCCCTCGCCATTTCTTGTTGTTGCTTCGTCGAGGGGCCGATGTGACGGCGATAAAAATCGGCGGGGTGGCGCGCGTCGTCCAATGACATAAGAGTCTCTGATAAGTGGCGTTTGAGGACCCGACTAGCGTTGGTATGCCAAAGTCAACTGGCCCAGTCGGGGGTCACCTTGCAATTGTAGCAAGGGGTCTGATCCCACCCAAGAGTCGATCCTTGTTAACTCCGCAAAATGACGAGAATTTTGGATCACGTCCCGCGGGCTAGACAGGGGTGTCGTAGGTCACTGCAACAATGAGCCAGGTTTGGCGTCCCGAGGGACTGTCTACTTCTATTTCGCTATCTATAGGTTTTCCCAGGAGGGCCCGCCCGAGGGGGGAATCACAGCTTAACTTTCCCTCACTGATATCGAATTCATCGGGTCCTACTACGTGCCATTCGATGCACTGGCCCTCCGAGTCCTCAAGCGAAACACGGCCTCCAAAATATACTTTCCTGGTATCGGTTGGGGGCTCCCTCACAACGATCAGCTCGTCGAGTCGTTTGCGTAGAAAGCGCACCCGACTATCTATTTCACGCAGCCGTTTTTTGCCGTAGATATAGTCGCCGTTTTCAGACCGATCACCATTTGCCGCGGCCGCTTGTACCGTGGCCGTGACGGTGGGCCGCTCGATTTTCCACAGCTGGTGCAGTTCATCGCGCAGGGCCTTTTCGCCCGACGGGGTAATGTAGGGTGACCCTTTGGCGCGTGGCGGGCGATAGCGACTCATGACCCTAGTTTATTGCAAGTTGACGGATTTTTGCCGAAGCTTGTCCTATGACGAATTATTTAGCGCTTCGGCGAGGATTAGCGACGTTTCTATTGTTTGGTGTCTCCTTCGGCGTCAGCGCCGAACCGCTTGGGGCGGCAGATTGCGTTGGGCTTGAGGGCAACGCACTTCAGGGCGATGCATTACAAGGGGGATTGCTGTGGGGCCGCGTAGCGCCGGGCTCTGGCGTCACCTGGAATGACCGATCGGTGACTGTGCTCCCGGACGGATCTTTTGTCGTGGGGGTGGGTCGCGATGCCCCGTCGCTGGGGCTGCTGAGTATCGATGGCGAAGCACCCTGTCAGGCGTCCATCGAGATTGGGCAGCGAAATTACCGGATTCAGCGCGTCGAGGGCGTGCCTCAGCAAACCGTCACCCCGCCCGAGGAGGTGCTTGAGCGCATTGCCCGCGAGCGTGAACTGGTGCGACAGGCCAAGTCACAGCGCCTCCAGCGACCCGATCTGCTGGCGGCGGTCCGAGCCGGCCTGCGGTGGCCTGTTACTGGACGCATCAGCGGGGTGTATGGCAGCCAGCGGGTGTACAACGGTACGCCAGGATCTCCTCACTATGGGGTTGATGTGGCGCGTCCCACAGGCCATCCGGTGGTGGCGCCCGGGCCCGGGATCATCACCCTGGCGGAGCCCGACTTGTTCTACTCCGGCGGTACCGTCATCCTCGATCACGGGTTCGGTTTGTCCTCTTCCTTTCTTCATCTGAGCGAGGTTTCGGTCGCGGTGGGGGAAGAGGTCAGCGCCGGCGCGCTGATCGGCAAGGTAGGTGCCACGGGTCGCGCCACCGGCCCGCACCTCGATTGGCGCATGAGCTGGCTCGATCAGCGGATTGATCCCCAGTTATTGGTGCCACCCATGCCCGCGGATCAGTGATAAGCTTCGCCACCGGCTTTTGCCGGTAGCAAGAAGCGTTGTTATGAAGGAGGTTTTCGGTGCTCGACCCTAAGCTACTCGAAATTTTGGTCTGTCCAGTGTCCAAGGCACCCGTCGAATACGACGAGGAAAAACAGGAGCTGGTGTGCCGGGCTAGCGGACTGGCTTATCCGGTCAGAGACGACATTCCGGTGATGCTGGAGAGTGAGGCTCGTGTTCTGACCGCTGATGAGAAACTGGGCTGAGGCTGATCGGAAATGAGCGATACCATTTTTGGGAAAATCACCCGGGGAGAAATTCCCACGGAGTTTTTATACGAGGATGACCAGTGTGTGGTGATCAGGGATATTCAGCCCCAGGCACCTACCCACGTGCTGATAATCCCCAAAAAACCCATTCCAAAACTGGTCGATGCCGATGACGCTGATCAGGCCCTTCTTGGCCACCTGATGCTGGTCGCCGGTCGGGTTGCGACACAGCTCGGTGTCGGTGACGGCTTCCGTTTGGTGGTTAATAATGGTGAAGCCGGTGGCCAGACGGTGTTCCACCTCCACCTCCATATCTTGGCTGGTCGCACGATGGCCGAAGGTGAGTTGTCGCAGGGTATGCAGTGAGTTGTTAAGCCTATTTGATTTCGTCGACGGGATTGAATGGGAAAGCGTAAGAATCGGTAGAGAGTACACATGAAAACCGCGCAGATTAGAGAAGCGTTCCTTTCCTATTTCGAGGAGCAGGGGCATACCCGAGTGGCCTCGAGCTCCCTAGTTCCCCACGAAGATCCCACCCTTTTGTTTACCAACGCGGGGATGAACCAATTCAAGGAGACGTTTCTGGGTCTTGAGGAGCGTGCCTATGCGCGTGCGTGCACTGCCCAAAAATGTGTCCGTGCTGGCGGTAAACACAACGATCTCGAAAATGTGGGTTATACCGCTAGGCACCACACCTTCTTTGAAATGCTGGGTAACTTCAGTTTCGGCGATTACTTCAAACGCGACGCCATCCGCTTTGGCTGGAGTTTTCTGACTGAGGTCCTTGGGCTGCCCAAGGAGAGGCTGTGGGTCACAGTACACATCAGCGACGACGAAGCTGCAGATATTTGGGTCAATGATATCGGTGTCGACCCCAACCGCTTGTCGCGGCTCGATGAAGACAATTTCTGGCAAATGGGTGATACCGGCCCCTGTGGCCCCTGTTCGGAAATTTTCTACGACCATGGGCCCGATGTGCCGGGCGGTCCGCCTGGCAGCCCTGATGACGATCTCGACCGGTACATCGAGATCTGGAATTTGGTGTTCATGCAGTTCAATCGAGATAGCGAGGGTACGCTGCACCCACTGCCCGCTCCTTCGGTGGATACCGGCATGGGTCTGGAACGGATAGCTGCTGTACTTCAGGGGGTGCACTCCAACTACGAGATTGACCTGTTTCAGGCGCTAATTGGCGCGGTGGCCGCGCGGCTCAAGGTATCCGACCTCGAAGAGAAATCCTTGCGGGTGATTGCCGATCACCTGCGTTCCTGTGCATTCCTCATTGCGGATGGTGTATTACCGGGTAATGAAGGCCGGGGATATGTGCTGCGGCGCATCATTCGTCGCGCCATTCGCCACGGCAACAAGCTAGGCGCGACCTCGGCTTTTTTCGCCGAGCTTTTACCGGTGTTGGTGCAGGAGATGGGCGATGCCTACCCCGATCTGCGCACTCAGGAAACGAGTATAGCGGCCGCCCTGCTGGCGGAAGAGGAACAGTTCGCGCGAACTCTCGACAACGGTATGGCGATTCTTGATGAGGCGCTTGCCTCGCTTGAGGGCAGCGAACTGCCTGGAGATGTCATCTTTCGGCTTTATGACACCTACGGGTTCCCGGTTGATCTGACCAATGACATTGCCCGGGAGCGCAACTTGACTCTCGATATTGCGGGTTACGAGAGCGCGATGGAAACCCAGCGCAAGCGGTCACAGGAGAGTGGCAGCTTTAAGATCGATTACAGCGACACCCTGTCCGTTGAGGGCGAGACCACCTTTGTGGGCTATGAGACGACACAGCGTAAGGCATCCATCGTCGCGCTGATTCACCAGGGCGAGCTGGTAGACGCTGTGAGCGAAGGGATGGAAGCCATCGCCATTCTAGATGCCACACCTTTCTACGGCGAGAGCGGGGGTCAGGTAGGGGATTGTGGGGTCCTGATCAGTGGCGATGCGCGAATTGACGTCGTTGATACGACGAAGGCCAAGGGGCATCACCTGCACCACATTCGAGTTGCGAAGGGATCACTCTCTGTTGGCGACAGCGTGGACGCCAGCGTAGATGCCAGTATTCGTCAGCGTATCCGGTTGAATCATTCGTCGACTCACTTGATGCATGAAGCGCTAAGGCGCGTCCTCGGGGAGCATGTTGTTCAGAAGGGGTCATTAGTGAATTCCGAGCGACTCCGCTTCGACTTCTCCCATGGCCAACCGGTTACGGCGGAGGAACTCACCGCTATCGCCGACATTGTGAACGAGCAGATACGTCTCAACACGTCCGTCAGCACCGAAGAAATGAGCATGGATGCCGCCATAGCCAAGGGCGCGACGGCACTTTTCGGCGAGAAGTATGGTGAGGAGGTTCGCGTTCTCAGTATGGGCGCGGACGGCTTCTCGGTAGAGCTTTGCGGCGGCACCCACGTGGATCGTACCGGGGATATTGGTCTGTTCCTGATTACCGCCGAGTCGGGGGTGGCTGCCGGCGTTCGGCGCATTGAGGCGGTCACGGGCGAGGCGGCCATTAATGAAGTGCGAGGCGTATTTTCGCGTCTGGAGGCTACTGCGGAGGTTCTAAAGTCGACCCCTGATTTGGCGGTCGACAAGGCAACCGCGTTGCGCGGCGAAGTCAGAGACCTTGAAAAAGAAGTCACTCGCTTACGACAAAAACTCGCCTCGGGTGCCGGCGGTGACCTGACCAGTAGCGCGGTCGATGTGTCGGGTCTTAAGGTATTGGCTACGGTCGTTGATGGCGCTGATGCAGGCACCTTGCGAGACACGCTTGACCAATGCAAAAGCAAATTGGGATCCGCGGTGATTTTACTGGCGGCGGTCGAGGACGAAAAAATCGCACTAGTATCCGGTGTCACGAAAGACCTTACTGATCGAATTAAAGCCGGCGATGTGATGCGTGAAGTCGCAGGAAGGCTTGGAGGCAAAGGGGGTGGTCGACCCGATATGGCACAGGGCGGCGGTAGCGATGTGGCGGGTTTGCCCGAGGTGCTGTCATCCTTCCCCGACTGGGTCGCGGCGCAAATAGCCACATAATTCCACCGGGAAGGTCCTTCTGGCGTAGTGCCGTCTGTGCTATGGTTCGCGCCCGATTTTAGAGGCAGATTAGCACTCCGACTGATCCTCCTATGGCACTGATTGTTCAAAAATACGGCGGCACCTCCGTGGGGACCGTCGAGCGGCTCGAGCACGTAGCTGAACGGGTGGCGCGTTTTCAGCGCGACGGCCATCAGGTCGTCGTGGTCGTATCCGCTATGTCCGGAGAAACCAACCGTCTCATCGCCTTGGCTCGAGAGATTTTGGACCAGCCAACGCCGCGAGAAATGGATGCGCTCGTTGCCACCGGCGAGCAGGTGACGACGGCGCTGCTCAGTATGGCGCTTCACAATATCGGCGTTCCTGCGCGTTCTTATACAGGATCGCAGGTACGTATTCTTACTGACAGTGCTTACACCAAAGCGCGGATCCGCGAAATCGATGATAGCCGTATTCGCGCTGACCTTGCTGAGGGCGGTGTGGTCGTGGTTGCCGGTTTTCAGGGTGTCGATGAACAGGGAAATATCACCACCTTGGGCCGTGGCGGTTCAGATACCACGGCGGTGGCCATCGCCGCGGCGCTGAAAGCTGATGAGTGTCAGATTTACACCGACGTGGATGGTGTTTACACGACTGATCCCCGGATCGTTGATACCGCGCAGCGACTTGAAAAAATTACCTTTGAAGAAATGTTGGAAATGGCCAGCATGGGCTCCAAGGTGTTGCAGATACGCTCGGTTGAATTTGCAGGAAAATACGCGGTGCCGCTGCGGGTATTGAGCAGTTTTAGGGAAGGCCCCGGCACACTAATCACCATGGAGGAGGGCGATATGGAAGCGCCAACCATTGCAGGCATTGCGTTCAATCGCGATGAGGCAAAGCTCACGGTACTCGGAGTGCCCGACACCCCGGGGGTTGCCTATAAGATATTAGGCCCCATTGGGGAGGCCAATATCGAAGTCGATATGATTATTCAGAACACCGGTGAGCAGGGGCATACAGACTTTACTTTCACTGTTGCGCGGGGCGATGTTGTGCGTGCGCGCGAAATTCTCGAGCCTGTGGTGGCGAGCGTGGGTGCCGCTGAGCTACGTGATGACGCTAAAATTGCGAAGGTATCGGTGGTAGGCGTGGGAATGCGGTCTCACTCAGGGGTAGCGGCCAAGATGTTTAAGGCCCTATCCGAGGTTGGTGTTAATATGCAGATGATTAGCACCTCTGAGATCAAGATTTCGGTGGTGATTGAAGAGAATTACCTAGAGTTGGCGGTAAGAACGTTACACACTGCCTTTGAGCTGGACGCGGAACCGGAAGATTTGGGCGCTGACAAGTGAATTAGACTGCTGCGCTGATTACTGGATAGTTAGGCAAATAACATGGATGTAATCGCATGCTGATACTAACGAGACGAGTGGGTGAATCCCTCATCATCGGGGACGATGTCACCATCACGGTGTTGGGGGTCAAAGGCAATCAGGTTCGCATTGGCGTAAACGCGCCTCGGGATGTGGCGGTGCACCGGGAAGAAATTCTGGACAGAATTCAGGCCGACAGCGTTGCTGATGACGATGAGGAGAGCGGTAACGTCTGATCGATCTGCCGGCCGCGGGACCCTAACCCTTATGCGGTCTGTGGTAAGATTGCGGGCTCGTGAAGGCTCCGAGTAATGCGTGACCCGGGAGCGCCACGG
>Ga0181564_10005676_pt1 | contig 10318 bp, 11 predicted proteins | sample 011ome_24_FD_134512 | JGI IMG/M metagenome (GOLD analysis project Ga0181564, IMG submission 134512) | Coastal salt marsh microbial communities from the Groves Creek Marsh, Skidaway Island, Georgia - 011513CT metaG (megahit assembly) | ecosystem: Environmental > Aquatic > Marine > Intertidal... | reverse complement strand
TAGGAAGCCTTTTGATTGGCTCCCCAACCTGGGCTCGAACCAGGGACACACGGATTAACAGTCCGTTGCTCTACCGACTGAGCTATTGGGGAATTGATCGTAGCCCAGCATTTTATCACAAGGTATCAGAATAATTCTAGATACTTGGCGCTTTAATTTTGTAATTCGTTTCTTGTTTCAGTAAAAGCTTTAATTGCTTTATCAAGATCATTTTTCGAATGTGCTGCAGAAATCTGTGTTCTTATCCTCGCTTTACCCTGTGGGACAACAGGGTAGAAGAATCCAATAGCATAAATACCCTTTTCAAGTAATCTTTGGCTCATTTTTTGCGCGAGTACGGCATCACCTAGCATCACTGGTACGATCGGATGATCTCCCATATCAATCTCAAATCCAGCATTTCTCATCCCTTGTCTAAAATAATGAGTATTCGCCTCAAGTTTATCTCTTAAAGTAGTTGATTCAGACAGCATATCAATGACTTCAAGTGTTGCTGCACATATACTGGGCGCTAATGTATTCGAGAAAAGATATGGACGGGATCGTTGTCTTAACATATCAATAATCTCTTTTCTGCCAGATGTAAAGCCTCCTGAGGCTCCTCCCAGTGCTTTTCCGAAGGTGCTAGTGATAATATCAACACGGTTTATGACGCCACAATATTCATGTACTCCTCGACCTGTTTTTCCTATGAATCCTGATGCATGACAGTCGTCGTGGTGAACCATTGCATCAAATTCATCCGCCAAATCACATATCTTGTCGAGTTGAGCAATTGTTCCATCCATCGAGAAGACACCGTCTGTTGTGATTAAGATTCTTCTAGCACCAGCATCTTTCGCCTCTACGAGTTTTATTCTTAGGTCGTCCATGTCATTGTTCTTATATCGGTATCTCGAAGCTTTACACAACCTAACACCATCAATAATAGAGGCGTGGTTTAGTTCATCAGAAATAACTGCATCCTCATTCGTTAAGATAGATTCGAACAAGCCACCATTGGCGTCAAAACATGCTGCGTAAAGGATGGTATCCTCCATACCAAGGAAGTCACTGACCTTTTTTTCAAGGGTTTTATGTATCGTTTGTGTTCCGCATATAAATCTGACTGAGGCTAAACCAAAGCCCCATTTGTTTAAACTATTCTTCACTGCGTCAATTACTCGAGGATTATTTGCCAAACCAAGGTAATTGTTTGCGCACATATTGATTACCTCTTGACCATTGGCAAGCCTAATCAAACTATTTTGATCAGAATTGATGAAGCGTTCTGTCTTCCAAAGACCATTTGCTTTGATTTGCTCGAGATCATCAGTTAAACTTTTTCTTGTCTTATCGAAACTCATAAAAATACTTTTCCTTTATTCTTGCCAATTTAAAATTACTTTTCCTGATTTTCCAGACCGCATTACATCAAAACCCTCTTGGAAGTCTTGGTAACTTAATCGGTGCGTAATCATTTTTTCTAGGGGTAATCCACTTTGCACCATCATCGATCCTTTGTACCAGGTCTCAAAAATTTCTCGACCATATATTCCTTTAATGGTTAACCCTTTAAATACAACCATATCCCAATCAATTCCAGATCCCTGTGGCATGATAGCTAACATAGCAATATGACCACCATTTATCATAAGGTTTAACATATCACCAAAAGCCTTTGGTGAACCTGACATCTCAAGTCCCACGTCAAAGCCTTCAAAGATACCCATGGTTTGCATCATCTTGTCGCTGATAGATTCTTTTGCAACATTCACAGTCACTACTCTTGGCAGGATTTCCTGAATCATATTCAATCGAAATTCATTTAAATCTGTGATCACTATATTACGTGCCCCCGCATGATCTGCAACCATCGCCGCCATCATCCCAATGGGACCAGCACCTGTAATTAAGACATCCTCTCCAACCATATTGAATGACAACGCTGTATGGACTGCATTTCCGTAAGGATCAAAGATTGATAAAAGATCAGTTGAAATCGGCCTCGATGGTTTAAAAATATTTTTTGCAGGCACAGCTAAGTATTCAGCAAATGCCCCAGTTCTGTTAACACCCACACCGATCGTGTTAGGGCATAAATGAATTCTGCCGGCAAGGCAATTGCGGCAACGACCACAGGTTATGTGGCCCTCACCTGAAACAATATCTCCCACACATAGGTCAGTAACATTTGATCCTACTTCAATAATTTCACCAGCATACTCATGCCCTGTGATCATTGGTACGGGTATTACCTTTTGTGCCCACTCATCCCAGTTATATATATGGATATCTGTGCCACAGATAGCTGTTTTATGAATTTTAACAAGGACATCATTGTTCCCAACCTCTGGCTCAGGCATTTCCTCAAGCCATATACCTTCTTTTGCATGTCTTTTGACAAGGGCTTTCATTTAATCTCCTCTGGGATTGCTGTAGATAAAACCTTAATTATATAATGAATGTATGAATAATTCTTTAGAATTGATCGGTTTATTAGGGGCTGCTTTACTCCTTATTTTTTATTACAGACATACAATTAAATCTTTTTTTGATGAACCTGTTCAGAGTCTTATTTATGGGCTTGCAATTATTGGTTTGGGGATGGTCTTTTTCTTATTTTTTCAATCAAAAGGATTTTAAGGATTTTGAGACTAGAATTTTAAATTTAAAGGGAGTAAAGTAAAAATTGTAGATAGATTTATATCTGCAGAAAGGGGATAAAACTTAGCGGTTCAAATTTCAAATAACAATCTTTTATAAGGAGTTGTATGAATTACCAAGAACTTAAAAGTAGACATCAAGAGTTGGATAAAATTATTCAACTAGGTTATAAAAATTATGCCAGTGATGAAGTATTAAAGCGGTATAAAAAACAAAAACTAAGAATAAAAGAATTAATTGATAAACAAGGTAGAACGTAAGTCTAGTATAACCGGCTCAGGCCGGTTTTTTTTCTTTAACAAGAGATCATTATGAAAGATATAATTAAAAGACACATTGATGAACATCAAGTTGTATTAAACAATTTGTGCAACCTTTCACCAATAATTGAAGAGATTGCTTTATTAATGATAAATGCATTAAAAAATGGTAATACAATTTTCTGGTGTGGAAATGGTGGAAGTGCTTCAGATGCTCAACACTTAGCAGGGGAACTAATTGGACGTTTTGTGGGTAACAGAAAACCATTAAAATCTATTTCTTTACTTAGCGGAGGTGCCGAGGGGAGTTGTATTGCAAACGATTTTGGTTATGACCATGTTTTTTCAAGACAAATTGAAGGGTTAGGTGTTAAAGATGATGTTTTAATTGGTATTTCAACATCCGGAAATAGTCAAAATGTTTTAAATGCCTTTAATCAAGCAAGGAATAATGGCTTAAAAACTATTGGTTTATTAGGGAAAGGGGGCGGGGAAGCTCTTTCATCTACTGATAAATCTGTTGTGATTGATTCTTTCTCTACAGCCCGCATTCAAGAAATGCATATAATAATTGGTCATATTTTATGTGATTTAATTGAAGTTGGACTAAGTTTGAAAAATAACAATGAAAAAATTTGATGTTTTGGCTTAAAAACCAGGGAAATCACTTATTATTTTTTCCCTTCTTTTTTTTGGCTTTAGTAAAGCTATTTCTAGTTTCAAATGATTCAGTTCTCATGCTTTATGCCCCGCTAGATGATTCACTATACGTCAATAGGGCATATAATTTTTTATTGAATTTCAATTTCGGTGAGTATGACTCTCATTTGCTTTCAAAATTACCTGGATTTTCTTTATTTCTTGCTTTTATTAGGTCACTGGGGCTCCCTTATACGTTTTTCATAAATATTTTTTATATGATTGCTGGCATATATTTTATAGCTGGCCTAAATAAATTTGGAATAAATAAAGCTATCCTTTTCATTACCTTTGTTCTTTATTTATTTAATCCAATAACATTTGATCAAGAATGGTTTAGATTAGTAAGGGAGCCATTGGCAACAATATTATTCGTCTTAATACTTGGCTCATTTATTCATCTACTTAATCAAAAAAATAAAAAAAATATTTTTTCAGTACATTATTTTATCTTGTTTGTTGCTTTTTCATTTTCTATTATAAATAGAGAAGAGGATATCCTTTTACTTTTTTTGGTAATCCCATTTTTATTTTATCTTTGTTTGGGGCCTTCGGGTTTAAGGATCAAAACTTTTAAAAAAATAAATTTTGTAAAGGATAACCCTCTTTCGAAAGTCAGATATAAAAATTTTTTAATAGTTTTAATACCATTTCTAATATATTTTCTTTTGACATTTTCTCTTAAAAGTTTCATTTTCTTTAATTATGGGTCTTTCATACTAAACGATTTCAATTCTGGAGAGTTTCCAAAGCTTATTGGAACAATAAAAAGAATTGAAACACCAAAACAAAATCGTTATGTCACGTTATCTCAAGAGAGAATCAAAGTAATAAGTAAAAACATACCTGAATTAAAGAATATCTTTGATTTACTCCCCAAACCTAATAAAGATTCGTATTCATGTAAGCGTTTTAATTTATGCAGTGAAATTACAGACGGTTGGAGTTTTTTTTGGCTTAAAGATGCTATATTTCGATCAGAAAACAATAAATCTTTAGTGGATGCTCAGATCTCAATTAAAAGGGTTAGAGAATTAATTGAAAAAAAATGTAACAATAAAGAAATTAGCTGCTCAAATAAAAGATATGGGCTAATTTCACCATTTCAATATATATGGTTTAAGCCTTTTATTTTTGAAACATTAAATATTTTAGATAGTATTTTTTTTCCAAAAATTTATTTAGCGGGCCATCCAAGAACTAAATTTGAACTAGATGACACTCAAGGAAAAGTATTTCAGTATCTTGCAATGACAAATAATTACGATAGTTTTCGTCAAAAAAGTTTCTCAACGAGTGATCGTAGCCAGGATATAGATACCCAATCATTACATTATTGGCTGAAATATCCTGATGTTTTCGAAAGCGATAAGTATGGTTTTAGAAGTGAATTGAAAAACGGTGCTCTGCAGCATTATCTTGATATTGGTCAAAATGAGGGCAGAGTCTGGGAGATAGAGGAAAATTTCTCAATTAATAACGATATTAGTAACTATCTAGATGTAAAAAAAAATATAACAAATATATATTCATTATTATTCCCATTACTTTTTTTCAGCACTATTGGTTTATCACTTTTCAGTTTTTATAATAATTTACTTGATAAAAGAAAAGAGTATATGAGAGTTTTTTATTTATTTTTATCCTTTATTTTTTTTAAAATAATTATTCTTGGCCACATTAGTACTTTCATGGGTTTCTTAGATTTTCGCTTATTTTTTTCAATAGTCACAGTATTAATATTAATTTCGCCAACTCTTATCTACAAAAGTATCAAAATCTAAGAAAATGTTAAATTTATCATTTGCTCAATCTTCATTGTTTAATTTTCTGAAATTATTTTTATTCGTAATTCTCGTTTTTTTTGCTTCTGTTACAAATTCGGCAAGTACTATTAATATAAAATTAATTAAAGGACTTCAGGATTACTACTACTTTTCAAAAGATCTTTCCATTGTTGTACTTCTTTTAAATAATAATCAATTGTTACCATCAAGGTTTGGTAAACCAGTTATTATTGACCCTAATCAAATTAATTTTGAATTTAATGAATTGATTATCAAAAATAATCCCAATGAAAATACAAAAAATCATTATGAAATTTCCTTTAGCTACTTATTGGGATTAAAAAAATTAGATTTTATCCTACCATTTCAAATTGAAATGAATGATCAAACAAATAGCATAAATTTATCATTTTTCCAGTTTAAAGATTATCCACATTTTCTTGAATTAAAAATTTTAAATTTAATCAATGAATATGCAACAAATGATAAAAATCAATTAAGGTTATTAGATTATCTTAATCAAATGTGTCAATCAAATATTGACTGTTATGATACGATTGCAGTAAAAAATTATTTACTATCTGATTATTTCAATAATCATAGTTCAACAATTAAATACTCTAATAGAGAAATTGGAGATATCGAATCTTTTTCAGACATACTTTTTTTTATAAGTGGTTTATTCTTATGGGGTTTTTTTGCATTAATTATATTATTTTTCTTTTTGAGAAAAAGATTTTATGTTTATAAAAAAAATAAAAATTAACTCATGACTATTTTTATAACTGGTGCAGCAGGTTTTATTGGTTCAAATTTTGTTATAAATCATTTAGCTAATAGTGATGAACCTGTTATTGCTTTTGATAAGTTAACTTATGCAGGAAATATTAACAATTTTTCTTCAGTACTCAATAATAAAAACTTTCTTTTTTTTAAAGGAGATATTAATAATTTAAATCTTGTTAATGATCTTCTTCAGGAATTCAAACCTAGAACCATTATTAATTTTGCTGCTGAGACTCATGTTGATAGATCAATCAATTCGCCTGAGATTTTTATTAAAACTAATGTTGTTGGTACTTTTAAGCTTCTCGAGGCTACCAGATTGTACCTAGAAAAAATTAATTTAAAGAATAAAAATCAATTTAGGTTCTTACATATCTCAACTGATGAAGTTTTTGGTTCTTTAAAGCTCTCAGAAAAGGGCTTTAATGAAAATAATCAATATCTTCCCAACAGCCCATATAGTGCATCAAAAGCATCTTCAGACCATTTGGTTAGAGCCTGGTTTAAGACCTATGATATACCAGTAATTACTACAAATTGCTCTAATAATTATGGACCTTTTCAGTTTCCTGAAAAGTTAATACCCCTAAGTATTTATAATGCTATAAATAACAAAAAAATTCCTTTATACGGCGATGGTCAGCAGATCAGAGATTGGCTGTATGTGCTTGATCATTGCGATGCAATAAATTCTGTTTTAGAAAATGGAAAAATTGGAGAAACATATAATATTGGTGGTGAAACAGAAAAAACTAACCTTGAGGTTTTAAAAACTCTCACAACTGTATTAGATGAATTAATACCAAAAAATAATAAATCATACAATGACCAAATTATTTTTATTAAAGATAGACCCGGGCATGATCGGAGATATTCTATTGACGCTAAAAAATTACAATCTGAATTGGGTTGGTATCCAAAAGAGTCATTTTCCTCAGGTATCTATAAAACCGTTCAATGGTATTTAGAAAATCTTAAATGGGTAGAGGACCTAAAATTAAAAAAAAGAAAATTTTTTTAATTTGAAAATGAAAATATTAATATTTGGATCAAATGGACAAGTCGGAGTTGCGTTATCAGATCTTTTTTTTAAAGAAAATTTGATTTTACCTACCCGCGAAGATATAAATTTATTTAAATATCGTTTGCTTGATTCATATATTAAAAAAATTAATCCAGATTTGATTATTAATGCAGCAGCATATACTAATGTAGATCTTGCTGAGTCCGAAAGAGAACTTGCTTTTATTTTAAACCGAGATGTTCCAAAAAAAATAGCAATAATTTCTAAAGAGTTAAATATTCCTTTTATTCATTTTTCAACTGACTATGTTTTCGATGGCAAAAAAGATATTGCTTACACAGAACTTGATAAAGAAAATCCTTTATCAGTATATGGAATATCTAAATTTGAGGGCGATCAAGAAATTCAGTTGATAGGTGGAAATTTTTTTATTTTTCGAATTAGTTGGGTTTATTCTAATGTAAGAAAAAATTTTTATTTAACAATAATTAATATGTATAAAAAAAATAAAAAATTAAAAGTTATAAATGATCAGTTTGGGGTTCCAACTTCCAATTATTTTATTGCAGAAAATATTCATAAAATTATTCCCTTATTATCAAAAAGTAAACCTGGAGTTTATAACTTAGTACCAGATGGTTATTGTTCTTGGTTTGATTTTGCTTATGAAATTATTAAAAAAAAATATAATTCAAGCAATATTTCAGCCATATCATCAAAAGATTATCAATTTAGTGCTCCAAGACCTGCTAACTCCATATTAGATAACAGTAAATTTAAAAAGACCTTCATGCTAGAATTTAATGAATGGAAGTTTGAATTGGATAAAATTATTAATGAATCGTAAAGGTATTATTTTGGCAGGGGGGTCTGGAAGCAGACTGTATCCAATTACAGAGTATATTTCTAAACAATTGTTACCTGTTTACGATAAGCCAATGATTTATTATCCACTCAGCACTCTTATGTTAGCAAATATAAGAGATATAATGATCATTTCAACACCCAATGATTTACCAAAATTTCAGCAAATTCTCGGTACTGGTGATAAATTTGGTTTGAATTTTTCTTACATGGAACAATCTAGACCTGACGGAATTGCTCAAGCTTTTATTATCGCGGAGGAGTTCATTGGCAATAATCCCTCTGTTTTAATTCTTGGGGATAACATTTTCTATGGACACGATTTAGAGGCTAATTTAGCCGAAGCTAATGTAAATAAAAATTCAGCCACGATTTTTGCATATCATGTTAATGATCCACATAGATATGGAGTGGTTGAATTTAATTCCTCTAATACAGCAATATCAATAGAGGAGAAACCATTAGAACCGAAATCTAGTTTTGCGATAACTGGACTATATTTTTATGATAATTCTGTTATTGAGATTGCAAAAACATTAAAGCCATCTTATCGCGGAGAACTTGAAATTACAGATCTAAATAAAGAATATCTTTCCCAAAAAAAATTACATGTTAAATTATTAGAACGAGGTTATGCATGGCTCGATACAGGAACTCATGATAGCTTGTTAGAAGCTGGTCAATTTATTTCAACAATAGAAAAAAGGCAAGGGCTTAAAGTTTGCTGTCCTGAGGAAATTGCGTTTCGAAAGGGATGGATTAGTAGAGATGACATTTTAAATTTATCAAAAAAATTAAATAATAATTACGGTAAATATCTTAAGAGTTTAATAAAAAAATAAATGTATATTGACTTAATTATAAATTCTATAGTCCCAATCATAACGCTTTTCGTTTTATTGTTAGGCGTATCTTTTTTTTGGCCTAGGGTTTCAATATTATTTAATTTTAACAAATATGATTCGTTGCATAAGATTCATGAAAAAGAAATCCCCAAGGTTGGAGGTATATTGATAATATTGTTTATCTTATTTTTACTCATTCATAATAACAAATTTGATAATTTTTTCTTATCACTTTTTATTTCTTCAATACCATTAGTCTTCATTGGAGCAAAAGAAGATCTTTTTCATAATACCTCTCCTTTGCAAAGGCTTTTATCAATGTTAATAAGTGTTAGTATTTTTTTTCTGATACTTCCAATACATTTTCCTTCAATTGAGATCCCTATTTTAAATATTTTTTTTCAAAGTTATTTTTTTCAATTTATTTTTTTTTGTTTCAGCTCATTAGTCATTATTAATGGAATGAACTTAATAGATGGAGCGAATGGGCTTATGCCATGTTCAGCTATTATGCAGCTTGCTTCAATTATTTTTTTATCCTCTGTCTATAATGATTTAGAAATTTTTAATATATCAATAGTGTTTTTGCTGCCTCTCGTTATTTTTTTATTCTTCAATTATCCGGCTGGAAAAATTTTTATGGGTGATTTAGGCGCATATTTTTATGGCTTTTCTATTAGCTTGCTAATTATTTATTTTTTCTCAAGACATCCTGATTTGCTATCATGGTCTGCAATACTTATCCTTTTTTATCCATCGATTGAGCTTCTAACATCTTTTATTAGAAAAAAATTTTTTGAAAATAAAAGCCCAATGGCGCCTGATTTGAGACATTTTCATTCATTAGTTTATTACTTGATTAAGCAGAAATTAATAAGGAGCAAAATAAGTAATAATTTTGTTTTGCTTAGCATGATTCCTTTTTGGTTTTTTCCATTTGTATGTATTTTACTTTTTTATAACTCTCTTAACCTTCTTCTAATTTCAATTTTATTGCTTACTATTTTTTATTTATCTATATACTTGTTTTTATTCTCAAAGATTCCTTTTAATGAAATTAGTAAAAAAATTAAATAACCAAGATATTCTAGTTCTAAAATCTGATTTTTTTAAAGATGAGAGGGGCTATTTTTATGAGGCTTTTAATTTAAAAAAATTTCAAAATTTAATTGGCGCTGAGATTAATTTTGTTCAAGATAACCACTCCTTATCTAAAAAAAATGTTTTAAGAGGACTTCATTTTCAAACTACCCCTTTTGCTCAAGGTAAGCTTATAAGAGTATTAAAAGGTGAAATTTTTGATGTAGTTTTGGATTTAAGAGAAAATTCCCCTAATTTTGGAAAGTATGATTCGATTATTCTATCCTCAGAAAATAATTATCAGCTATGGATACCTGAAGGTTTTGC
>Ga0181564_10005675_pt1 | contig 10319 bp, 5 predicted proteins | sample 011ome_24_FD_134512 | JGI IMG/M metagenome (GOLD analysis project Ga0181564, IMG submission 134512) | Coastal salt marsh microbial communities from the Groves Creek Marsh, Skidaway Island, Georgia - 011513CT metaG (megahit assembly) | ecosystem: Environmental > Aquatic > Marine > Intertidal zone... | reverse complement strand
CGCCGAGCGCGGCGTGCGCCGTGAGCGAAGCCCCGCCGGTTTCCATGAGCCGCGTCGAGGCGGCGGCGGCGCATACGAGGGCTGCGAGTACCGCCATCGATGCGCGAGAGACGCCCGGGACGACGCGCCTCGGGGCGACATCGCGAGCGAGCGTCAGCGCGCCTGCCGTGACGCAGGTCCAGAGCGCGAACGCGTCGCGCGGGGTCATGCCATCCGGCGTGCGCGCGGCGAACGTCCAAGGCAGGGAAAGCAGCCCGAGGGTGGCGCTCGCGTCCACGCCCGGTCTCGCGTCGGGCGCGGGGGACCACGCGCTGAGAGCGTCCGCCGCGAGTGCCCCCGCGCCGAGCCCGACGAGCGCGAGCGCCTCCGGCGCGTGCGTCTCGCGAAGCGTCCAGGCTGCGAAGAGCGTGATGAAGGCGACGATGGCCGTCTCGGGAGCGCGAGAAGGTGCGTCGCGCCCGACGGCGCGACGCCTCGCGGCCATGCGCGCCTCGGACTGGTCGATGTCGTCTCGGAGCGCGTGCGACGAGAGAAACGAAGGACAGACGCGCCGATAGTTTTAGTGTAACGCGCTACTCTACGCGTGTCTACTCTACGCCGTGTTCTCCGCGCGTTTCCTGGCCGCCATCTGCGCCTGGATCACCGCCATGCGCGCCTTGATTGCCGCCTCCTCCTCCACCTTGGTCTGCGCCTGCGCCTTGGCCTGCGACAGAGCCACCGAGTCCGGCTTGCCCGAGCCCGTCGCCGCCACCGCGGCGGGTCCGCTCGTCCTCGCCTCGGAGGCGGTGGCCTCGGGCGCGCTCTTCGCCGCCGCCGCGGCGGTCACCGCGGGGCTGGTGTTCACGACAGGCGCCGCGCTGGACTCCTCCAGCGACGCGGGCAGGGTCATGCCCGCGGCCTGCGCGGAGATGGCGTTCGCCGCCTGGATCCCCGCGCTGCGCTCGGCGGCGAGCTTGTCCGCCGCCATCGTCGTCGCCGCCTCGTCAAACTTGGTCATCGCCGTGGCCACCTTGGCGTCGCGCACGTTGCTCTGCTTGACGTTCTCCACGGCGCTCGCCGCGGCGGTGGACTTCGACACCGCGTCCACCACGGCCGCCTTCGCGCGCACAGCCTCGGTCTTCTGGAACTGCGCGTCGTACTCCGCGCGGCGCGTCGCGAGGATGTCCTTCTTCAGCCGGTCGCGCGACGCCTCCGACGCGGCGCGCGCTTCCGCGGCGGCAGCCAGGCGCACGTGCGCGGCGTCCAGCGCTTTTTTCGCCTTCATACCGGCGTCGGCCGCCGCGGTGGCGTCCTTGGCGGCGACGTCGGAGGCGTCGATGAACGACTTCTGCTCGGTGTTGGACGCCACCTTGAGCTCGGCGTTGCGCGCCGTCTCGGCGTCGAGCGTCTCCCGCGCGGTTTTCTCAAACAGCGTCGCGGCGTCGAGCTTTTTCTGCGCGTCGGCGGCGGCGATGGCGAGGTCACCAGCCTTGATTTCCTGCGTCGTCGCCGCCGCGGTGATCTGCGCCATCTGCTGCGAGCGCTGCACGCCCTGCTGGAACGTCTCCTCGCCCACCACCGCCGCGTTCTTGGTCGCCTCGAGGTGCTCCTTCGCCGCCTTCGCCATCGCATCCGCCTCCGTCTTGGCGTCACCCGCCAGCTTCTCGGCGGCGGCGAAAGCCTTCCGCGCCGACTGCGTCGCGTTCGCGGCGGACGCGAGCTCTGTCTTGCGCGTCGCGACGAGCGCGGTGGACGCCTCGTACTCGCTGCGGGTCAGCAGGTACGAGCGCTTGTCCTCGGCGAGACCCGCCGTCTCCATTTTGGCGGCGTCCTCGAGCGCCTCCGCCTGCGAGCCCGCGGCGGCTTCGGCGCCGGCGGTGCGCACGTCGAGCTGCGCGGATTCCTCTTCGATCACCTTCTGCTGCACGTCCTGCTCCGCCTTGTTGGCCTCCGCCTCCGCGGCGGCGAGCCGGTCGGCAGCCAGGTTCAGTGCGCGCACGTTCGCCGCGAGCTCCTCCTTGACGCCCTCGTTGTCGATGTACGCGCCCGCCTCGACGACGGCGGCGGAGGTGGTGTGCGTCTTCGTCACCAGCTTCTGGAAGGGCTCCACCACGCCGGCGGCGACGGCGCTCGCGTCGTCGGGCTTCACCGCGGGGACGGTCGCCGCAGGGACGGTCGCGGCGGGGACGGTCGCCGCGGGGACGGTCGCCGCGGGGACGGTCGCCGCGGGGACGGTCTCCGTGGGGACGGTCGCCGTCGGGGTGGCGACGACGGGCTGCTCGACCGCTGCCTCAACCGCCGCAGCTGTCGCGGCGGCGGTGGACGTGGAGACGGCGGGAGCCGCCTCGGCGGCGGCCTGCCCGAGGCGCACGGGCATGGCCACGAGCGACGCGCCGTTGGGGTGCACGGCGACGATGCCGGCGGACGCGACGACCGCGAGGGAAGCGGCGGCGGCTGCGGAGCGAGCAGGTTAGAAAAAGGCACGCGTCAACGCTGGTGTTACACGGGATGACGTGAAATTCGACCTTCGCGCGAGACGCGCAGCCGGGGTGCCCACGCCGGGGGTCACCACGGGGGGTCGGGCGTCCCGTTCGAACGGCTCGCGTGTCGAATTGCTCGCGACCCCGAAACCGACGGGCGGACGTCACCCGTCGACGCGACGGGTGACGCGAGGGCGTCGGTCACGAAGCCACGAGGATCTGAAACGTGGGTGTTATTCGGAAATCGCGGAGACGCACCCGCGAATCTCAGCGCGCGGCGCATCGACGTGCGGGACGGGCTCTCTTCGGGCTCATCTCCGACGAGGAGCGGGGAGTGCTCGCTTCCTAGAGCCATCGTGTGCCGCGTGCGGGAGCTCGCGAGGCAAGTAGGAGTGGGGACAAGGAGCCCGACGATCGACCCAAGAAGCCGGAACGCGAAACGCGAAAAAGTTCGGGACAACTTCGAATCCGAAGATGTACGTATGTGTTCTAGTCACAAAAAAAGCCATCATGTGTTATGTGTTTTATTTAGAGTGACTTTACATATGTAGGTAGTAACAACATGCTCGAGTGTGTGAATGTTCGTTTTTTTTCTTCCGTCTCTTCTGCTCGCCACATCACGTCGGCCAGACGAGCAGCGCTCGGACGCGTCGTCGCCATGACGCGCGTCGACCCGAGCGTCGTGCGACGGAGGTGCGTTCACGCGCGTGTCTCTTCAGACGAACCAGCCGCGAAACGCTCGCTCGGCGGGCTGTTTCCCCGGCGCACCGCGCGTCGCGCGTCCGTTTCGCCGTCGCGTTTCGTTCCTGTGGTTCCCCTCGGCACCGCCCTGACGCGTTCCCCATCCGACCACCGCGCGTGCAGGGTCCTCGAGCGCCTGCAATCGAGCGACGTGGAGATTGACGAGTCGGATCTCCCCGAGCTCCCGACGACCGCGAACCGCGTCTCCGCCGCCCCCACGCGCGACCCGCGACCCGCGGGCCACGTCGGCGTGGCGCGCGCGAACGGCACGTCCCGAGCGACATCCTCGGGAAGCGCGAGCGCGAGCGCGAGCGGCGTCTCCGGCGAGCCCGCCGGCTCCGGCGCGCTCGCGACTCGCGCGCGGCTCGCGCAGAGGCCTCTGTGGGGTCAGAACGCGGCGTCCAAGCCGGCCAAGGCGAAGCCCGCGACGTCCTCCTCCACGCGCGGCGCGTCGCTCTCGGTGCTCAAGCGCGAAGCCGCGGAGGCTGCCGCGCGCCGCGACGCCGCCGCGCTCGACAAGCTGGACAAAGCCCATAGTGTGGAGTTCGTTCGCGCGCGAACGCAGGCGCAGAAGAGCCAGGCGAAACGCAAGGGCGAGCGCAACGCGAGCGTGTACAATCGGCTGCTCCGCGAGTCGCGGCGCTCCGCGCGCGCGCCGCCGCGCGCCGGGAAGGAAAACGACGCCTCCGCCGCGGGCCTCCCGGTACGGCCCGGTTCGGGCGAACCTCGCGCCCGCGTCGTGGAGGGGAGTGGTGATAGGCACACCGGGCACACCACCACGGAGGACGAGGGCGGCGGGTACTGGGCGACCACCGAGCCAGAGGATGCCTGGACGACGGACGCGAACGACGACCGGCGGAGCGAGAGCCGCGGCGGGGACGGACCCGGCCCCGCGGAGGACGCGCGGCGCGCCTGGCTCGACGCGGGCTCCCCCGCGGTCCCGGCGGCGAACGACGCGGACACCCACAAATCCGCGGTTACCGATGTGGGTCCCGACGCGGCTCCGACTCGGCGTCCGCGCGGCTCGTCCCGCGTGGACGCCGTGGACGCCGAGCCGGACGAGGACGACGAGTACGAGGCGGAGGAGGCGGAGGCGGCGGAGAGCGAAGAGGCGTCCGTCGCGTCTTCGTCCCCCGGCGCGCGAATCGTCCCCGAGGCGCGCGCCGCGGCGTCGGAGGACGAGCGCTCCGACTCGGAAGACGACTCGGAAGACGACGAGGACTCGTTCTCGTCGGACGTGGCGTCCTTGACGCTCGGGTCGGAGGACTCGTTCGCGTCCGCCTCGCTCGAGCCCGAGGAGGAGCCGTCGGCGCCGGAGTCGGGCGAGAGCGCGGGGCGCGACCCCCACCCCGACGACGTGGACGTCGCGGCGACGCTCCGTGAAGATAACGCGACTCTGCGTTCGAAACTGCGCGAGGCTGCGGCGGCGCTCGCGGCGTCCGCGCGCGAACGCGCCGAGGCGGCGGAGGAACGCGAGCGCGCGCGAAAGCGAGCCGAGACGCGCGCCGCCGAGCTCGCGTCCTTCCGCCGGGACGCGAGCCGAACTGAAAAGACGCTCCGGCGCTCGACGGAGAAGGCCGAGAGCAAAGCGCGCCGCGCGGTGGAAGACGCGAAAGACGCGGAGAGACGCGCGAAAGACGCGGAGAGACGCGCGAAAGACGCGGAGAAGCTCGCGGCGGACGCGGAGTCGCGCGCGCGGACGGCGATGCGGCTCCGGGAGAGCGCCGCCGCCGCCGCAGACAAGGCAAGGAAGAAAAGCGCGACGCTCGTCGCGGACCTGGAACGCACCAACGAGGCGCTCGCGCAGATGACCGAAGCTGCCGAGGAGGCGCGCGCGGAGGCGAAGGCATCCCTGGTGTGGCGGGACGCGCGAGAAAGAGGCGAGGCGAGCGCCGCGGAGCCGACGGATCGCGCCGACGCCGCCGCCGCCGAGTCGGCGGCGCGCGCGCTCGCCGCTGCGGCGGCGGAGGCGGAGGCCATTCTGGTGGCCGGCCCCGAGGGCGCGGACCCGCTGGACGCGCGCACACCCGCGCGCGCGACGACGTCGGGGGACGATTTCGGGGCGGCGCGGTCGCTCGTCTCCGCGGCGCGGCGCGCGACGGTGGACGCCGGCTTGCGCGCGGAGGAACTGGCGTCGCTCCGCTCGGCGCTCGCGGGCGAGATGGCGGCGGCGCGGCGCGCCGAGCGCGAGATGGCCAAGCTTCGCGCGAAGCTGCACGACGCGGAGGCGGACGCACACGCCGCGTGGGCGGCACTCGATGTCGAACGCGCGCGCGTGACCACCTCAAAGGTTGCTTCCGAATCCGCGGCCGGCGCCGAAGCCGCTCCCGCCGTCGACGCGCGGACGCCGGCGTCGTCCGCGTCGCCGCCGAGCGCGTTCAATCTCCTGTCGCTGGTGTCTCCGTCGCTCACGCGATCGCCCGGCCGCGAGGCGATGGAGACCGAGCGCGCGGCGCTGGACAAGGTCGTGGCGCACCTGAACGCGCGTCGCGCGCGTCCCGAGGCGCGCGGGTTCGCCGCGCTCGAGCGCTTCGGCGGCGCCGCCGGGGCGAACGCGGGCGAGGCGACGGCGCGCCGGATCGCGTTCTTCTGTTTCAAGTTTTGGCAACAGCTCGCGGCGACGTCGGCGACGCCCGGACGCGCTTCGACCCCGGGAACGCCGAGTTCTTTGCCCCCCTCGACCCCATCCGACGAGTTCGCATTCGACGTGGACGTCGGGATTCAGCCCGGAAGCCGGGAGGCGGCGACGCGCTCGACGGTGGCGGGTCCCGCGTCGCCGTCGCCGCCGCACCCGCCGGCGCCGTTGCCGCGGTGGGAACCGAGCGCGGCGGCGGCGACGGATTCGCCGGCGATGATCGACCTTCGGACGCCGCCTCTGGAGCGCTGGGCGAAGCGGTGAGCCCCGGGACGCGGGACGCCACCGACGCGCGTGATGCGCGTGGTGCGACGGAAGGGTGAGAGTAAAAGAGGCGCGAAGTGACGCGCGAGCGTAGGTATGGTACGTTAAGAGCGGTGTTCTCTCATGAAAAGCGCTCCCGAAAAAGAATGTGACCTACGCACAGGGCGCCGATGATTAGCGAGTCGCGGCACCCTCAGCCGCGCGCTGCTCGGCGCGGGGGGTGTACAGCTCACGCCTCTTGTCGCGGCGGGAGGGCTTGCCGTCCTCGCGCCCACCCTTCTTCACGTAATCAACCACGCGCACGGTCTTCTTGCCGTTGGCGCCGGGCTTGAAGAGCACCTCCCCGTCTCTGAGCGCAAACAGAGTGAAATCCTTGCCGGTGCCGACGCCGGGACCCGCGTGCACCTGGTGGTATCGGAACGGACGAGGGGAACGCGCAGGTCAGGCTCAGGTCGTGTGAATCGCGCGAGAGCGCGGACGAGGCGAACGCGCGGGCGCGCGCGGACGCCCGCGGCTTCGCCTTCGGAGCGGATAAAATCGCCACCTTTTTCCTTCGCAGGGTTTCAGGGTTTTGGCTCGCGGCACGTCACGAGGGGGGGTGGGGACGCACCTTGTTGCCGCGCTGGCGGATGATGATGTTGCCGGTGGAGACCACTTCGCCGCCGTACTTCTTCACGCCCAGGTACTGGGGGTTGGAGTCGCGGCCGTTCTTGGTGGAGCCGGTACCCTTCTTGTGCGCAGCCTCCACGGTGAACGCGCGGACGGGCGCGCTGGTGGTGGTGGGCATCGCGGCGACGCGGCCGCCGGAAACGGCGGCGTTGCGCGCGGCGAGGCCGGCGACGACGGTGTGACCCATGAGAGCGGCCATGATGCTCGTTTGAGTAGCTGACCAACGACCGTGCGGAGCTCGGCGCGTTGCGTTATGACGGCACGCGCGCGGACCGGCCGGGACGTACCGCGGCAAATCGCCTCGAGACGAAGATAGGGCTTTCGGAAGCGCGTCCACGTCATCTCACAGAACGAAGAGTCTGAGAGAAATGATTAAAAACGTACATAGAGGAACCAGTCACACTTTTTTACGTAAATTTTACCGCTAGCGCGCACACTCGTGTACTCGTGTGCGCACTGACGACGATTTCGCATTTCACAAAACGCGATTGTCGATTTCTTCCGAAGCGCGTCACCGCGTCACCGCGCGCGTCACCGCGTCGCCGGCTCGTCCCGGGACTAGTCCCGCGTCCTCTTCCCGAGGGACGGGTCCGGCCCTCCCCCCACCGCGGCGCGCCACGCGCGCGCCTCCCCCGCGGCCGCCTCGAGCGTCCGCCGCACGCCCGCGCGGTACTTCGCCGCCTCCCGCGCCGCCGCCGGGCCCGCGAGCGCGGCGGCGGCGGCGCCCTCCGCCGACGCGAGCGCGGCGTCTCCCGCGTCGAGCTGCTCTACGAGCGCGGCGAGCGCGCCGCAGAGCGCGGCGGCCGCCGCGGGCTCGCCCTCCGAGCTCACGGGCACAACCCTCGGGTCCTGCGCGCACGTCGCCAGCGCGGCCGCGTCCGCGGTGAGCACGCGCAGCGCGCCCATGAGCCCCGGCGCGACGCCTTTGGCGGCGCGCGCGGCGTGCGGCGAGAGTTGCAGCCGCCACCTCTGCAGGCAGGCGCTCCGCGCGCGCGTCACTTCCGCCACCTCCCCCTGCGGGAGCTCCAGGGACAGAGGCACGTCGTCGTACGGGTTGTTCTCGACGCAGAATCCGTAGAACAGCAGGAGCTCGGCGTTGGACTTGGCGCCGTAGCTCACGAAGACCTCCTCTTCCCGCCGCGCCGAGCGCGCCACCGGCACGTGCAGCGCGCCGCCGCGCAGCCGGCTGTACCGCACGGCGTGCGGCCACACCGAGTGGTTGCACAGCAGCGCCACCGTGGGCAAGCACGTCACGGGCGCACCTTTGGGGATGTTTTCGAACGGCACTTCGTTCACTTCGTTCGCGTTCGTCTCTCCTCCGTCCGCGCAATCTCGCAGCACCGTCATGCCGTACGCGTTCCACGCCTCGGCGGCGCCGCGGAAGGCGTCCAACGTGTACGCCGCCGCGGGGAACGCGTCGGGGTAGTGCTCGGCGAGCGCCGGGAACAGCGCCGCGTACTGCCGCGCGAGCGTAGAGCGCGTCTCCATCGCGTCCGCACACACGGGCGTGCCCCCCAGCAGCGCGGCGGTGGCCTCGGGGGGCCACGACGCGGGCGTCAGCGCCGCGCCGGGAGGGGGGAGGGCGGCGAGCAGCGGCGCCCACGGCGACGCCGCGCCCAGCACTTCGCGCTCGTACACCAGCCACAGCGCGGCGACGGTGTCCTCGCCGAGCGCGGCGAACGTGCGGTACGCCTCGCCGCGCGCGCCGGGCTCGGCGAACGCGTGGTGCACGGTCCACAGCGTCTGCGAAGGCACGCGCACGGCGTCCGCGCCCGCGGGGAGGTCCGCCGCCGCCGCCGCGCCGCGGCCCGTGCTCGGGAAGCGGGCGGGGACGATCGAGACGCGGACGGAAGTCTCGGAAGTCGCGGCGCCCGCGCCGGAGGTGGACGCCGCCGGGCCTCCCGCGCGCGTCCAGGCGATCATGGCGTCCCCCACGCCCGCGTCGTCGGGGGGTGCCGCCCCGGCGGCGCCCGCGTCGTCGCCCGAGGGCGGGGCGAGCGCGGTGTCGCACAGCGCGCGCGCCACCGGGAGCACCGCCGCCGCCGCCTCGCCCGCCTCGGTGAGGAGCTCGAGGACGAGCGCGCACGCCGCCGTCTCGTTCCGCGGCGAGAGCGCGACGCGCTCGCGCTCGCCCTTAACGGGCGGGGTCATCGCCCACGCGGCCCATCCGGCCGCAGGCGGGCCGAAGTACACCTCTCGGTCGTCCAGGCTCGCCACCCGCGCGCACGCCAGGAGCCGCGTCGCCGCATCTGGGGATGCCAACGCCACGACCGGCGGGTGCAACCCGCACTCGCGCAGGATGCCGTCCCGCAACCCCGTGTGCTCGTCCTGCGGCATCGGCACACCCATGGAGTACTCCATGGCCACGGGAGGCGAACCCACCCCGCGCCCGCTCGAGTGGCGTCGGACGAACGCGCCGGGCGACGTTCTCGGGAAACAAACATCATCCCGACCCGGAAAAAACGACTCCTCAGGGGAAGCTTGGAAAAAACGACGCCAAAATGGAAAGAGCGCTCTTCGGAACCCGCCGCGCGGGTATTCGCCACGAGCGGCGGCTAGAGCCTCGCTCGCTCAAACGTCGTGAACGAAAACGTGAACGAGCCGCACATTCAGTACCGGAAGCTATGACACGCCAAAAAACATTTTATTTCTCGCACACCAAGCACCCCATGAGCCCCCCCGGCGCGAGCTCGTAGAACGTGGCTTTCCCGAACCCGGCGGTGATCGCGATGTCCACCAGCTCCGGGCCGGTGGGGTACCGCTCGATGGACGGCTTCAGGTACCGGTACTCCGCCGCCACGCCCATCGCGTCCGCCGCGGGCACCACCACAGTATCTAAAATAAACCCCTGCACCTGGTTCACCGCCGCGTTCGTGGAGTTGTTGAAGTCCACCACCGCGGCTTTGCCTCCCGGCTTGAGCACGCGCCGCAACTCCGCCAGCGCGCGCGGGATGTCGCTCACGTTGCGCAAGCCGTACCCGATGGTGGCCCCGTCGAAGGACGCGTCCGGGTGCGGCAGCGCCAGCGCGTCCCCCTGCTGCCACGAGATGGGGGACAGGTTGTACCCCGCGGGGTGCTCGGTTTCCTTGGTCGCCGCCACCTTGAGCTGCGCGGCGGCGAAGTCCAAACCGACCACCTCGCCGCTCGGCCCGACGGCGTCCGCCAGGCGCAGCGCCAAGTCGCCCGAGCCGCAGCACACGTCGATGGCGCGGTCGCCTTTCTTGACGCCGGTCCACTTAACCGCCGCGCGTTTCCAAACCCGGTGCAAACCGAGCGATAAGACGTCGTTGAGCTGGTCATACACCGGCGCGATGTCGTTGAACAGCTCCTGGCGCTCCTCCGCGGCGGCGGAGCTGTATTGCTCGTCGGGGCGGCCGGTGATGAATCTCTTCTCCTTTTCGGGACGCCGGGAAGGGGACGACGTCGTCGTCTCCGCGGCCGTCGACGAGACCGCGGTCTCCACGGTCGTCGCCGCGCCCGCGTCGATCGGCGGCACGGCGGAAGTCATCGAGCCGTTCTTCGCGTCGTCTGCGGGGTTCGAGAAGACCGGG
>Ga0181564_10005673_pt1 | contig 10324 bp, 8 predicted proteins | sample 011ome_24_FD_134512 | JGI IMG/M metagenome (GOLD analysis project Ga0181564, IMG submission 134512) | Coastal salt marsh microbial communities from the Groves Creek Marsh, Skidaway Island, Georgia - 011513CT metaG (megahit assembly) | ecosystem: Environmental > Aquatic > Marine > Intertidal zone... | reverse complement strand
CCTTCGTCAATCGTTTGAGGAGAGAGAGATGCCTCGTCCTTGCGGATCATCTGCTCCAACACTTTAAGGCTGTTTTCTGGAGTCATGGCGACAGTCTCACGACGTCTGAAGTGCTGAATATCTGCAACATCGTTTTCGAGGTGATCGTTGAGTACGAATAGAACTGATCCGTAACCTGGAGCGTAATTGACCCCGAAGTCGATATTTGGTGTCGAAAATTCTATTGACGACATATTTCCAGAGGTGTAGCTCACGCGTACCCCGTCAAAGGTTTCAGAAGGACGGCGGGTGAGCGTGTCAATAATTTCGAATTGGTATCCATAAATTTCTCGAATCACTTCTTCTTCAAAAGAATTTGGCAGGGAACCCTCGATTAGAATCTGAGTATTGCGTCCCTCTAAATAGTTCTTTCGAAGTATTGCCAAAAGCGGAGCAGTGGAAGAATCAAAAGCAATAACTCTATTTGAACTTAGGCCCAATTGCTGTGCAAAGTACCATTCCAAAATACAAGATAGGGGGTGGCCCAATCGTATGTAGTCGTAGGCAGTAGGCAATGATTCAAGACTTTCTTTACTAAAGTCATCGGCTAGGAACAGCGCATTGAACTTTTCTGTAAATGCCGATTTGGCAGCGGCCTCATCATAGATGTCTAAACGATGTGTTGTTAATACCAGCCAATCTTCTGGCATATTATGAAGGACTTCTGAGATGTATGTGTTTTCGCTATTGCCTTTCATTGAAGTAAAATTAGATTCACGAAGTTAGAATATAGATTTTGTTATTCAAGGATGCTCTTAAAGCGAGATTCTCAGTTTCAGTCTTGGATTTTTTGCCTTCGGCAAAAGATCCAGAGACGGGGGCCCTTGTACCCAACCAAAGAGATAAAGCCGGTTCAGCTGCGCTGAACTTGCTTTTTTATTTTCCAAATACACTTTAAAGCGAGCTTTAGTGTATTTGGAAAATAAAAAAGCCGTCCCTGGCGGGACGGCTTTATCTCTTTGGTTGTGGGCTATACTGGATTCGAACCAGTGACCTCCGCCCTGTCAAGGCGGCGCTCTAAACCAACTGAGCTAATAGCCCGTGAGCAGGGCAAATATAAGTAGTTGGTAGAGTTTTTTAGAGGGAATGTGGGGTTAAATTTTTCGTTTACTAATTCACGGTGGAGTTGACTCAACTGCAATTGAAAGTCATTCTTAATTGGTGTAGATTTCCTGAAAATTAACGCCATGAAATTACGTATACTCTTCTTTGCCATGGGACTTTCGATCTCTGCATGGAGCCAAGTCGCACATACCATTCTTGTTAATGGTAACGTGTTTGATTCGATCACTGGAGTTGGAATTCCTAATTATCCCGTTTATGTCAATGATTCTTCGAGTGCCGTTGGAGGCGGGATTTCTTTGACCTTGTTTACTGATGCAAACGGTTACTATAACGATACGGTCCAATTGTACAGCACGAACGGAATGTTACTCGTGCAAACGCAAGACAGTTGCAATGGGAATTGGTATTCTGATTATCTCGCCTACACTGGAAATACGCCATCGTTCTACTCTATCTACAGCGCTTTTGGCGTTTGTGGCTCCTTCAGCGGTGGTGGTGGATCTAGTGGAAGTAGTTGTCATGCCGGATTCGTATTTGATTCAACATTAACAGGCATGGGACAGATTGTATTGTACAATACCTCTTATGTGGATAGCGCCATGCAAAATGCGACCGTGAATTATACCTGGAACTTTGGTGATGGCACTTTATCGAATGCGGCGTACCCTTCTCATACCTATACCTCAGCGGGAAGTTTTGCGCTGTGTTTGACGATTGATGCGTTTGATGGTGTAACGACTTGTAGTAATACCTATTGTGATTCCATTGTGGTGGATAGTTCGGGAAATGTGAGCTATAAGGACATCAGCGTGGTACTTAATGTATACAACCCGTCGCAAATGGAGGTTAAGGAATCTGAGATGGAATGGGTAACGATTTACCCAAATCCAAGTCAAGGTGAGACTTGGGTATCGCTTCCTGAAACATCTGAACTACGACTGTATTCAATAACGGGTCAGTGCATCTATCATGCAATGGATGTAATAGGTGAGATGGCGTTGCCCTATTTAACTGCGGGAACCTATGTTCTGGATGTGTCTTGCTCAAAAGGTACTACTCGAGAATTGGTCTTGATACAGTAATGAAAGTGCCTAAAACCAAATAAGTTAGAATTCATGTCGGGCGCTCGATTAATTAGTCGACATTTGTACTTTAATTATTATTATGAATCAAGGAACAGTAAAGTTCTTTAATACTGACAAAGGTTTTGGCTTTATTAAAGACGACAATTCGAGCACTGAGTACTTCGTGCACGTAACAGGTCTAGTAGATCAAATCGAGGAAGGTGACGAAGTCGAGTTTGAATTGAAAGAAGGAAAGAAAGGTTTAAACGCTGTAAACGTAAAGCAGCTCTAAGTTTATATCATTAGATTTCAGAGGCCTCCATGTTTGGGGGCCTTTTTTTTGTGCCCTACTTTTTGAAAAAAGAAAGCCCCCACCGCAATAGTGAGGGCTTTGTAGCTCCGAAGGGAATCAAACCCTTATCTCAGGCTCCGGAAACCTGCATTCTATTCATTGAACTACGGAGCCAATTTCCGTTCCGGCAAAAATGTGGTTTTTTATCCGATTATAGCGCCACTTTCTGCGCCATGTTCAGGAGTCATGATTCGAAGTGAACCGTCTGCATCTTCTGCCATCAATAACATCCCTTGAGAAACCACTCCCCTGATCTTACGCGGAGGCAAGTTCATCAAGACAGTTACCTTTTTACCGACCATCTCTTCAGGAGAGAAATGCTCTGCAACTCCAGAAACAATCGTGCGTTGGTCCAAACCAGTATCCACTAGGAATTTCAAAAGACGATCTGCCTTAGGTACCCTTTCCGCCTCGAGTATAGTTCCTACACGTAGGTCTAGTCCCATGAACTGATCAAACGAAATATCTTCCTTTTGCGGGGTGTGCACTACCTCAGCTTCATCTGTTGATTCGACCTCAGTGGCCACAGAAGCCGCCAATTTTTCTCTTTGTTTATCCATCTGTTCGTCTTCCACTTTCGAGAACAACAATTCGGCCTTGCCAAGCTGAGTTCCAGGGGTGATAATCATTTCGTTATTTGCCAACTCCCACTCTGGTGCATCTGCCCCCATAGCGAGCATCGTTCTAAGCTTTTGTGCGGTAGTTGGTAGGAAAGGTTCAAAGACTACGGCAAGCACAGCTGTGATTTGAGTCGCCACATACAGTACAGCACCTGCACGCTCGGGATCTTGTTTATATACCTTCCACGGTTCTTGCTCTTGTAGATATTTATTCCCCAATCTCGCCACGTTCATCGCTTCACTTACTGCCTCACGGAACTTGAAAGCCTCTACTGATTTGGCGATTTTACGACCAAAAGCGCTCATCTGCGCCAATGTCTCACGATCCGCATCTGTCAATACCCCTGGCTCTTGCACAATGCCTTCATAATATTTATGGGTCAATACCATGACGCGGTTGACAAAATTCCCTAAACCGGCCACCAATTCGCTGTTGTTGCGTTGTTGGAAATCGGCCCAAGTGAAGTCGTTGTCTTTCGTTTCAGGCATCGTAGCCGTAAGTACGTAGCGGAGAACATCTTGCTGACCTGGGAAGTCCTCTAAATATTCATGCAACCAAACTGCCCAATTTTTACTGGTGCTGAGTTTACGTCCTTCGAGATTCAAAAATTCATTCGCTGGCACCTGCTTTGGCAGAGCATATTCGCCGTGCTGTTGAAGCATCGCTGGGAAAATGATACAGTGGAAAACGATGTTGTCCTTCCCAATGAAGTGAACGATTTCCGCATCCTCACCCTTCCAATACTCTTCCCAAGTATCTGGCAGTAGTTCTTGTGTTGCGGAAATGTAGCCGATAGGCGCATCGAACCAAACGTACATTACCTTGCCCTCAGCACCTTCCACCGGAACAGGAACACCCCAGTCTAAATCACGCGTCATAGCGCGAGGCTGAAGTCCGTCTCCAGCATTCAACCAGCTTAGACATTGGCCCAATACGTTCGGTTTCCAACCTTCACGCGATTCCAGGAATTGGCGAAGATCACCCGCTAGTTTATCCAATGGTAAAAACCAATTCGTCGTCTTGCGAAGCTCCGGAGTAGCACCCGAAAGTGTACTTTTTGGAGCGATTAAATCTGTCGCATTTAAAGAGGTACCGCAGCTCTCACACTGATCGCCGTAAGCATCTGCATTGTGACATTTTGGACACTCTCCTGTGATGTAACGGTCGGCTAAAAATTGGCCAGCCTCAGGGTCAAAATACTGTTCAGTCTCGGTCGCCTCGAGTGCTCCCTTCTCGTATAAGTTTTTGAAAAATTCCTGCGCATTATTGTGGTGCTGCGCACTAGACGTCCTGCTGTAGTGATCAAAACTAATTCCAAAGCCGTCGAAAGCCCCTTTCATCATCGCGTGATAGCGGTCGACTACTTGCTGGGGAGTAATGCCTTCATTTTTAGCCTTGATAGTGATTGGCACCCCATGTTCATCAGAGCCACACACGAATTTAACGTCCTTACCACGCATTCGAAGATATCTAGCGTAGATGTCTGACGGAAGGTAACACCCGGCTAGGTGACCTATGTGGATGGGGCCGTTTGCATAAGGTAACGCTGCGGTTACCATGATTTTTTTGTTCGTGCTCATGGGTGCCTTTTAACCATTAGTTCGTTCTGCGAAGATAATGAGGTTTTATGTGCTATTTTTCGAGAATGAAACAAAGAATTCCAGCCTTATTACAACCCGGGGATACCATCGGCATTAGCGCTACTGCGAGATTCGCAACCCCCGAGATGATTGCCACTGCGAAAACCTTCATCGAAGCGGCTGGATTTAAGTGTTATCACAGCCCGGAGATACTTAAGCAACGAGGCCAAGTCGCCGGAAGTATATCGGAGCGGATTGATGCCTTTAATGAATTGGTCTATAACGAGCAGGTTAAGGCTATTTGGAATGTTCGGGGAGGCTACGGCTCTGCAGAAATTGTGGATCTCGTCGACTGGAACGCACTATGGGCTTCGCCAAAATGGCTGATTGGCTTCTCTGATTTCACCACCTTTCTCTCACACGCCTATCAAAAAGGAATTGTCGCCCTGCACGCTCCTATGCCCGTGAGTTTTGAGAACACCCATCCTGATGATATGCGGGCCGTTTTCCAAACGCTGCAATCGGGTAAGATTGAACATGAGCTCTCCACAGGTCTTAGCGGGATAACCGGCACGTTGATCGGTGGCAACCTCAGTGTTATCTACTCGATCTACGGCACTCCTTCTCTACCCTCTTTGGCAGGCACGATACTATTTCTAGAGGATCTGGACGAATACCACTATCATTTGGATCGTATGCTTTTATCTCTCGCTAGAAAAGGGGCTTTTGAAGGTGTTCAAGCCGTGCTTTTGGGTAGTTTCTCAGATATTCACGACCACGCAACTCCATGGGGAGAGGATATTCATTTCACCCTGCGCCATTATTTTGAAACCCTAAGCATCCCTGTGATTGAAAACGTTGCTGTAGGTCATCTATCCCGCAATCTGCCACTATTTACGGGAGCTCCAGCAGAAATCAGCGCAGGAACGCTCATAATTTCACTGACTGAGGCAGACTAGGGTCCTCGGTTGTGGAATGCTTCGAGTTATCCACATGTTTTGGTTCGTAAAGTTTTATGGACCAATTTATTGGCATGACAGGATTAGCAGCAGAACTCAAGGCCACCGAATTGCTCAAGGCACACGGACACGAAGTATTATTTCACAACTATCGTATGGGACGCATCCAAGTGGATATCGTCAGTAAAAAAGCGAACACTTTATTTCTCGTGGAGGTGAAGTACCGAAGATGGCGATCAGATCTCCCCGAAGAGTTGATTTCTTTGGCGCAGCAGGAGCGCATCACGACGGCCGGGAGTCGTATTTTGAGGCTAAGTGGACTGGAGGAATTGGCCCTAATTCTCATTCATTATTACGGCGATGGTTCAAATCCGGTCGTTTTTCCATTAAATGTTAGCTAAAGTTCACCTGTAAAAGAGCCCTTTAGGGCAGAATCACTGTACCTTTGCAGAAATACTTGGGATCATGCGCAGTAATCGCACAAATAAACCACAAGGTTCTTCGAAAGGAAGAGCCAAATCATCAGATAACAGATTCGCTTCTGGACCGCGTTTTCGTGACGACAATAAAGAAGAAGGCCGTGGTCCTAAACGCACTTATGAGAAAAAATTCAAACGCGCTCAAGGACGCACTGCTGAGCAGTTAGCTGGTGCAAATGAGGAAGTGCGCTTGAATCGCTTCATCGCCAACGCGGGAATCTGTTCTCGTCGTGAAGCAGATGATTTGATCGGTGCTGGTCTAGTGAGCGTAAATGGCGAGACCATCACCTCGATGGGCTATAAAGTCAAATCTACAGACACGATTAAGTACAACGGTACGTTAATCAAGACAGATAAGATGCAGTATGTGCTCCTGAACAAACCGAAGGGGTTCCTTGCTGCAATGGACAGTCCTAAGGCGAAAAAAACCGTCATGGATCTCGTAGGAAATGCGACCAAAGAACGTATTTATCCCGTAGGCCAACTCGATCGTTCTACCACCGGAGTGTTGTTGTTGACCAACGATGGAGAATTGGCCAAGCGTTTGACTCACGCTACCAAAGGGGCAATGAATATTTACCACGTTGTTTTGGACAAGGCGATGAAAAAAGCGGATCTCGATGCACTCACCACCGACATAATGCTTGAGGACGGTAAGGTGCACGTGGAAGAAGCGAATTTCATAGGAGACAACCCACGCGAAATTGGGATTAGACTGCAGAACAACCGCCACCGCGTTGTACAACGATTACTGGCACACTTGGGTTACGGCGTTGAAAAACTCGATCGCGTATCCTTCGGTGGCTTGACCAAAAAAACATTAAGCAGAGGCCACTACCGTTATTTAGACGCAAAGGAAGTTGGCTTTTTAAAGACCCGTTAGTATCGTGCAAAAGGCATTGCGCTTTGTAGGAATTCTCTTCTTGGTGCTTGCACTTTTAGCAGGTGGTACCGGGGCATATCTTTGGTTCCAAAAGGATGCTATTCTGCAAGGTGGTATTTCAAAAATCAACGAGCAACTCAATGCTCCTGTTTCAGTGAGCAGCGTCGAACTCAACCTTTTCAGTGGGTTTCCTAGGGTTCGCATAGAACTAAACGACGTGAGAATCGATGATGTTACGGGCAACTACGAACATCTCCTAGCGGCACAGCGCGTAGGTCTTGGTATGAATGTTCTTGAGGTCATTAAAGGAACCTACCGCGTTGAGGAATTGGCATTGACCAACGGAAGTTTACATCTATACACCGACGGTAGAGTTACCAATTGGTCTCTTTTTAAAGAAAGCGATGAGGAAACCACACCTGTTGATCTACAACGCGTTGTGTGCAAAAATATCGAACTGACCTACCGTGATGCACACAGTAAAGACTATTATTCGGGACATGTTCTTACTGCTTTACTCAGCGGTAAAATTGCAGCGCATTCCCAGTACGATTTAAAAGCCGAGATACAAGAGGTAGGCGCCTCTTACGAAGGCAGTACGCTGTTTTCCGATGCAACGCTTGAAGGCACCTTGACGATTCGTTTAGATGAGGACTACTGGGAAGTACAAAGCTCAAGAACCTCATTTAACGGCACCACATTCGATTACAGTCTCAGCCCAAAAAAGAGTGAAGTACACGCCAAAAACCTTGACTTAGTAGCGCTTGAGCGTTCCATTGAGGGTCTGGATTTTGGGGATATCCTCGTGCATACGCTTCGCGGAAGCCTTGATTGGGTTAGCGAGGGTGCTCAGCAGCACGCCGTATTTGCTCCTAGTGCTGCAAGATTCACCTACAACGGGTTTGAAGTTCTCGACTATCAAGGTACCGTGCAGATAGACTGGGGCAGTTCTAAAGCCGTTCTTATCCCAGAGCTACACCTTAAGACGAGCACTGGAGAAGTAAACGGTAGTATCTCAATTGAGGGCGAACGTCCGAAGATGAAAGCGAATCTTAAAGGCGGGTCCAACCTCAGCGAGCTCTTTCAGTTCGTAGAAGTTGAAGCCTTATCTCAGCCCATGGGATTCTGGAAGGGTGAGCAGTTGATCATAGGCCAATCCTTCCGTAGTTGGGAAGATTTTGAACCGATTGGCACAACAGCTTTTGAAGGCGCCTTCAGTATACTAGATGGATCGTTCGGGATTAGCGAGAGTAACATCGAATTTGAGAAAATCGAGGCCGACCTGATCGTAAAGTCCAACGGGGATGTGTTGATTGAACGCTGTTTTCTCAAAAGCGGTTCGAACGATGCAACGGTAACCGGAACCATATTTGATGCGCTTACAGCCGAACGTCCACAAGTTCGATTGCGCAGCGAGAGTCCGCTTATTCAAGTGGACCCCTTGCTTTCTTGGGAATTTGACGACGATGGGCAAAGCGATGAAGATTACGGGTTCGATTTTGAAATTGAGCTCTCGGTAGATGCGCTTAAAATGGGAGAATTCAACGGATCTTATCTTCGTGGGACCATCTATAATAGAGGTGTCAAAATACTCGGAAGAGATATGTTCATCGAGGGCTGTGGCGGAAACTTCAGCGGTAATTGGGCACTCGCAGAAGAAGAAGGTGGTGGCCGATTCTGGTCCATAGCGCAAGCAGATAACATTGAAGTTGATCAACTACTCAAAAGCTTTGATAGTTTCGATATCGACGATCTTGATGAAAGCAACCTTAGCGGAACTGCAAGTATTCAAGGAGAAATGACCTTTCACTTCGACCACGATTGGAATGTGATTTCTTCAAAAACATTGATTGATGGCAAGGGTGTGCTGCGTAATGGAGAACTGCGTAACTATGCACCTTTAGAGGAACTGGGAACCTTTATCGATAAAAATGAATTGAAAAAAATAAGCTTTCCAAAGATTGAAGGCTCCTTCGCTACCAGAGGAGATACGCTTATTCTACCGGAGACTTTTGTTGAGAACAGCGCTATTAACTTCTGGGTGAACGGTTGGCAAAATCTTGAAACAGATGATATCTCTTACAGCGTCCGATTGGGCCTGAAAGATCTCGCATTGCGTGGGAAGAATAGCAATCGTGATTTGGGTAATTGGGTGCAAGAAGCGGAAAACCAAAGTCAACCTTACATTCGTCTTCTGATGGGATGTAACCTTGATGATATCTGTATTTCTCTCGATAAAAAAAGGATAAAAACACAAATCAAGCAAACGCTAAGACAGGAACGTGAGGACCTTCAGAATTTATTCAAAGAGCGAGATACTACCGAAAAAAATGCCGGACAAGGCGAGTTTGAATTACTTTGGCCAGAGACATCAGACAGTCTTAGGGTGCAAATTTGGCAATAAATTCTGCTCGAAAATCGCGCGTCTCTTTCTCTAATGCAGTGCGAACGATAAGCCTCGTGTAGCGCCCTTCGGAAAAATGTTCTTCTAAATGCTGCAAAACGAGCTCGGGCTCTTTTTCCCAAAGACTTTTTAATGCCCAACCTATAGCTTTTTGAAGTATTTCTGGTGCATTCAATGAGGCGATTGGGCAAAACGCAAGTGTTTCTTCAAATTCTCCCTCCGCTATAAATTGTAACGTGGCTACAACTGCGGTACGCCTCTTCCATATTGAGTCATCAACTAAAAACTCGTGTAATACACTTTGATCACCTGTTGCTATAGCATGTTTTCCAAAAATGGTGTATGCACAGGAATCAACCAAGTCCCAATTATTGATTCCTTCATAATTCGCTATTAGAAAGTCGTGCCAATATTGACGATTTTCGGGCTCAGTTTCATAGCGACGAATTACCGCAAATAGCGCCGTATGTCGCACTTCATGACATTCATGCTTTAGTCCGGTTTCTAGTACATTTTCCTTCCAGGAAAACACATTTGAACGGGCGACTAATCTCCTGTGTGGCACCATAATACCAACGAACACGTCACCGTAGGCATACCCCCCTTCGAAGGTTTGAAAATACCTCGAAAAATCTCCTACTCTATCCGGTTGGATAAACGGAGATAACGCTAAAAAAATGGGGTGTTGCTTGTCCACGGTTAATCTAGATGTTTTGCGAACAATGCATCAAGCGTTTGCTGAGAAAGTGGATGGTATGATGAGCGCGCATCCATATAAATGCTCTTAGCCCAAGCTTTACGATCTTCATCGCCTTCTAACATACTTTGATACATCGGAACAATGAACTTACGTCTACCCACCGAACGCAAAAAAGAAT
>Ga0181564_10005660_pt1 | contig 10328 bp, 8 predicted proteins | sample 011ome_24_FD_134512 | JGI IMG/M metagenome (GOLD analysis project Ga0181564, IMG submission 134512) | Coastal salt marsh microbial communities from the Groves Creek Marsh, Skidaway Island, Georgia - 011513CT metaG (megahit assembly) | ecosystem: Environmental > Aquatic > Marine > Intertidal zone... | reverse complement strand
GGGGTCACCCACGACACTGCTCCACCCAACTCGCTCTGCAGGAACGTCTGATAGCCAAACGTTGTAGCGGTTTTCCCATAGGGTCTCTCCGGTCGCTGCGTTCAGGCACACTACTTTCTCGCCTTCGCGCGCAGTGCCAGGTTCTGATCTTTGAATCGTGTACAGCTTCCCATTCATCACGATAGGAGTACACGGACCACCAATGTCATCTCTGACCCACAGCAGGTTGCTACCTTCGCCTCCGTCTGAGTCCCAGTTGTCGGGTAGATTCGTCGCTTTGGCAGTACCATCAAATTTCGGGCCTCGCCAATACGGCCAGTCTGCCGCTTGTAGACCTGAAATCAATCCACTGGTGCTGACGGTTAGCAGGAAGTAGACCTTGAAGATTTGCGTTTTTGAAAAAAGACGCATAGAAGAACTCGGGTGTTGAAAAAGGGAGATGGGTTAGCAGACGACATTTTTTGGCCTGTCGACAATAGCTTACAAGGAGAGTTTACGCGAATGGGGCATCTTGTGAAATCCTCTAGAAATTCTCGTCCGTAGGATCGAACTTTGGATTGCAGATAATTAACACCTGCATCTTACCAACCGCTCGGTGTTTTACACCCGGAGGAATAAAAACAGCGGTTAGGGGCCTCACAGGATAACATGTCCCGTCAAGTTCGATTTCTGCGTCCGAATCGCAGGAAAGAATCACGTACACCTCGGTGAGTTTGTTGTGGTAATGCGACTTGGCATCACTTTGGATATCGGTGAGGTGAACGGTTGCAGGGAAATTGGATTGGTCTTGGAAGGCCCGTCGAGCGGTACCACATGGACACGCTGTCCCTGGGAGTTCAGTGAGATTAATGATTTCGGGCTGAAAATGATTCATTGGTATCACAAGGTGGGAAGGGGGTGGGGGACCTTTTGATAACTGCTTTCCACACCTGGTTACATCTTTCCACACGTGGTTACATAAGGCGCGGTGTCAATGTCCTGGAGTGAGCAGTCGTGAATTGGCGGCACATTGGCCAACTCATTGTACGCCCCGCACTTGATCACCTACGACGCGCATGGTCCACTCGAAAGGGGGGGGTGTGCTTTTGTTGTTTCTTCCTCGGGAATGCAATAATTAGATCACGACGGGACGATGCAGTCGAAAACAAAGGGCTAAGAAAGTTGCCTGATCGTTAAAGCTTTACATCCGGATGAAAATCCCATGGAACAGTGATTTTAAGCCCAATCTGCGTCGATATCGATACAGATCTCAATTAGATGGAACGGGGCTCGTTGTCTCACTCGTCTGGTTGATGACCCCAGCCCTGTGCTGACTGGCAGAGGATGTCAGCAGCCGAGTGTCGGATGCACGTGAGAAAACGCGGGTTGGGTTGTTGCGAGGTTGGTGAACGAACGACTGAACGAAGTCGGCACTCTGTAATTTAAACGCAGATTAAAGTGCTTGAGTTGTTTGACAGCGTCCAGAGGTGTGCTCGCCGGCGACTTCGTCCGCCGACTGCACCTCCCGCGATTGAAGCGACCTCACAATTAACTCACAGCGTTGATTATCCGACATGAATTGAACCGCCAAATTGCGAAAGGGAGATGTGGCTCCAATGAAGCGGACTATTTTAACTATGGCCATGGTGATCGGTTGCGGAATCAGCAGCCCCTCTTTTGGCTTTGACCTTTTGGATCGAATGCTTGGAATCAAGTGCGGTTCAAGTTGTGATACAGCGGCTTGCGATGCAACCGCTGAATGTGAAGCAGATCCAGCTTGTGGCTGTGAAGAACCCGCTTGCGGCTGCGAAGCACCTGCAGGTTCAGAAGAGCCAGCTTGCGGATGTGAAGAGCCAGCTTGCGGATGTGAGCCAGCAGCTGAAGGCTGTGAGCCCGGTTGTGACTCCCCTGCGGCTAAAAAGTGCGGTGGACTACTTTCGAAGTTGTTCCCAACGATGAGCGGCTGCGATGACGGTTGCGACGCCGGATCAGAAGAGGATCCAGCTTGCGGTTGTGAGCCAGTTGCTGAAGGTTGCGAGCCAGGCTGTGACTCGGTTGCCGGCCCGAAGTGCGGCGGACTTTTGGCGAAATTGTTCGCTAGCTGCTCCACCAACGCTTGTGATAGCTGCGATGCGGGGGAAGAAGCTGGTGAGCCAGCTTGCGGTTGCGAAGAGCCAGCTTGCGGATGTGAAGAGCCAGCTTGCGGATGTGAAGAGCCAGCTTGCGGTTGTGAGCCTGCTGCAGCTGTCACCTCAATGCGTGCTGCACCAATCCCAGCTCCAGTTGTTGATCCGAGTGCTCGTGTTTCTACAAATCGTCGCGTCATTCAAGCCAGTGCAGTCTACGTTCGCTAATCTTAGCGTCGTATACAGTTCTGGAGTTCTTCAGGCGTAACGTACGAAAAAGGCCTTCTGAGATTAACTCAGGAGGCCTTTTTTATTGGAATCAACGTTTTTTTGCATTTCTGGTAATCGTAGTAAGCGGCGAATACTAGCGATCGCCATTGACTCAAGATGATCATGATTTTTTAGTACCAATCAGCAAAAAAAATCTGGCTTCGATTTACGTATCGCGAAGGCTTCACTCATGTCTCCTAGGATTTTTTTTTCCGTTGGCGAGCCCAGTGGGGATCAGCATGCAGCTCGTTTAATCGATGAGCTTTTAAAGATTGATTCTGAAATAGAAATTCGTGGGTTTGGTGGGCCAGCAATGCGAGAAGCGGGCTGTCGGCTTGATGTTGAGCTGACTCAGCATGCAGTGATGGGGTTTCTCGAAGTGCTCCCAAAGTTAAGGCAGTTCTTTCGATTCGCAGAGCAAGCTGAGGCTTTATTTCAACACAGCGACATTGACGCGGTTATCTTAGTCGACTTTCCGGGGTTCAATTGGCACATCGCAAAAGCTGCTAAAAAGCACGGCATACCTGTCTTTTACTACTGTCCTCCTCAACTTTGGGCATGGGGGAAATGGCGACTGAAAAAGATGCGTCGAACCGTCGACGAGGTTTTGGCGGTTCTTCCTGTCGAAGAGCAATTCTTCACCAGCAATGGTATTCATGCGACCTACGTTGGTCATCCTTTTTTCGATGCAGTCCATCAGTCAGAGTTGCACCTTCCGACGCTTGAGCGTTTTGCACAGGAACGGCTCACTGGGAAAAAACTGGTCGCCGTGCTACCGGGTTCACGTCGGCATGAAGTCGAGCGTAATTGGCCATTGATGTTAGAGGCCATCCGCCGAATTCACCGTTCACAGGCAGATGTAAAATTTTTGGTTGCCGCATACAGAGAGAACCAATGTTTATTTTGCAGGAACGAATTGACGACCGAGGATCAACGACTTCCAATCGATTTTTTCGTCGGTAGAACAAGTGAGATTATTGACGCGAGCGAGTGCGCAATGATGGTTAGCGGAAGCGTTAGCTTAGAGTTGATGGCGAGGAAAACTCCTGCTGTGGTGATTTATCGAATCGGTCGATTCTTTTACGAGATTGGTAAACGTTTGGTGAATCTGGATAGCTTTACGCTTCCTAACCTAATGGGGAAAGGAAAGGTTTATCCGGAATTTATTTCCGTTGGCAATCCAGAACCGGCAATAGAAATGCTGGCTTCATCAATTAACCGATTTCTTGGTGATGCAGACTACAGCCTTAAGGTTCGTGAGGAACTACAGGATCTAGCTGATCAGTTTGCAACGCCCGGTGCATCGAACCGTGCCGCACACTGTATTCTCTCAAAACTCCGTGCTAGGTCAGGAAAGACAGAACTTTCATCATCCGATCCCTAAACCTATCGGGTAATTTGAAATCCAAATGATGCTCGCCTATTTCGTGACCGAAAAACGTAATCCACCAAATCGATAGCAAGTTTTTTTTGGGAAAACCATTTGATGTCGCAAGACGTAACACTTGTTGCGTTTGACGCGAGATGAATAAGCAAAAAATCTGCTTTTGGTTGGAGTTTTCCGGTCTTTGAACCAACAAATGCTAGGTTTCACGATAGATGTGTTTTTTTGATGGACATCGTAATGTCGGCTTTTGGTGTGATTAGACTGTGTACCGAAGTAAGGTTCGCAGCACGCTTAATGATTGGTGCAACATTTAATTTTTAAGTTCGGCTTTCAGAGGGTTTTAGATGAGCGACTCGCCTATTCCACGAATGAACGCGGAGTCTGGTTTTGAAGCGATTGATTCAGATGTTGCGCCGCTGCGCATCTCTGGATATTTTTGTCTTCTGCTTGGCTGTCTTAGCTCGCTTGGATTGGTGGGTCGCCCGCTGATGCTTTTCTCGCTGGCGGGGATTCTGGTAGGAGCTTTTGCACTTCGCCGCTTCAACGGAATTGCACCCCTCGGAGTGAAGCCTGCTCGGCTCGGCATATGCCTAGCCATCGGATTTGGTACATGTAGTTTTTTCATGCCTTGGTTCAAGACTTTCATGCTTTCAAGGCAGGCCGAAAAGTTCGCGCTGATTTATTTAGACGTGATCGCCATGGGTGAGACTGAATTTGCCATGGAATTAAATAAGGATTATGTCAATCGGATGGACCCAACGATGTCCCTTGAAGAGCACTACCAGGGAGCGCCTCAGGCTCGAGAAAACTACGAGCAATTCGAGCAAAGCGGCGTCAATGAGATGATTCGAAAACGTGGGGCAGGAGCTGAGTGGGTGTTTGATCTACCTACGCGTCTGTATACGCGTTACCGAAATCAGCATGCCGAATTAGTGATCGCGGATCCGACCGGATCGAGTGATGCAAAGATCAGTATGACCCTCGATTATCTCGTTGATTCTATGGGTCAAGGTCAGTGGCATGTGTCAAATGTACAGACCTATCGAACTACACGTTTTGTCGCGCCGAATGTATTATGAAAACCGTCGATATTTAGCGGAAGTTTCTTGAGCGATTCTGATGTAGTTGCAGAGCTTCACTACAGTCTTCAAGTTTGTTGACGATCACATGAATGATGTGACCAGATTTTTCGACTCGACCGAAGATAATCCATGCGTTGCTTGTTTGTGCAACTCTAATAAATCGCTTCCAGATTCCTGGGTGAACGATAAGATTTGCTTGGCCGGTCTCATCTTCAATGGTGACGAAAGTAATTCCTTTCGCCGTTCCGGGCCGCTGCCGAAGTAGAACAAGCCCCGCTAAGCGAACAAATCTACCACTTCGTATTTCTTCTAGTTCTGCGATCAATTTACAGCTTTGATTTTCGAGCCAACTTCGTAAAAATGAAATCGGATGGCCTCGAAGGCTGAGACCCTGCATTTGATAATCAGCATGCACTTCCTGCTGTTCCGTCATGGGTGCAAGTACCTGAGGGTGTCGATCTTCATCCAACATTCTGCTGAATAATGGTTGCGGCTTCGTAGAGGATTCTTGGTCAAGTGAATCCCAAATCGCTTTCCTTCGATCATTGTTGATGGATTGGAAAAGGTTTGCATCTGCAAGATTGGAAATCTCTCCTTTGCTTAATCCAATTCTATCGATGAAATTAGACATCGATTCAAAGGGTCCTCCCGAAGTTCTCTCCTGATAGATTTTTGTCGCTGTATCCCGACTTAAACCGTGAATGGTGTTCAGGCCAAGGCGAACCACGAGATGATTCGAATGTTTCGGATTTTCCTTCGCGACAGATCGCCTGTCTCGGTTAGCGTGTTCGAGTGTGCAGTCCCATTCGCTGAAATTTACGTCTGGATTTCTGAAGGAAACACCATGTTTCTGTGCGTCGGAGACTAATTGCGCGGGTGAGTAAAAACCCATTGGCTGGCTATTCAGTAACGCCGCGCAAAAAGCCGCGGGGAAATGTCGCTTGAGATAGCACGAAGCGTAAACTAGCAAAGCAAAGCTCGCTGCATGAGACTCTGGGAAGCCGTATTCACCAAAACCTCTAATTTGATTGAAAATGTGCTCGGCAAATTGCTCTGATAGACCAGTGTCTCTCATTCCATTGAGTAATTTGTTGCGAAACTTTTCAATGACTCCAGGACGACGCCAAGCCGCCATTGCTCGACGCAGTTGATCCGCTTCGCCGGGTGTAAATCCAGCTGCAACGACCGCAAGTCTCATGGCTTGTTCTTGAAAGATTGGAACTCCAAGCGTTTTCTCTAGGACCTTTTTGATTTCAGGATTCGGATATTGAACCGCCGACGGATTTTGTCTCGCTTTGAGGTAGGGATGTACCATGTTTCCCTGTATGGGGCCTGGTCGAACAATGGCAACTTCTACTACTAAGTCATAGAAGCATCTTGGCTGAAGTCGAGGTAGCATGCTCATTTGCGCTCGGCTCTCGATTTGGAAAACTCCAACCGTATCAGCCTGGCAAATCATCTCATAAGTAGAGGGATCGTCAGCGGGAATGTTCGATAAGGTCAATGCTTTGAAATAATGTTTTCTCACCAAGTCAAAACATCGATGAATCGCGGATAGCATACCTAAGGCAAGAATGTCGACTTTGAGAATTCCTAGCTCATCCAAATCATCTTTATTCCATTGAATGATCGTACGGTCGTCCATTGAGGCATTTTCAATTGGACACAATTCGCAAAGCTTACCAGAGGTCATCACCATTCCACCAACGTGCTGTGACAGGTGGCGTGGGAAACCTGTGATTGTTTCAACAAGGTAGACGAATCGCTTTCCAATATCGGAGTTAGTGTCTAGCCCTGCCCGTTGGCATTGCGAAGAAAATGGTTCGTCGCGACTGCCAAGCTTACTCATCGAATCTAATGTGTCGCCTGATAATCCAATCGACTTACCAACCTCACGTAAGGCACTTCGAGTTCGAAAAGACACCACGGTAGCCGTCATTCCAGCGCGATCACGTCCATATTTTGCGTAGAGATACTGTAAAACCTCTTCTCTTCGTTGGTGTTCGAAATCAACATCAATATCAGGGGCTTCGTTTCGTTCGCGGCTGATGAATCTTTCGAACAGTACATCTGATTGACTTGGATCAACGTTTGTTATTCCCAAGCAGTAGCAAACCGCTGAGTTTGCAGCAGATCCTCTACCTTGGCAAAGAATGTTTTGTTGACGCGCAAACCGAACGAGATCCCACACTGTTAAAAAGTAGGATTCGTAACGAAGATCCTCAATGATCGAGAGTTCGTGTCTTAGAAGTTTTATTACTGTCGTCGGAACCCCTTCCGGCCAGCGACACTTTGCACCTTCCCAAGTAAGTCTTTTTAGGTGCTCCAGTTGAGAAGTCCCCGGTGGTGCAATCTCTTCCGGATATTCATAACGCAATTCATCAAGAGAGAATTTGCAACGATTCTGTATTTCATTTGTGCGATCGATCGCATCCGGATGCGATCGATAAAGCTCAGCGATCTCACTCAACTCTCGTAAATGATACTGGCTGTTAGAGAAATTATTGTGACTGAGGCATTCGATCCTTGTGCCATTTCGAATCGCTGTGATGCAGTCATGAACCAGCATTCGTTCAGCTGCGTGATAGTGAACATTACCCGTAGCGACTAGGGGTAAAGCAATTCGTCGAGCCAAGGTGTGAAATTGTTCAAGGGAGGTTTGGTCATCAACACCCCGGTGTAGTTCTCCGAGTAAATAAGCTCGGTCGCCAAAAGCATCACGAATCTGACCAAAGCAATGACTGCTTAAAAAATCACTCGTAGAGTTTAGAACTGGGTTGGAACCCACGATCCCCGTAAGCAGGCCCTCGTTGAGATCGCAGATATCTTGCCAGCCGATTTTGTAGCTGCCTTTTTCGGTCCGTGTTCTACCACGAGAGATGATACGACACATCCGTCCATAGCCAATTCGATTCATTGGCCAAAGTGTCATACTAGGGCCGTCGAATAGATCAATTTCTGTACCAACGATAAAGGGAAGCCCTAGATCCTTTGCCGCGGTGTGACCGCGAACGACCCCTGCAACGGATGCTAAGTCGGTAATTGCCAACCCGGCATAACCCAGCTTATGCGCGGACTCGACTAGTTCATGTGGATGGGAGGCGCCACGGAGGAATGAGAAATTGCTTTTGCAGCGTAGTTCTGTGTATTGCATTCGACTGCAGCACTGAATGGTGTTTTTTTGTACACCATATTTTGTGGCTGTGCAAATTGCAATAGGAAGATTGCTTCAGCGTTTTAAACACGTCTCCAAAAGGTAGGGAAAATTAGGACTAAGACACTAAACACTTCAACTCGGCCGAGCATCATTAGCCAGACGAAAAGTAGCTTCGATCCTTGTGAGAAACCAGCATAGTTTTTGGTTGGACCCACCACCCCTAATCCGGGACCGATGTTATTTAAGGTGGCCGCGACAGCGCTAGCCGAGTCAAGTAATTTCTCTTCAAGCATATCTACTGTGACAAGTTCTCGACCGTCAGAGTCGACATATTGACCGACGACTTGTTGCCTTTCCCAAAGGGTGTTGGGTTCGAAAGTAATCAGTAAGAGCCAAGAAAAGACAAACAAGGCAAGAATGATTGAAAAATAAACAACGATTGAATGCGCTAGATTTGGTTCGTCGATCGAGTTGCCTCCAATGCGTAAAGAGCGAACCACTCTCGGGCGGTGAGATTTTTCAATTTCGAGTCTCAGTATTTTATAAAAAAGAATATGTCGTATGACTTTAAGTCCTCCACCGGTGCTTCCTGCACAACCGCCCACGAACATCATCAGTAAAAGAATACCTCTCCCGAACGCATTCCACTGATCATAGTTGGCGGTTCCATATCCAGTGGTTGTCAGCACCGATACAACTTGAAATAGGCCCCGTCGCAAAGCTTGGGAAAACGTCTCAAAACCAGTATCGCTCGCTCGAACGCCAAAGAAAATGATGCCTGCACTTACCGCTGCGATGATCAAGATGAATATTCGAAATTCGGCATCTTTAAGCAGACGTTGGGGTCCGCTGATAAGCGTGAGATAGAGCAATGTGAAATTGGTACCTGCAAGTATCATGAATATGATTGTCGTGTATTCAATCACAGGACTATTGAAGTGTCCTAAGCTCGAGTTGTAAGTACTGAAGCCACCCGTAGCCATCGTTCCAAATGCATGGCAGGCGGCATCGAAAAGACTCATTCCCTCGAGCAAGTAAATCAGTGTGAGAAGCATATTCAGTGAGACATAAATCGATGCGAACACTAACGCTGTGTGCTGCATGCGTGGCTTGCTTCCTTCTTTATTAGGTCCTGGCATTTCTGCTCGCATCATTGCCTTGCCGGAAGATCCTTGACCAAGGATTGCAACGAATAGCACGACGATTCCAAGGCCACCGAGGAAGTGCGTCCATGATCTCCAAAACAGAATGCATCTGGGGACGGCTTTAACTGACTCGAGGTCAGTCAAAATCGTCGCTCCGGTCGTGCTAAAGCCTGACTGAGACTCAAACATCGACTCAATGAAAGTAATGTCTTTTCCGGGAACCGTTTGGGTTTGGCTGAGAAAAAAAGGTAAAGCGCCCAAGACGGTTGCAAAGATCCAGCTTAATCCCACAACTGCCATTGCTTCTTTTTGAAACAGAGTCCCTTTCTGTGGTCCTCGGCCAATCCATCGAAATGCCAATCCCACCGTGATGCATATTGCCATGCTTTGGAGTAAGGCAAGGACGCCACGTTGCTCGTATTCTGAGAACCGTTCTGGTGGTTCGCCAGACAGTAACGGAATCGCAAACGGGAGACTAAAAAGCATCGAAGCGCCCATGAGGACGCAGATAGTTCCCAGTAATCTAGATAAGAGTTTGTAATTCAATGGTCGTTTAACTGTTGAGGACAGTTCCAGGCACGGTATCAGTCCATTAAGTATCTCGCCTTAATCATCATTTATCTAGACCAAGTTATCGAAGTGGAATCGCACACCAGTGAGCTAAGGTATTCTAAGTCTTATGTACTTGACTAGCACCGAGAAATACCATCGAACAACTCTTTGCGGTAGTAATCTCCTCAATTCGATGCGTTTATCAAAACACTTTCTGGAGTTTACCTTCAAACCCTTTTCGCATGGATGCGAACGACTCTTTTGGCGATTAACATACAAATCCAATTGACTGAATAAACTCGACTTGGAATCCTTCGACATGCGATCTGTAAATAGTTGGTTAGTTCTCGCGTCATTCGCCGCTTGTTGCATTCTGGTCAGTAGTAAAAGTGGGTATTCGAAGGAGAAGATTATCCCTCTCCTAGATGCTACGGATAGCTTGCACCATCAAGATTTTGATTTGCGTGACCATGTTTCAGCTGCCATTTCTAGTCGCTGGCAACTAGAGGTAAGGACTCTTCATGGAGGGATACAGGAAGGTGTTCAATTGTTGCAAGTTGATAACGGCAGGCTTCGTATCTCAATCGTATTGAACCGCGGATTGAGTATCCTTGGGGTTGAGGAAAGTTT
>Ga0181564_10005653_pt1 | contig 10333 bp, 10 predicted proteins | sample 011ome_24_FD_134512 | JGI IMG/M metagenome (GOLD analysis project Ga0181564, IMG submission 134512) | Coastal salt marsh microbial communities from the Groves Creek Marsh, Skidaway Island, Georgia - 011513CT metaG (megahit assembly) | ecosystem: Environmental > Aquatic > Marine > Intertidal... | reverse complement strand
TTAAATCAGTAGTTCTATGAAATGACCGAGTTGGAGTGAAATATGACAATCGAACGAATTTTCATTTCAACTGAAGCCGGTGGAAAACAGAGTGAGCGAGAACAAATTGAATTGGTTGTTGGTTCTGGCATCGTTGGCGATAGAAATTTTGGTTTGTCTAAATGGCCAGGGCAGAATCTCACCTTCATTGAAGCTGAAGAAATCGAAGCATTTCTAGAAGAACACCACCTTCCCCATGATATGACTATTAGCCGAAGGAACCTTATTACTCGAGGTATTAGGCTAAATGATTTAGTGGGGAAAGAATTCCAATTGGGTGGTGTAATGCTGAGGGGCGTTGAATTATGTGAGCCATGTAGCAGCCTCGGTGAAAGGTTATCTTCTTTAATAAGCCCTGATGTATCGCCAAAAATGTTGATACAGCGTTTTATGGGAAAAGGAGGGTTGAGGGTCGATGCTCTAACATCTGGAACTATAAAAATTGGGGACACAATTCAGGTTCTAGCTAAACAGGTGAAAGAATAAACGTTGAAAGATAAAGCACTGAGCATGAAAAACGACCCTATCGCCGAAGCAGTTAAAAAGTGGGTGGAAGGTATGGTGGTGGGGTTAAACCTTTGCCCCTTTGCCAAGCGTGAACTGTTGGCAGACCGCGTGCGATTTTTTGTCTCTGAAGCTGAGACAGAAGAGCAGTTGCTGATAGATTTACATTCAGAACTGAATCTGTTGAATGACAATACTGATATTGAAACAACATTGCTCATTAATCCTGAGGTTTTGCAGGATTTTAGTGATTACAATCAGTTTCTTGATTACGCTGAAGGCTTATTGATGGAGTTGAAGCTGGAAGGGGTTTACCAAATTGCCAGTTTTCATCCGGATTATCAATTTGCGGATACTGAGCGGGGTGATGTAGAAAATTATACCAACCGTTCCCCTTATCCGATGTTGCACCTAATTAGGGAGCAAAGCCTTGAGAAGGCCGTTGCCAATTATCCTAACCCTGAACAGATTCCCGAGCGCAATATTGCTTTGCTGAGGAATTTGGGGCGGGACAAAATACTGGCTTTATTTCAAGATTGTTTGCAGACAAGCAAACATCAATAAATTATTTCTTTTTCAGTGCCTGAGCAAATAAATCGCCCAATGTTCCTGTCTTAGGTTGGTTCTGTTGTTGGCGGTGTTTATTACCTTTTTGAGGCTGCCCCCCTTTGTTTTGAGGTTTTCTTTCTTCTGATCGGTTTTGAGGGCGTGAATTATTGCCGGTTTTTTCTCCAGGCTCATCAGAGAGCTTCATTGATAACCCAATACGTTTACGCGGGATATCCACTTCCATCACTTTTACCTGAACAATATCGCCGGCTTTGACCACTTCTCGAGGATCTTTAACGTAGCGATTGGCCAAAGCAGAAATATGTACTAATCCATCCTGGTGTACGCCGATATCGACAAAGGCACCAAAGTTGGTGACGTTGGTGATGGTTCCCTCCAAGGTCATGCCAGGTTCCAGATCTTTCATGGTCTCAACGCCTTCCTTAAAGGTGGCGGTTTTAAATTCAGGCCGAGGGTCACGGCCGGGTTTATCCAATTCTGTGAGGATGTCGGTGACGGTGGGCAAGCCAAACTGGTCGTCTACATAATGTTTGGGGTCAATGCTGCGAAGTAAGGTGCTTTCACTCACTAGGGATTTCACTGGTTTCTCTAAGTCATCTGCCATTCGTGAAACTAGGCTATAGCTTTCCGGGTGAACGGCCGATGCATCTAGGGGATTACTGCCATTAGCTACTCTTAGAAACCCCGCCGCCTGTTCGAACGTTTTTTCCCCAAGGCGAGCCACTTTTTTCAATTGCTTGCGCTCTTTGAAAGGACCGTTCTCATCACGAAAGGCGACGATGTTATCAGCGATGGTTTGATTGAGTCCTGCCACACGATTGAGTAAGGCAGCGGAAGCAGTATTCACTTCTACACCTACGGCGTTTACACAGTCCTCTACCACCGCATTGAGACTTCTTGAAAGTTCCACTTGGCTAACATCATGTTGATACTGACCAACACCGATGGACTTGGGGTCAATTTTAACTAGTTCTGCTAGCGGATCTTGCAGACGGTGGGCAATGGATATGGCCCCTCTTATGGTGACATCAAGATCAGGGTACTCTTTTGATGCAAATTCAGATGCGGAATAGATGGAAGCTCCAGACTCATTCACGACCACAGGCTGAGCATTGAGCTCTGGATTATTTTTTAATACGTCTTTTACAAATCGTTCGGTTTCACGACTAGCGGTACCATTGCCGATGGCGATCAGTGCTACATCATGTTTTTGGCACAAATGTACCAGTTTGGCTTCTGCTTCCTGAACTTTGTTTTGTGGCTTGGTGGGGAAGATGGCACAGTGGTCCAAGACCTTACCGGTACCATCAACAACAGCCACTTTAACGCCTGTGCGTAGCCCGGGATCCAGGCCTATGGTGGCTTTTTGCCCCGCCGGAGCAGCGAGCAATAGATCCTTTAAGTTAGTGGCAAATACGTTGATGGCGGCAGTTTCAGCGTGGTCTCGCAATTCGGCCAATAGGTCAGTTTCAATATGCAGGTGTAACTTTATTTTCCAGGTCCAGCGGACTACTTCAGCGAGCCAATTGTCGGCGGGGCGGCCTTCATTTGTAATACCCATTTGTTTGGCAATCATGCCTTCGCAGGGATGGCCTTCGGTGGCTTCGGTATCAATATCTAGCCGAAGAGATAGGATGCCTCCACGTCGGCCTCGGAACATGGCCAAAGCCCGGTGGGAAGGTGTCGTTTTTACTGGTTCACTGTGTTCAAAGTAATCTCTGTATTTGGCGCCTTCTTCTTCCCTGCCTGAAAGCAATGTGGCATTGAGTGTTGCCTCGTCTTTCAGGTATTGGCGTAGTTTACCTACCAGTGTTGCATCTTCACTGAATCGCTCCATTAGGATGTATTTGGCGCCGTCTAGGGCAGCTTTGATATCGGCAACACCGTTGTCTTTGTCGATATAGTTTTCAGCTTCTTTTTCGGGTGTTAATTCAGGATTGTTATAGAGCGCATCAGCCAATGGTTCTAGTCCTGCTTCAATGGCGATTTGTCCTTTGGTGCGGCGTTTGGGCTTGTAGGGTAAATACAAATCTTCTAGCCGGGTCTTGGTATCTGCGGTAAGAATGGACTGTTTCAGTGCTGGGGTAAGTTTGCCTTGTTCATCAATACTGCTGAGAATTGCCTGACGGCGATCTTCCATCTCACGGATATAGCCCAGGCGCTCTTCTAGGGTGCGGAGCTGAGAGTCATCGAGCCCTCCTGTGACTTCCTTGCGGTAGCGGGATATAAAGGGTACCGTCGCACCTCCGTCTAATAAACCGACAGCAGCACTAACTTGTGTGGGTTTAACGTTTAATTCCGATGCGATCTGATGCTCAATGTTATCCATGTTTGTTCTTCATGTGTTGTGTGTTGGGGGCTTTGTTGTATTGGATGTTTGGGTGGTATTGAAAGCCTAGGCTGGTGTTATTCAAGGGCGTAGCTGTCTTTTAATATAGCAATTAATGGACGTAATTATGGGTGAATCTTTTTGTTCAAAACAGACTTGTTACAACAATTAATCTATGCCTGACTTAAATGATCTTGTTTGTCGGTTGTGTCTTGATATTTTGTATCATGACTTTTCGCGCCATGTGATTTCTATAGAGAATTATTGCTCGGATAAACGATGGAATTATTACCAGTATAGTCAGAGCAGGTTAGTCTTTATTCCTACTTTTCAATACCTGACGCTAGAGCAGGAAAAAGCCCATTACGACCAGCACTAAAAAAGTCCGGATAATCAGGATTATCGATAAAATTAATAAGCCTCTCTACTATCTTGGTTACTCTATTTTTTTGATTGTGAAATTTTAAGTAGTTTCGTACAATTTTAGATATATTGAAGTGTTGTATGATTTGTTTTGAAGTGCATGCTTGTATTGTGTTCTGTGTAAGCAGCTGTTTTTATTTATTTCCCCCAGGTTTATTGTATGTGGAAGCGTTTTTTTTCCAGCAGCAAAAAAAAACAAAGTAAGCTGGCTAGGCAAACAAAGTCTGTAGTTAAGGCTGTTAGTTTAAGAGGTGAGTCTAAAGTTTATGTAGAAAATCTCAGGTTAGGCATGTATGTGTCGTCGCTTGATAAACCTTGGTTAGAGACAAGTTTTAAAACCCAAGGTTTTTATATAAATAATGAAATGAATATTGATGAATTAAGTAAGCAATGTAGGTATGTGTATATAGATTTAAATAAAAGTAATGAATATCATTCTGTACCAGGGGGTGGACTTGTAGATTTGCAAGTTCAACATTCAACGCAAAAAATACCAAGCTATAGTCAGTGGAAATCTGATGTGGCCGGGTACAGAGAAGCTAGTGCTCTTTCCTTTTCTGTTCTTGATAGTATAGTAATTGGTGACCCTGTCGCTGTAAAAAAGGCCAGAAAATTAGTTTCCTCTTGCGTTGATTCAGTGCTTAAAAACCCTTCGGTCTCTATACTTCTTTCACAAATGCAGAAAAAATCCAATGATCTTGCAAGGCATAGCCTGTCATGTTGTATGTTGTCGGCTTCCTTTGGTAAGTTTTTGGGTATGGATGATAATGAGATAGAGTTACTAGCCCTTGGTGCTTTTCTTCATGATGTGGGTATGTTGAAAATGATGGCAAAGGATGAGACTTATTTATTACATTGTGACAATGTGTTAAAAAAGTCTCATGTTATACATGGTAGGGATGTTCTTATGTCAAATGAGGCTTTGTGGTCAGCTGTTGATGTGGCGTATTCACATCATGAAAGGTTTGATGGAAAAGGCTATCCACGAAGTTTGAAGGGAGAATCCATTCCTTATAATGCGAGAATTGTTGCAATAGTAGATTTGTATGAGTCGCTAACTTCATATTCAAAAAATAGAATGGCTAAATTATCACCAACTTTAGCAATATCAGAAATTTATAAGAGTAGAGGTTCCAGGCTAGAAAAAGGCTTAGTAGAAATGTATATAAGGTTTGTTGGCTTATATCCGCTAGGCTCATTGTTAGAGGTTAATACAGGAGAGGTGGGTGTGGTGATTGAGAGAAACCCATTCTATAAGAAGTTGCCAAAAATTGTTTTAGTTATTGATTCTAAAGGAAAAAAAATCACCCCAAAGCTTGTGGATTTATATAAAGAACAAGATGTTGATGGTGGTGGCCTAAGAATTGTTAGAGCCTTGCCTAATGGTAGTTTTGGTATTGATATGGATAGCATTATAGAACAAGGGCTTCTGGATCATAATCCGTTAAGTTAGGTTGTGACTAGATGTGCAAAAAAATGATCCTAAGAAATAGCTATGAAAAAGTTAAAATATCTGTTGGTTGATGACGAAAAAGTAATTAGAGATGGTTTGTCTGCCTTTTTGGAAAGGTACGATATACAAACTATTCATGCTGAAGATGCCTTGCAAGCAAGAACAATTCTTGATAAGGATGATTTTGATATTGTTATTCTTGATGTGATTATGCCTGGAGAAAATGGTTTAGATCTCGCTAAATGGATAAAAGAAGAAAAAAATATACCAGTTGTTCTAGTGACTTCGTTAGATGAAACAGTAGATAAGATAGTAGGGCTTGAAATGGGCGGAGATGATTATATCTCAAAGCCTTTTGATCCCCGTGAGCTCTTGGCAAGAACAAAAGCCATCTTGAGGCGTTATCAGTTTGAAGAGCAAGAGCATGCGAATAGCGCATTTCTTACTATAAATTTAACCGAGAGGTTTATAGAGGTAGCTGGTAGACGCCACCAACTAAATTCAAGCGAGTATTCATTGCTAAAGTTACTGGTTGATAATTTGGGGGAGCCGGTATCAAGGAGCGAATTGTATTCTGAAGTCTTTAAGGGTGTTTGGCACCCAGAATCTAGAGCTGTTGATAATATAGTGTCGCGTATGAGGCTGAAAACAGAACAAGATAATGAATTTCATAGATATATTATCACTGTCCGTCATAGCGGCTACATGATTCCCAAGGAGCTTGTGCAAGTAATAAAATAAGCAGTGCGCTTATAGAAAGAGCTAAAAAATGCCTGCTTATCTTGAGTGTATTTCTGACCCATATTGCCCATGTTGAACCTAAATTAGTCTGCGAAGTCTTATAGTTTTCCATAATGTTAAGTTTAATTGGCTTTTCCTTGCCTTTGTTCTAAAAGTTTGAGTATTCGCAGTAATACATCCTCTATTTTTTATACCTAATATAAGCTGGGTGGCTCCTACTTCAGCCAAAGTTTAGTACAAATAAAGACAATGTATTTAGTGTTGTTTTACTTTTTTTTGATTATGTTTTGTCTCAAGAAATTTTTAAGGTGAGCAAACATGAGTGTTTATGCGGACTGTTATCGAGACCCTGTAGAAAAAAAATTATACGAGAAAAAGATTGTTTTTAATGAAAAGGCATATCGTATACAGAAAGTTGATGATGACGAGTATCAAAAAATTGAACTCAAAAGCTGTTTTTCATGCCGTAAATCTCAATTATATGTTGAGCTAAATGAGAATAAGACAGGTTTGTTTCTCGGCTGCCATAGCTGTGATAACAGTGTTTTTATGCGTCTGAATGAAGTTCCCGGATTTCATGTTGATATTTGGGAAAATTTTGAAACTCGTGATCGCATGTATAAAAAACTTGACCCCCTATTTGGGCGTTGGAATATTTATAATATTTCTGGTTGGTCATGTTACGAGAATGGAGATAAGGCCTAAACACTAGGTTGTTACATGTTTGTTATATGAAGCGGAATTATATTTTATGAAGTTTGAAAATTATAATCTGATCTTTCTGTTGATGGCTATCTTGAGTTCTGTGATATGGGTGTATTCAGTAACCTCCTCCTGGGGAATGGTTTTATTGGCAGTTTGGATATGCCTAACAACCTGGTTTTTAATTTCCTACGCAATAGATATTTTTCTTTCAACTAAAAAAGATAAAATACTGGTTTCGAAAGATTCAAAGCTGTAAGTGCTGTTGTAATAAAATTAAAAATGCTGAAATCTTGAAAATTTCTGATTTGTACCTGGGCTTTTTTGCTGACATTTGTACCAGTTTGTCCACTCTTAAAGTTATTGCACGCTTCCTCGATGTGTCGTGAATACCCTACAGTTGATATGTGAGCTGCTTTCTTTATTTGTTAAGTTGAAAAGCGTTTGTAGTGACAAGCGATAACACATCTGATCTATGCTGTCGGTAAATTTATTTCATTAGTTAATCCCGCTGGGGTTGTGTTATATAAATATATCTCTCCTCCCATCCTATGAATTATGTCGGTACACAATGCCAACCCAATGCCTGACCCTATACCAATTGGTTTTGTGGTAAAGAACGGCTCCGTTAACTTATTCAAAATATCTTCGGATACACCACCACCATTATCTTGAATGGATATGGTTATATTTCCAGGCTTTGAAGAGGTTGTAGTTATTGTAATTTCTCGGTTGCCTTTTTTTTGATTGTTGGAGAGTGCATATGTAGAATTTAAAAGAATATTTTGAATGACCTGTGTAAATAACGTTGCATTCCCTTGAACTTTTGTGGATCGTATTTGGTAGAGGTTGTGTGTAACTTTTATGGACTGTGATATTAAATTCTGTTCGATATAGCTTAGTACATTTTTTATTATTTGGTCAGGGTTTATTGATTCAGTCTTGATGTTACCTTGTTCTGTTGGGTTAAGTAGCCGGAAATTTTTTATTATCTGATTGACCCTTTTCAACTGTAAAAAAATATCATCAAAATGACCAATTGATTGTATTTCTTTTATTTTTCTGCTTGGAAATTTTCTTTGTTGATTTCCATTTTTCAGCATGTCGTCTCTGATGATGTTGGCATATATTTGGATTGCCGATATTGGTTGATTTATTTCATGAAATATAGAAGAGGCAGATTTTCCTATGGTTACTAGCTTTTCTATCGCTTCATCTTCTTTTCTTTGTTTGGTCTGTTCTGTTATGTCGCGGCCGACAATAAGGTATTTTGACAGTTTCACGCTGTCTTTATTTGGTATATCTATAGCGGATATAGAAAATTCAAGAATGTAATTTTTTTTACTTATTTTTATGTCGATTGTGACTAAATGAATATCTTTTGTATCGTTGATTTTTGAAAAAATAGGTATGACTTTTGCCATAAGGTTCGAAAAATTTGGTGAAAAATTGTCTAGGGAGCCAATGTCTTCTATTTTTTCCAGTGGATTTCCAAAAAATAGGTCAAATGCTTTATTGTTATAAGTTATGAATCCATCATCACCAGCTAAAAATACAATTTCAGGTTGGTTGTCTAAAATTAATTGGTACTGCGATTCCATATCTTCTGATCTTTTGGCTAGGCGATCAGATTCTATAATTATGTCCTCTATGTTTTTTATGATAATGGGGAGTGTAGATTCGACCATTTTTTCTGGTAGAACAAATCGATGAGAAATTTTTTTATTTTCTATTATAAAATCTCTTAGTTTTTCAAGGGTATAAAGTTTTAAATATTGTACTAGAATTAGAATTAAAATTATGTTGAAAAATACAAGGGGTAAAAGTTTTGGGTTAAAGATGTCATGGTCTAGAAAGTGGTTAATTTCGTTTTTGTAATAAGCAAGAAAAATACACAAAAATAAAAATAAGCATGTGATTATGAATGGTCGATTTTTGCAAAGTCGCAAAAGTTTCATAAGTTGAAGGCTGGTTTAACAGTGGTTATTTTGCATTCTGTAGATGCTGGTTACGTTAGTTGATTTTTTCTTTTTTTTCAATGGGTTTTAAGGGTGTTCTATTGTTAAAAGCTAATAAAGTTTATACTTTCTTATTATGAGTTGTCTTTTAAAACATTAATTTATTTGGGGTGCTCTAGGTTGTATGTGTCCACTTTGCTTCAGTCGTATTGTCGTGGCCTTTTATTCTGATATTGAACGTGATTTTTACCAGTGTACTCGGTGTTGGCTGGTCTTTGTCCCTCCTATTTACTATCTATCTCTAGAACAGGAAAAAGCCCATTACGATTTGCATCAAAATAATCCTGATGATTTGGATTATCGACAATTTCTTAGTCGGTTGGCAGATCCGTTAATGGCAAAACTGACGATAGGAATGTCGGGGTTAGATTTTGGCTCAGGGCCAGGCCCCACATTATCAGTGATGTTAGAAGAGTCAGGTTTTGATATGGCGATTTATGATATTTTTTATGCCAATGATAAAGCGGTGCTTCAGATTGACTATGATTTCATTACTGCTACTGAAGTAGTTGAGCATTTATCTAAGCCTGGAGAAGTGCTTGAAAACTTGTGGTTAAAAATAAAGCCGGGCGGTTGGTTGGGAATAATGACAAAAATGGTGCTGGATCAAGCTGCTTTTGGTCGCTGGCACTATAAGAATGACCAAACCCATATTTGTTTTTATAGCCGTGAAACCTTTGATTATTTGGGACAATACTGGGGCGCCTTAGTGCAGTTCCCCGCTGATGATGTGGTGTTGATGCAAAAACCGCACAATAATTAGTCTTGTGCAGAACTAGTGGGTCACAAAAGTCCTTTGCCGGGGTTGCCGGCAGGTGCTTACTATCATCGCATTCATTTTTTAGCCCAGTAGGGTTAATGACTATGAGTTATTATCTTTGGGTATAAGCACCATGGCAGAGGATCAGGGCCGATATGGCCAAATAGGAGTATTTATGTCTAAGGGCAAGTTGTTTCATGGGACGTCGTTAAGCCTACAGTCATTAGATGATGGCTATGTAGAACTACATTTTGATGCCGAAAAAGCTTCGGTCAATGTTTTTAATCAGGCTACTTTGGATGAGCTACAGCAAGCATTGGCAATATTAGAACAACAATCTGATGTCAAAGGGCTGTTACTTTCGAGTGGAAAGAGCGTGTTTATTGCCGGCGCTGATATCACAGAGTTTGGTGATGCTTTTAAAGGCACTGAAGAGCAGCGCAGGTCATTTCTCAGTCCAGCCAATGAGGCATTTAACCAAATTGAAGACTTGCCTTTTCCGACAGTGGTTGCGATCAATGGATTTGCATTGGGTGGTGGTTTTGAGGTGTGCTTGGCTTGTGACTTTCGAGTGATGTCTACGAAAGCTCAGGTAGGCCTGCCAGAAACAAAATTGGGTATTATTCCTGGCTGGGGCGGGACTGTGCGTTTACCCCGGCTGATTGGCTTTGATAATGCAGCTAAATGGATTGCCACTGCGGGTCATCATAAGGCAGTTGCCGCACTTAAAGATGGTGCTGTAGATGCCGTGGTAGAGCCGGAATTGCTGAAAGAAGAGGCGTTGGCAATGTTAG
>Ga0181564_10005644_pt1 | contig 10343 bp, 13 predicted proteins | sample 011ome_24_FD_134512 | JGI IMG/M metagenome (GOLD analysis project Ga0181564, IMG submission 134512) | Coastal salt marsh microbial communities from the Groves Creek Marsh, Skidaway Island, Georgia - 011513CT metaG (megahit assembly) | ecosystem: Environmental > Aquatic > Marine > Intertidal... | reverse complement strand
CCATAGGTATTATTTATCAGATTTTGTAAACTTTTTGAATGTGTTTTGTAACTACTAACAGCGGTTCTAAGATTATCTTTTACTGTCTTATATTTATCGTAAATGCCCTCAGCATCGCCCACTATTTTATCCACTATTGATAGTTGTTTTTGTTGATTTTTTAACGAGGTAACCGTTTTTATTAGGCCCATAAGGCTTATGGGCCCTGCGAGAATTACTTTTCTCTCATGACAATAGTCTAGAATAGAATCGTCATGTTCTAAAACTGATAAATAGCAGCTGTCAAAAGGCATAAACAAGACAACATATTGAAAGGATTTTAAGTTATGTATTTTGATGTAATCTTTAGTAGATAACTTCTCAACATGATCCCTTACAGAGTCAATGTGCTTTTTTAAAAATATTTCTCGCTCTTTTTTATCCTTTTCGTTCGCAAACTTTTGAAAATTAGTCAAACTAACCTTACAGTCGACCACTATAGAGCTTGAAGCGTTATCTCCTGGAAGATTAATAACAAAATCAGGAACTACTTTTCTTTGAAGTCCTGTAGCAGGATCAATATTAGATTTGGCTTCTCTTGTTGTAAAATCTTCTCCTTCAACTAAACCATGTTTTTCAAACAATCTCTGAATTTTTTTTTCGTTATATTGACCTTGATATTTAAAGTTTCCGACTAACTTTTCATGAAAATCTCTATATTCTGTAACTAAGGTGCTATAATTTTTGAAACTTTCAGAGCTAATTTTCTCAAATTCATCAACACTTTTCACGCTATCCCTTAAAGCTTGCTTATCATTTTTAAGTTCTTCTATAAATTTCTCTTTTAATGCAATTTCCTTAAGATTTGCTTCGTGCTGACCTTGTAATCTTAAAAATTCTGGATTTTCATTAATATCAAATTCCTCTGTATCGGGGTTTTTTTTGATTAGATAAATTAAGTAAGAAATTAAGCCAAGAATACTTAGGCTTATGATTATTAATAAAGTTGATGTCATATTATTATTTTATCCTATTTTTTAAGTTTTAACCATTGTTTTGAAAATTTTGTTATTTCACTATTATTATCAATACACTTTTGAATTAATACAGTAAGTGAGTCACTGAATTCTCTTGATCCATCATCATTACCTGAAGCATGAGCTAATTCGTGTAAAAAAACTGAAAACATTTTTCCAAACGATTCTTTGAAAAGATCCTGATGAAGATAAATAATCTTTGAATTAATGTCACTTGAGTTTTTTAATTCTCCAAGCAAATCTTTACAAAATATTTTCTTAAATTTTACATCATACAAATAATCATCGTATTCATCGTTTTTAAAAAGTTTTGCAAAACTTGGGCTAATTGATTTAGCTGCATCAAAACAAAAATCTATTTTTTTTTGCTCTTCGTTTGTTAGTTCAGAAGTTTTTTTATTTTTAATCCTTTTTTCTGTATTAGCCTTATTTCTTATAAAACTCTCTAAGGATGACAATATTCCAAAATTAGTAAAATAAGATGGTAACATTTTTTTTTTCTTTTTTTCTTTTAAATCTCTACTTCTAATATAATTTTGAGTTTTAGTAGAAAACCAATCATGGTAAGAAATATCTCTACTATATGTCCATTTAGACTCTGCTATAAAATCTTTTCCAAATATTTTCTTAATAGCATCATCATCTTTTAAGCTGCCATAAGAATGAATTGCTATGGCACTTAATAATGGATGACCATGTCCCTTTGACCATAAATGTTTTGCAGAACTTAATATATATTTAATGGCGCTATTATTTCTCATTGATCTATAACTGAAACCAGATTTTGCAAATATCGAGAAATAAGTGGCTCTTAACTTTTCATCAAAGGCTTTTCTATCTCTGTCTTGTTTTGTTTTTTTTTCAAGAGCTGCATAAGGTTTATCTATATTAATTACAACTGGTAAACCCGGTGTTAATCTTGCAAGACCCCTATAAAAACAAATACCATCTTTCTTTTTAGATTTGAAAACTGTGATATCGTTATATGAATGTAAAACTTCTCCAATCAAAGGATTTTCACTATAAAAGAAATTTTGCATGCCTACTCTAAATTCATCTTTAAGTTTTTTTGAGATAGTATTAATTATTAAATAACTTCCTTTGACATCGTTAATAGTAAAATAATTGTAAACTAACGGTCTTAGTTCTGTCCCTTCAATTTCCTTACCAATTGAAACTATCAAAGCTTGATCTCCTGACAGGTTTATTGGATTGAAAACTCCCATTCGAGCTAGATCTGAAAATGCCTTTTTTTGACCTTCTCCATTTTGCCCTATCGTTAAATCGTTTTCAGCCTTATCTGATCCAACATAAAACAGTTTTTTCAAATTATATGTCGTTGGTGCATAAACAGTGATTTGATCATCAATAACAGATACTTTCACATTAGAAATCTCCTTGCCAGCTTCCACTTGAGCATCTCGATAATTTTGGAGACAATCAATTGCAATTTGTTTTTCTGTCCAGGGATCTGCTCCCCATGATGTTGTTATTGCACTTTCAACACTTTTAATATGCTTAGCAAATTTTATTTGGGGTAATTCTAATAATGTATTCTCAAATTTTTTAATATCTTTATTGTCCACTGATCCTCCTATTTTGATTTAGATTATTAATTTGATTAAGTTCTTCTTGTAATATTTTAATTTCTGTTAATATTTTTTTAAATGTTTTTATTTCTTTTCTTTTTTGGAAAAATCTTAAAGTATTAAAAGGGAAAAAATAAATAAAATAAAATAGATATTCTATTTTTCTACTTTTAAAATATTCTAATTTAGTTTTTTCAGTAATTTCTTGATGTTTAAAATACTCTAGACAATCATCTCTCCAACTTAATCTATATTTTAATCTTTCTTCTAATAAATATTTAAAGTTTTTTTCCATTATTAGTGCTCTTGATAACCTTTAGATGTTTTTTCTTTTATTTTTTTTTCAAAGTATTTTTTAGCTTCTTCTTTTGAGCTAAATTTTTTTGTATTAACAGCTGGATTTTCAATCCCAATACGGCCATAAGATACCACAACCTCTTTAGATATAATTTTGATATCCCAAAATTTATATGAATTTGTAGTAAGATCTTTATATTCAAAATGTCTCATAGTTTTTTCCTTATTATTGTTGTTGGTTATTTTGTTCATTTTCTTTTTGATATTTTGCAACCAATACTGCTATTGTTTTACTCATTGAAAGATTTGCATGAGGTAATATTACTTTTGATATTTCCTGCAAACCCTCGTGTACTGTTTTAGCTAATGATACATTTGTGTATCTCGTTTTATCTGCCATTATATTTTCCTTTCTTTGTTAATGTATTGTGTCATTTTCATTATCTTTTTTTTTTTCACCTATTAATTCATCTTTTGGTTTTGCGGTTTCCCACTCCTTAAAAGATGATAGCCATTCTTTGTGATTTCTGGTGACTTGCTCTGATGCTGAATTAAGAAAATATCTATAAACTGGGTAGCTCAAGTAAAAAATCATAGTTTGGAGAGTTCTAAATATAAAAATACTCCAACAGTCTCCTGCATTAAGAAATGATCTATTTATACTTTTTGCAAAACTATCGATTAACTCTTTAGCCAAAGTATCGATTCGAGTTCTTTCACACTCTTCTGTTTGAATTTTTCCTGATTTCGCTGATTTATTAATAAATGGAATTAAGTTATCGACCTTGTCTTCTGTCTTATTATGACCCCGCTTTTTTCTTTTGATTACTCTTTTTTTCTTGTCTTTAAAAAGAGTTTTTATTTTTTTTGTCATGAACTGATATAATCATATATATAATACACGGTCAAGCGTTTATTTTAATAATTGACAATTATTTTTCTCACGCTATAAAGTGTATATATAAAGAATCAAAAAGCATGAAAACACAAGAATTAAAGCAAATTATACGAGGGATTAGTGAAAAAACTAAGAATCGTGAGCTTTTAGAGAAGATTTTGAAGCTAACAAGACTTAGTAGGGCTCGTTGTAGTGAAATAATGGTTTATAAGCAGGGTAGTTCATTTGATCACTACGTTTACAAGTTCAAAGAAGAAACATTTCCACCTAGCTTTGCATATTTATTTTTAAATGCTGTTTTTTCATCACTTTTTTTTAAAAACAAAGAGGGGAAAAAGAAAAAAGATAACTTTTCTAATTTCTTAAAAAATAATCCACAATCTATTTGGCAAAAACAAAAAGAAGATTTTATTAAATTGATTATTGATTGTAAGGATTTTGAAATAAAAAAAAAATTGATTAATCCAGCATTAGAATTTCATGCCCTTAACTTAATAAGATTAAGTTCTCCTGAAACAAAGTTAAAAAATGAAAGTTTTGTAGAGTCTTATATTAGAGTTTCTCATCCTGAGGCTATTGAATATTTGGAAGAACCTGAAAATGATACTAATGATATATTTCCCTCAGATAAAAATATTTTTCCAGATGGAGATTTAAATGCCGACCTTAATGCTATTAGAGGAAAAAAATATATTCAGTATCAAAATTTAATTAAAAATTTGAGAAATTTTTACCCTTTAATAGAATATTTAAGAAAAAATTATATGCCGAACTTTATAGCTCCTCACGAATATGCTCGTATAAGAATTGCAACTAATGATGAGCGGTTTATAGGAACAATGTTATTTTCAAAAGAGTTTTTAAGAGAAGATCTTGATTTAACCAGTCTTAACAATTTATTTATTTTAAAAGTTAAAGAAAACAACATGGAAGGAACATTTGATATTGATGATCATGTTTTGATCAAACAACATCCCCATTATATAAATATAAAAAAAAATATTCCCTCAGAAGTTATGGCTTATAATTTCCAAGATGGTATTTATGCCATCGAAGAAAATAAAAGAATAATTTTAAGAAGACTACAGTTCTTAAGAACAAGTGGTCTTTCATATGAGAATAATGAACAATTTGAAGTTCCTGAATTTCTTAAAGAAGAGGCTAATAAAGAAATTAGTAGAGTTTTTTCTAAAGGAACTGAGAATGTTAAACTGTATGAAATCGACCAATTGGTTAATAAATACGGTCTTCAAAATGAACTCTTAAGAGAAAAATTAAAACCCATACTTCCTGATCTTGCAAATGATAATAATAAAGATGTTTTTTATGGAAAAGAAGTTATAGATAAATCCAAAAAAATTGACACTATAGTCAATATTATTTCAGATAATAAGAAATACCCTGTCCACACCGTAAGATTTGAAGATCTGTTGATATGTGGAGAAGTTTTATGGAAATCAAGTAACTTTAAGGATAATAAGGCTGTCAAAGGAATTGATTTATTTAAACAAGAAGAAGAAAACATTTTTGAAAAGCAACTTATGGAGATCGCATAAATGGAAAACTACACCGTTTATCTAGATGCTGAAACTACTACTGGAGATCAAGTTCAGGCAGATATTGTTGAATACACGGCTATTTTAGTAAGAGACAAAGACCACAAAATAATTGAAGACTTCACTTATTTTGCAAGACCAAGGATTTCAAGATGCTATCAAGTTGATGCATATTTGGTAAATGGCTTTAATCCATTTGATGTTGAGAAACACGAGTATACCAACCACCAACTAGCAAAAAAATTAAATGAAAAATTTACACAATGGAAAAACAAAGGAAATGTTAAATTCAACGCTTTTGCGGGATACAATTTTGATTTCCTTCTAACCTCACATACTTGGTGGTCTAATCTTTATAGCTTTCCATGGTTGTTTTCTACTAAGGCAAGCCAGATGGACACACTTCCAATTGCTAGGAACATGGAATTTTACAGACCTGATATTTTAAAAACTGAATTAAATCACAAAAAAAATAAAATATTTAAATTATCCTCTCTTTGTAACCTAAATGGTTTTCCAATTAAAACAGCTCATAGAGCATACGATGACACACTTGGTTTAAAAAACCTAACTGAACATTTAAGCAAAGCAGATCCGGAATTATTTCAAAAAAATTTACAATTCACAAATAAGAAAGATGTGCTTCCTTATCTTAAAAAGGTAAAATATTTTTATACTACAGAAACTTTTTTTTCTAAGACAAGACAATTTGCTTGCTGTTTTTTAACTGAACATCCGATCTATGCCGGCTACATGCTGTCACTAGATCTTAAACACGACCCTCAGGAAATATTTTCGATTAAAAGCAATAATGATTTACAAAAACTCCTTTTTGCAACACCTGTTAAAATGCGAACTACAAAAGCAAATCGTACGCCTCTAATCTTAAAACCTGATGATAAATGGGTTTTAAGTGTTGAAGATGAATATAGCGCTATTGGTCATGAAACTTTATCAAAGAGAGCTGACTATATTATAAAAAATAGAAATGAAATTGCACAGAGAGTTCAAACTATCATCAAAGATAAATTTGATGAAAAAAACATGGATCAGACTGAGTTATTACCTGAACAAAAAATATTTGCTTTAAAACCAGATCGAAACCAACAAGATTTAATGAATAACTTTGTTTTGTCAGATAATATGGATGAAAAAGTTAAGATATATAAAAATTTTGATGGTGATCTAAAACATCTTTCTGAATTAATCTTAATTGATGAATATGGTAAAGAAGCTTTTGAGAATAAAGAATATTTAAGAATAAGAAAAGGAATATCAAAAAGATTACTTTCAACAAATAACGAGCCATTCCCTACTATTCCAGCTCAATTTGAAAGAATTGATACTTTGCGAATGGAAGAGAGCGAAAGTGAAGATAAAAAGAAATTAGAGATTGTAGAAAACATTAATGATCACTTAACTAAATTATCAACAGATCACGAGAAATATCTTTAATATAATGGCTATAACTAAAGCAGAAAAAATAGAAATCGAAATACAAGAACAGTCAATGATTGGTGCTGGTACAAAATATATAATTTTAATTAAAACAGAAAATAAAGATGAGTTAAAAATTATTACAACAAACCAAAAACCTCATCTAAAATATACAGAGGATAACGGAAATATAGTTTTAAATAAAACTAGCCTTTAGCTTGAAGTTGATAATATAATTCAACACGTTTCATAAATTCTTTCTGTAACTCTAAAAACTCATCTCCTTCAACTACAAATTCTTGAAAAGTTAAATCTGTAGCACACATAAGAATTACACCTCTATCAATCTTGGTATTATAAACTCTATTATGAGCTATCGCATATGCAGAAAGCTGAAGTAGATATGACTTAATCCACTCAATACGCTTGGGTTTGTTCGACTGTTTCCAATCCAAAATCGAAATTTTTCCATTCCATTCAGCTATACAATCGGCAGTCCCAGCAAAGCGATGTGGTGGATCAGGTTGGAACACTGTTACTTCACAACCATAAATTTCAGATACTTTATCTCTAATACCGTTTTCTATTATTTCATCTGCCATCTTCTGAGCTAAATTATTTTCCTCTAATAAATCTCCGTTTAATTTTCCTTTTAAAAAATTCTCAATTCTTGAATGTAAAGCTGTTCCCCTACTTGAACTCTCAGAGGCTATTCTTTTTGACTCCGCTTCGCCCACTTTAGCCACCCACTTCGCTAATTGTTCTTTATCAAAATCTGGTTTAGTGATTTCTAAGATAGTGGTTACGCTTGGGAGCATCGTTTCATTTTCTACCGAATACAATCTAGATCCCTTTTGAACAGATCTTGAAGATGATGGGTATGAATATTTATTATTCCATTTTATCATTATTAATTATTTATAATAAATGAACAGTTTGTGCGATAAATTATTTAGCAGTTATTGAGTTTTGAGGCTAATTTTAAAAAATGTACTTTTGAGTTACAGTACAAGCATAATGTTCTAAGAATTTATTGTTTTTATAATCATACTTGGACATTACCATTCGAGGTTTTTCTTCACCTTTAAATAAAATTACTTGAAATCCTAATTCATAATCTTCAAATCTGACGTTTAAATAATCTTCACCTATATCTAATTGATTTGTTTTAATGATTTGAAATGTACCTTTTTTGTCATCAAAATAATGGAATGCAGTAGCTTCTAACTTAAAATTAAGCGGCTTATACTTTCTGCCATATAGAGCCGATTTTAGATTAAGACAACTAATTTCAAGTCCTTGATCTGCTAATAAAACATTATTTGGAAATAAGATTAATATTAAAATGATTATTTTTTTCACTTATTAAAATCATAGAAATCAGAAATTTCTCTGTACTTTCTTCTTTCTCTTCGCCACAAATAAAAAAAAATTAGGATTAATAAAGGTTGTAAAATAACAAAAATAAGAATGTTAATTAATTCATAGCTCATTCCAGTTTTTTCAGACATAATTTCAAGAACTAACACGCACCGATTAAATAAATTATTTATCATAATTTTTTACGTGAAAGTTCTTTGCATAGTTTAGTTGCTTCTAGCACAGAGGGAACGAGACGATCTAATTTCCAAGAATTTTTTCTAATATCAAAATATTTTTTAGCTGAAAAATTAATACCGTCTATAATCTCAATTTCATATGTATTATCAAATGACTGATAAAATTCATTTAGAAAAAAAATATATTCTTGAATAGGGAACGAACCAAGTGATAAGTGAATTCGATATCCCATTAGAAAAGGAGATATATCTTGAACTGCTGCAGTAAGCTCAGCGCCATTTATTTTGATTGGGATATTTTGATTTAATAATTGTTTAATATCACCAGGTTTTTCATAGGTATAAACAGTAAAAGTATTATAAACTTTTTCACAATTGTCTTGTGTTCTCAACCAAAAGTTCAGGTTATCTCCATGCGTAACGATGCCATTAACTCTTGCGTAGGCTAGCGTTTCATATGAGTCTATAGTCCACTCCTCTTCTATATCTGATCCTTGTGCTTGATAGGCAAATACTAAAAAAAATAAAAATAAATGTAATGAGATAAAAATTGCAAACCTCTTCAAGACTTAAGCTCCACCACAACACCCTCTTTTTTTAACAATGATGTAATCTTATCTAACAAAAAACTATGATGAGTATTTGTATTTACTTTGAATTTGAAGGTTTGTTTATAGACTGGGGTAGAATTACCGTACAAAATGAAAGCTGATATATGACAATACTTCTGAATATCGTTTATTTCCATTAATTAGTGCTCCTTTTTGGTTATATTTTTGAAAGTTAACAATTTATAATTGGTGATAGTGGCCCCAATCTCTCTTCGAGGGAGTTGCTTACGTGATAACAAGGAAGATAATGAAAAAAGACGTAAACATTTAGAAAAAAGATTGGGGATCCAATGCATAGTAAATTCTTATAAAGTCTTAATGTTTTCATTTAGACTAAATTTTGTTCCTAATTTGTTTTGAAATTTATGTTATAAGTGGTGATTCTCTAATGACTAAAAAAAATATACAAGCAATTAGCCTATTCAGTGGTGCGGGTGGACTAGATCTTGGCTGTAAATTAAATGATATAGAGGTCAAAATTGCAATAGATAATGATCTAGACTCAACAAAAACTCTAGATTTAAATAAAGAATTTTCTAATACAAAAATACTTCATCAAGATATTAAAAATGAGAGACCAGAAAAATTAGAAGAGCATCTTAGTAGTAAAAAGACAATATTAATAGGCGGACCACCGTGCCAACCTTTTTCCAAAAATGGGTATTGGATCACTCATGAAAATAGAAAAATGACTAAAGATCCAAGAAATTGTATAGGTGACTTTTTTAATTATGTCAGGAAACTTAATCCTGATGGTTTTTTAATTGAAAATGTTGAAAGTATTTTGCATCCAGTTAATAAAAATGCAGTTAATTATATAACTCAGGCTACTAAAAAATTAGATTATAAATTTAAGATGGTAAGATCAAATGCTCTTGATTATGGAGTTCCTCAAAAAAGAAAAAGGGTTTTCTTTTTTGGATCTAAAAAAGATTTTGATTTAGAAGAACCAGAAAAAACTCATTATGATCCAAGAGAGGAAAATTTATTTAATAGTAATTTAAAACCTTATGAAACTGTTGGAGATCATATTAAAGAATTTTCTAAAATTAAATATAAAGAAGAACAAGAAAATGCTGAAGATGGCACATATTTTAAAGAATTAACAAGAGTGAAACCTGGTAAAAATTATTTATCACTATGTGATGGTAAGCAATCAAATTTTAAAAAAAATACAAGGTTTTGGAATTTTTTACTAAAACTAAAACCAGACCTTCCTTCCTGGACTATTGCTGCTCAACCAGGTCCTTGGGTTGGACCTTTTCATTGGACTAATAGAAGATTAAGAGTACCAGAAATTGCTGCTATCCAAACATTTCCTAAGGGTTATAAATTTTTTGGAAATAGAAGATCTGTTCAAAGACAAATAGGTAACGCAGT
>Ga0181564_10005642_pt1 | contig 10344 bp, 8 predicted proteins | sample 011ome_24_FD_134512 | JGI IMG/M metagenome (GOLD analysis project Ga0181564, IMG submission 134512) | Coastal salt marsh microbial communities from the Groves Creek Marsh, Skidaway Island, Georgia - 011513CT metaG (megahit assembly) | ecosystem: Environmental > Aquatic > Marine > Intertidal zone... | reverse complement strand
CTCGAGATTCAGAATTTCCTCCAACCCACTGCCCTGTTGTGCTTCGAGGACCTGTTGCACCGTCATGTCAATGCTCTCCGTTGGGAGGCCGGGATCCACCATGATGACAGGCAAGATGCGAACGGGGGTCGAGTTGAGGTCAGGTACGCCGCCGTCCACCGAAGTGGCTTGGGCCCACACCGACATGGTAGCCCCGGCTCTGTTGTATTCAGCAGCAACGAGGGGGTTCTGAATCACCGCCGGGGTGACGGTCAGGGTGACGTTCACCGACTCACCGGGCTGGAGGGTGCCCGTGGTGGATGAAGAAAACGAGAGGTCCCAGTTGATGGGATTGGTTGTGATTCCAGCGTTGAGCGTAAACGAGGTGGGTGCGTTTCCGTCGTTTTGTACCTTCACTTGGATGGGCGTGGGATTGCCCGGCGTCAGCGATTTGGTGTCGCTGTCCATTTCGACCGTGCCGTCGTAGGATTCGCTCGCCATGACGACGGTGGAGACGCTCTTTGCGAAACCACCGCCGTTGGAAGTGATGCGCAGGGTGATGATGTCCGACTGGGTTCGCAGAGCAGAAGCAGGGACGGTCACATCGATGAAGACATACGTGGTGCTGTTGGCCGTGACCGTGGGCGTGGAGGGCGTGGGACTGATGGCCGACACCCACCAATTCACGCCCGATACATTGACCTGGTAGTCGTCGACGCTGACACCGGTGTTCTCAATGGCGTAGGTCAATTGGGCCGTTTGCCCGGGCTCGACGCTGCGATCGTGGGCGGCCGTCAGCTCGAAATCGTAGTTTGAGAACACCACACGTTGGTTGAGGAATTCAATCGAAGAGGCCCAATTCAGCCCGGAGACATGCATCGTGCCAACCACATCCCACTGTCCGGTAAGGGAGGTGGCATCAAACTGCATGGAGACAGGGTAGAGGCTCGCTCCACCGGCGTACAATGACCCTGGGCGAACAACGGGGACGATACTGGAGAGTTCTGAGAAGGTGTTCGAAGGGTTGCCGGCCTCCGTGAAGTTGAGGTAGAACTGGGCCGATTGATTCTTCACGCCGTCGTTTCGAACGCTGGCAGAAAACTCGTGAATGGTTTGGGACCAGACCACGCTGCTACCTCCGCTGCTCGGCTGTGGAATGTTGACCACGGGAACGCTGCTGTTTTGATACCGGCTGACGTTGATGACCATCTGGTCTTCATTGTTCGCCGTGTTCGCATCGGCAGCCGAGGAGATCCGTGCCTTCAAAATTTGATTGGCGCCCAAGGTGGCCGACCACGAAAAGACCGTCACGGCGCTGGACGCCCCCGCAGCGATCACGCCGAGGTCGGTGCTATCGAGGAAGATTTCTCCGGAAGTGGACGTGCCCTGAAGAAGCAAGGTGAGGGAAGCCTGACCCGCTCCAAGACCAATGTTGCGAACTTGAACACGGACGACGTGGGTGGCGTCTTCGGCTTCAATACCTCCGCCGAGGTTGATGGAACCTGCGTCATCGAGCGTGAAGGACGAGACGACAAAGTCAGGTGTTGACCGGCCGCTATCGGCCATGGCAAGAGGTGTCAAACTCGCCACGAGCATCAGGGCGACCAGACCCAACGGCACGGCGGGCTTAGACAGGGTCAGCACCTCCTTGGTTGGGTTCCGTGAAACGGTCGATGGTGACCGACTTCCCCTGGCGCTTCCACTGCGCGAGCAATTGGCCCAGCAGAGCATCGTGTTCGGAATCCGAAATGCCCAGCCGGCGTCGTTCCTCCCAGAGCAGGAGTTGTTCCGTGCGGGTGAGGAGGGCGTCTCGAAGGTAGAGTTCGAGGGTTCGGCGATAGGCATCACGGTCGGAAATGGCATAGACGATGGAATCGCCTGGCACCTGATCGGCTCTGTTTTGAATCATGTTGCCAAGCATCAGGGCTTCGTCGTAACTCAACAGCCGCTTGTCAAGTTCGGTTTGGATGGTGCTGGCGATTTCCTGAAGGGCGTATTTCGTGTCAGCACGCTGTATTTTCTTGAAATGGCGACGCGCTCGCCTTGACATACGTGCGCCGACCATAGGTTCCTTGTCGCACTGGCAGTTATTCAAAGAATCGGTCGTTACTCCATGAATCACCCGTGATGAATGGTTTTTCATTCATAACGCATAAAAGTGGTGCTGCACCAACATTTATCCAGAATACAGACCGATATTGTATCAAAAAGCAAAGCAATGGCTTTAGTCGCCAACCTTCGGGTTCAAATCATGAGCGATACGATTGAACTCAGTGCTGGCGACGCTGCCCCTGCCTTCACGGCCAAGGACGAACACGGAAATGAACACAACCTGCAGACCTACCTTGACGACGGAAAAACCGTGATTCTCTACTTTTATCCGAAGGATTCCACGCCGGGATGTACCACCCAAGCCTGCGATTTCAGGGATAACATGGGCCGCTTGAACGGCGAATCGTACGTTGTGTTAGGCGTCTCGAAAGACTCAGCCAACTCTCACCAGCGCTTCGTGGACAAGCAAGAACTGAACTTCCCGCTCCTTGTTGACGAGGACCTCGCCCTCCACACCGCCTTTGGAACATGGCGCCTCAAGCAGAACTATGGCCGTGAGTACATGGGTTGCGCTCGCTCCACCTTCGTGATCAGCCCCGATGGGACGCTGGCTTGGTGCCGCTACAATGTCAAGGCCAAGGGCCACGTTGGGATGCTCATGCGAGAGCTTGGCCTTGGTGAATGAGGCGAGCGGAATGGATGACCTGCCGTTGACGGGCCAGCGTGTGGACCTTGGCGGAAGCGTTGCTTGGTGGCCCTGCCACATTGGGAAGGATGCTGTTATTGGCTCGGGTTCATCGGTTGGGGCGCTCGCCCACATCGGTCAGCGAGTCATCATGGGCGAAGGATGCAAAATCCAAGGCAGCGCCTACATCGCCGACGATTGTCGCCTCGGCGACCGTGTCTTCATCGGCCCTGCAGCTGTGATTCTCAACGACAAATACCCGCCCTCCAACGACCGAGGGAAATGGCAGCCGGTTCACATCGGTGATGAAGCCGTCATCGGCGGCAATGCCACCATCGTTCCAGGCAGCAACGTCGGCAAGCGAGCAGTCCTTGCGGCCGGTGCCGTGTTGACTCGCTCACTTCCCGCAGGTGAGGTGTGGGGCGGCAATCCCGCAGCATTCCTGATGACCCGAGAGGACTATGAATCACGGCGGGAGGCGAGGACATGACCGATGAGCGCACGGCGGTTGCGGCGTTCCTTCGCAAGTGCAACGACTACGCCAAGGCCTCCATTGAACGCAAGCAAGCCCGTGGGGAACTTGACGAGATCCCTCGATGGGAAGCGTACATCGAATTCAATGAACACGCCCTCGAGGAGATCGCCAACGGCACCCTCGACCGATGGTTTGAGCCCACAGAGACACATCAACCACCCTTGGTTCGCCTCAACATTGATTCCATGGAGCATGTCGAACGGAGCACTTGGCTCAACAGCGTGCTCTCACCACGCCCCGTTGTGGTCGCTGGTTCTCATGACGACCAAGGAGGCAGAAACTTCGCTCCTCTTTCATCGGTGATGCAGGTGTCAACGACCCCGCCGTACCTGACCGCCTCCTTTTCCATCCACAAAGACAAGCGCCCTCGTGACACACTGCACAACCTTCGGACCACAGGGAAGGTCGTGCTGAACATGATGCCCCCCACGCCGCGAGGAGCGTTCATCGTCGATGAGACGGCGACGCCGTTGCCACAGGGCGAAGACGAAGGTGGGTTGCTCGACTTACCTACCTTTGCTGACCAACCGTTGCTGATCGAGGAAGCCGTGGCCGCCATTGAAGCCACTTTTGTGGAAGAACATCCCCTGCCCGACGCCGTGGCTACCCTTGTGGTGCTCAAGGTGGAGGCGGTCTGGTTCTCTTCCTCAACGCTTCCAAGTGGAGGATTGGATGTACTGTGCCAACATGGCCGCGACGACATGACACCCTCGCCACAAGGCTGGACACAGCGGGTGCTCAAGCACTACGGACCTGCCTGAAAGGCGTTCCAAACCCGTTGTAAACCGTCCTCGAGCGAGACCTTGCAGGACCAACCAAGCAACGACTCCGCTGCGCTGGTGTCGGGTAAACGGCGTTGTGAATCCCCGTGATAACCCCCCCCGAGAACGCAATCCACCGCCATCGACCCCACGGTTCGATTGACGGCTTCGGCCAGCGAACGGATACTGACCTCTTCATGTGAACCAATGTTGAAACTTCGTCCACTCAGGCTGGAGCCGTCCAAGCCAACGTCCATCTGCCCCGCAGCGTAAAACCCGTCGACGATGTCGTCGATGTAGGTGAGGCTTCGAGTTTGTCTCCCATCGCCATGGACGGCCATGGGTTGCTGTTGCCGAACCGCCTGGAAGAACATCCCAACCACTTGGCCGTAGGCATCGCCGAGCATGTCCGCACCATAGGCGTTGAACGGTCGCACGATACGCCCGTCCAAACCGTTTGAAACGGCGTGATGCAAGGCCACCTCATCGAGGTACTTGCTTGCACCGTAAGAAAAGCGCTGATGGTCAGCGGCTGGTGGGAAGTGGCTGATGTCCTCGTTTCCAAGTGGCATCTGTTCGTTTTCACCGTAGGCCTCGGGCGAAGAGGCGAGCACAAAGCGTGCTTCCCACGCAAGGGCCTGACGCAGCGCAACCAGCGTGCCGTTGATGTTGACGTCGATGACATCCATGGCTGCCTCGTGAAACCATTTGGTACCGTTGATGGCGGCGAGGTGATGGACAAGGTCCACGCCGCCCAGTGCCTCGTAGCAACGCTGCAGGTCGGAAGGTTGGACCACATCCCCCTCGATCACCGTAAGGGACGGGTGGGAAATGACACCCTCAAGGTTGGCCTTGGTCCCTCGCCAAAAATTGTCGAGGACCGCAACGGCATGCCCTTCCTCCAAGAGACGGCGAACAAGCGCAGCACCGATGAACCCCGCCCCGCCGGTGACGACGACGCGCATGCTCACGGTTGGACACGCTCCAAAACCTCCAATTCAACGCCAGAGGATGTTCGTCGGAATTCGACGGTATCGCCGGTGTTGATGGCCATGCACGGGTCGGCATCAAAACCGTGGCCGTAAGGCAGACCGAGCAGGGAACAGGCGGGTAAGGTCAGCGGGCAGATGTCTCGGTTCACCACCGCTTTCGGACCCTTATTGGTGTAGATGAGGCCCATCAGGACATACGGGGCGACCGTAGAGCCGGAGCCCTTTGGATAGACGAGAACCGTGTCCTCAATCGCCACGCCATCCAGTGGATGACCGGGCTCCTCGATGACGCCAGTGTCCCGATTAACATAACCGAGGTACGTGATGGGGACGTCGGTGACGAGGGCTCGACCACGTACGGTAAAGTCAGCCTGAGAGCGCAGGCCGGAACCTGCAAGCAGCGCCTCATCGGTTCGATAGGTCTTGGAGGAGGCGTGCTGAGGTTGAGCCTTGGGGTTGAGTTCAGGAACCGGCCCCTCGGCGAGGGTCGGGTCGATGGCGTGGGCGACGCAGGCTTCGATGGGCATGACCGACGTGGGCAAGCGATTCAGTCCACTGGTGAGGTAGTGTTCCGCCTTGAGTGAGTTTGTGAGCAGATGGTTGTACTTCGACCGGTTGTAAGGTGTAACCTCCGGACAGGTGTCCTTGAGCAACAACGCCCCACCTTCTTCCAGCAACGCAATGGTTCCGTCCGCCTCGGCCAACGCGTAGTTTTCCCCACTGGTGAACACCCAGAGTCGGTGGTCGGGAACGCGCCGCCCCATTTCCATGTGTGAACGAAGGGCTGAGGCGGTAATGCGAAGTTCTTCGAGGCTGGCTTGAGGGCATCCAATGACCACCAGATCAACCTGACCCTTAGGTGCGAGATCGGCATAACGTTGGTCCAACGCCGCCTGCGTGAAGGTCAGTGAACCCTGCCAGCCATCCGGAGGTGGTGTGACGCTGCCGTCTTCGTTGACATCCAAGGGAGGCGCGACCGTGTGGCCTTCGGCCCACAACATAGCGCAGCCATAGTTGGCAGCAGCGGCCGTCAGGGCCTTTTTCGACGCAAAGGACATGAAATCGGGCAGTCCCGTGATGTAAGGCATGGGGCCGTAGGGCATGTTCCACTCAGGCCTGACCTGCTTGCCCATCCAATCGCCCAAGACCGACCAGTCCGACAGGTCGTTCATCTCGCAGTCGATGTGGACATGCATGTTGGGCACCCGGTGCTCGGGCCAGGGAAGCCCCCACCGAGGTGCATAACCGGTCAAGGCCGTGGCCAACGTCGACAAGCATGATTCACGATTGGTGATGAGGGAGGTCCACGTGTTGGAAAAACAAACGGCGTTGGATTCCGCCCACGTTGCGATCCCGGTCTCGGTTTCAATGCCACGATCGTAAGGCGTGCACGACAAGGTGGCATCGATGCCCAAGCGTTCGTAGGCCTGAACAATCTCAAACTGTTGCTCGAGAAAATCTGGCCACTCGATGTCCATCTCTTCCATTTTTTCGCGGTCGCACCCTGCGGAGTTCAGCGTGGTCGGAATGGCCACGTGGCCGTCTCCGTCAGCAGAAAGGTCCTGCAGAAAACGTCGAAGACCGTGCCCCCCGGTGATGACAGAAACCCCGGAAACATGGGCATGAACGGCCTCAAGGTAGCCCTCGGCCTTCGCCGTGTCCGCCAAGTCAATGACCAAACGGGCTGCCTTCTGTCGCGTGTTCCCTTCCTGCCCGGCCAGTTGGTCAAGCAGGTGTTGAGGAGGCTCCATGCCCACGCCATCGGTTGAAGCCTCATGAATGCAACCCTCCTGCCTTACCTCAACTGAGCCTTGCCAACCCACGCAAAGTCCTTCCAACCGAGGAGAACCAAGCGACCATCTTCACCAAATGGATCCGTGGGGCGATAATGAACGGCGGTAGATTAAGAATGATTGAGGGGGATGTATCGGTTCATGCAAACATCTGCAGGGAACGAGTCAAATCGGCCAGAACATGAAGAACAAGACGAGCAACGTTCACCAGACCATCCTCCACACCGTCATCGACGTTGGCTGGCTGTCGTGCAAACCCTGACCCTGATCACGGTCCTCTTGCTCGCCACCTACAACCACGCCCTCATCGGTGCAAGCCCCTCCCAAACCACCGCCACGCCGTGGCTGGTCGAAACCGAGCCCTTCGAACCACTCGCACCGTGCAACGAAGGTGGAGTCCGCATCCATACGGGCTTTGACATCAACGGCAACGACGTGCTCGATGAGGGCGAGCGGCAGGACACCACCGTGTTGTGCCACGGCCTACGCGGCCTTTCCGGCCCACAGGGGCAAGCCGGCGATTCGGGCGAACATGCCCCCATGCAACTCCTCTCAACCGAACTGGTGCCACCACACAACGCCACCTGCCCGGAGGGTGGGGTGACGATGCACAGCGGCTTGGACCACAACGAAAACGAAGCCCTCGACGAGAACGAAATCATCTCGCAAGCGACCTTGTGCAACGGCATCGTTGGCCGGGATGGAGACAACGGCACCCACGGCCTTGACGGGGATCAAGGGGCTGGTGCGCTGGTCGACAAGGTACCAGCACCGTTCTACATCTGCGCCGACGGCTTTGTCGTGCGGTTTGGGGTCGATGACGGCACGGGTGAAGGCGTCGCCAACAACGACCTGTTGGAATCTGACGAAGTGCGTGAGACCCTGAATTTCTGCTTCGAGCCCCTCAGGTCTGAGCGAGTGACGGATTTGGTAAGTGGAACTGGCAACTCAATGACCAGCGGGTGCGACGCTGCCGTTTGGGCCGACGGCCTCGAGGGCTTGGTGTTCGCTGGCAACGATGGCACGAACGGTTGTGAACTGCACCTCCATCGCCCTGGCCTCAATACGACGACCATGGTCGTCAACCTCCACGCCAACGGCGACGCCATGCCCGGTCGCGACCTTGGACTGCACACCCTCGACGATGGAAATCTGGTGCTGTTCGATGCGACTGACGGGACCAACGGACGGCAGTTGTGGGTCAGCGATGGAACCGAAAATGGAACGCAAGCCCTCGGACAGGTCGAAGCCATCCCACCGCTACCGTGGGCCGATGGCTTGCTTTTCCGCTCCCCCACCAGCGACCTTGTGTGGACCAACGGCAGCGATCTTCGAACATGGACATCACTACCGAGGTGGACTGCAGCGCAGCAGGAAGCCGTGGCCGCTAACCTCTCCGGTCTGAACCAAGTTGGTCAAGCATGGCTTCACACCGACCAGCAGGCCGTTTGGTTCAGCGCCACGGACACGAACGGTGACGTTGAGCCACACCGCTTGGACCTTGACGGCACCCTGACCTCATGGGCCGTCAATGCGTTTGGTAGCTCACAACTGGCCAACCTGCTGACGGTCGAGAACGATGTGGTGGCCGCCGCTTCCAGGGGTGGCGTCAAGCAGGTGCTGCGTCTTCACGACAACGGCACCCACGCCTGGCTAACCTCCATCGCTCCGGCATCTGGCGACACACGTTTGGGTGAAGGCATGGGCTTGCACCTCATCGGGAACAACCTCATTTTTGACGCCCAGACCGTCGCGGGCGAACCCAGGTTGTGGACCAGCAACTTGGTCAACGGCATCACGTTACAACTCAGTTCTACCATCCTTGCCCCGGGTGCGCAAGTGGGCGTGGCCAACACCGGCACTCGCCTGATGTTTGATTGCTTGACCGCCAGCACCGGGCTGGAGACATGCATGACGGACGGAACGCCGCAGGGAAGTCGGGTCGTTCACGACCTCACGCCTGGATTGATGTCGTCGGATGTGCGAGCCGTGGCGGCGGTGGGTGACGGATGGTTGGTGATCAGCGACGGCTGGGTCAACGGTTCAGCACGCGGCGTGGCCTTGTGGGTCGTTGAAGGGGATGCTATGCGACCGGTGTACAACCCTTGGCCCGGGAGCAGTAACTCATCGGCGGCGTTGACGTACGGCCAACTCGTCATCGGGCCCACCCAGGCATGGATGATCGCCCATGACGGTGTTCACGGCCATGAATGGCACCGTTGGAGCCACGGAGAACTCTCCGACGACTGGATTGTCATTCATCGATAAGTGGCACCATGTGGCCTCGGTCAATGCAGTAGGGGCACGAGTCTCCGATGACGTAATGGGGCGATTGTTGCTCCTCAACCGAAAGGGGTTCTCGGCAGGCAAAACACACCACCACCTCGGTTTCCTCCAGTGCAGGGTTGACGGCCACGCGCTGGTCAAACACGAAACAATCACCCTCCCAATGGTCGCCACCAACCTCTTCGAAATACCCCAAGATGCCGCCCTTGAGTTGCTTGACATTGGTGAATCCGGCTTCCATCATGATGGCGCTGGCCTTTTCGCATCGAATCCCGCCCGTGCAAAACATCACCACCGGCTCGTCTTTCATCCCCTCTGGCAAACGGGCGATGGCCTCTGGAAATGCACGGAACGTTCGGATGTTCAGGTCGATGGCGTTCTCAAACGTCCCCACGCGCAACTCGTAATCGTTCCTCGTATCGAGCACGTGAACGTGCTCCCCTCGGTCGAGCATGGCTTTGAATTCTCGAGGCTCAAGCTCCGGACCGGTGAACGTCGCCGGGTTGATGTGGTCCAACCCCACAGCGATGATCTCGTTCTTCTTTCTGACATTCATGCGGTTGAAGGGTTGGTAGCTGGTGAGGGAGGTCTTCAACGGGATGCCTCGAAACCGTTCATCCTCCTCAAGAAAAGACATGAAGCCATCAATGGCGACCTGCGGACCGGCCAGAAAGAAATTGATGCCCTCTGGTGCAAGGAGCACCGTTCCTTTGAGACCGAGGTCGGTACAAAGGCTTCGCAACACCGCTTGCAAACGGTCCCGGTCGTCAATCGCGACGAACCGATATCCTGCGATGTTGGTGATGTGGCCACGCACATGGCGGCCTGTGACCTCAACTTCTTGAGGCCACCGTCGTCGCTTCAACGACGCCAATCGTGGTTGGAAGCCAACGGACGACGCCAGCCTTGACCGAAGGCGCGTGATGACACGCGAGGGGCAGGAGACATCTGCCAGCGCTTGTGTTCGTTTCGCTCCAAGCGTCGCAACACATCCATCACGGTCGAAGCGTCAAAACCTCGTTTGATGAGGTCCTCGGTGTTGAGCCCGCCTTCGATATGGGCTCGGAGAATGGCGTCGAGCACGTCGTAGGGAGGGAGTGAATCTTGGTCGGTTTGGTCGGGAGCCAACTCGGCGGATGGTGGTTTGGTCATGGTCGACGTGGAGACGGGCTCAGGGCGTCCAGAGGCTTGGGCGAGTTGGTTGAAGCGTTGCGCCATGGCATACACTTCCATCTTGTAGCTGTCTCCCAGTGGTGCATAG
>Ga0181564_10005641_pt1 | contig 10349 bp, 8 predicted proteins | sample 011ome_24_FD_134512 | JGI IMG/M metagenome (GOLD analysis project Ga0181564, IMG submission 134512) | Coastal salt marsh microbial communities from the Groves Creek Marsh, Skidaway Island, Georgia - 011513CT metaG (megahit assembly) | ecosystem: Environmental > Aquatic > Marine > Intertidal zone... | reverse complement strand
GTCTCCTCGCGGATGATTCAAGTCCTGATCAACACTCAAAGAATAATTATATAAAGAAGATCTATCGCTCTGTCTTTTGCTTTCTTGATCAACTTCTAATAAAAAATCACCGATTTCAATAAAATCAGCATTGATTCCTGAATTTCCATTCGTGGTTCGTTTAAAGCCAATGCTCAGATTTTGCTGCCATTGAAAAGGCTCCTCAGCAGAGACGATGGCTTCTAAAAATTGATCTACTCTAGCCTCTACTTCAGGCGGCGGATTAAATTCCTTAACACTTTTCAAATAGTTGTTAGCCAAGGCATAAGCACCAAGTCGGAAATATAAAACTCCAAGCTCTAACCTTATGCGTGGTAACTTTGAGTCATATATTAACATTTGTTCGAAAACACCAATCGCGCCCTCTAAATCTCCAACCATGATAGATAGATTTGCGTATTTAAAAAGCAAAGACAGGTTGGTTGGATCTTTAAATAGTTTTTTAAAAACTTCTTCTTTTTGTTGCTCCACTGCTGCTAATTCTTTGGGATCAGAAATGGTGGGCTGAACATTTTGCGAATATAAGTTGAAGCAAATGAACATGCTCACTAAAACTAAAAGAATTCGATGTTTCATGGTAGTTTTTGGAGGCTTTAAAACCCTTATTTATTGGGCTAGATCCCCGCTATGATGGTTATTTAAACATAAATGTGACAATTTATCATTTAAAAAAGATATAAAACAAACTATTGTATTTCAGGGGTTATAATTCACTCATGAAAAAATCTGAGCAGACGAAAGCTAAGTTAATCAAAGCTGTGGTTGACCTAATAAATAAGGGTCAAAAAATTTCTGTTGGAAGCATCTCCAAAGAAGCAAAAACTGCCTACGGGAGCTTTTATAGATACTTCAATAATCTTGATGAGATAAATGAAGCTGCAATTATACAAGTGGTTCTTGAAAGAGCTGAAAGTCTTGAAAAAGAACTAGAAAATGAAAAATCGAATCTTTTTAAACTTTACTATGGCTGGTTTGTAGCAATCGATTTGTATCAAGACACCTACAGAGCCAACTGGTTAATTGATAATCCAGCTAGTATCAATCAAGCATGGGCTCTTACAACTCCAATGACTCAGTCATGGTTAAAAGAAGCCATTAACAATAAAGAAGAACCGGAATTAACCAGCGAAAACTTAAGGCATTTTAAACTGGCCTCAGCATATATATATTGGACCTATCAAAATGCATTAAGAGAATATCTAAGAGGCAGAAAATCTATTCATGTTTATACAGATTTAATGAATTCGGTGAACTTTCTAGATCTACCAAGAAAAACTCATAAAAAATACCTTAAAAAAGTTACTGATTTTGTTAAGGATCAATAAAACTTAACATGACAAAAGGCTATAAAAAATTTTCTGGATTGGGTCTTATAGGTTTCGCTATCCTTGTAAGTTTTTTACCCATTTTTAATCCTCTGCAAATTTTTACTAGTCTTCAGAATTACTCATTTGATACCTTTCAAAGAATCTTACCCAGAGAAGTTTACTCTGAAGACCCTGTTGTCATTATTGATATTGATGATCGCTCACTAGCAATGGTTGGGCAATGGCCCTGGTCAAGAGATCAATTAGCAAATCTTACAAATCAAGCCTATGCAGCTGCAGCCTTAGGCTTTGATATTATGTTTGCTGAATCAGATAGAACTAATCCGCAAAATTTAATTACCAGCTATTCTTTAAACGAAACATTGGTTAAAGAACTGTCTGGCCTGCCAAGCAATGATGAGCTCTTTGCTGAGGCTATAAATAATCATGGAACTGTGGTTCTTGGTCAAGCATTAAATAATAAAGATAATAAGAAGCCCTTCGAAGCAAAATTTGGTTTGGTGACCCAGGGAGATGAACCAAAGCAATTCATTGCAAATTATCTTGGTGCACAAAACAATATTCCGCTACTTAATAAATCAGCTGCTGGCATTGGCTCGATGAGCATTGGAAATAATGAAGCAATTGTTCGTCAATTACCCACATTTGAAAGAGTAGAAAATCAATTAGTGCCCAGTCTTGCGCTTGAAATGACAAGAGTTGCTGTAGGTGCTTCAACTTTTCAAATTAAGTCCTCCAATGCCTCAAGTGAAGAGGCTTATGGCGCTCAAACTGGTATCAATCACATCAAATTAGGGCCTTTAACCATTCCAACAACACCGGAAGGAAATGTGTGGGTTTACTTCACTCCAACCAAAAATATTCCTACCGTTTCAGCCGCTGATGTAATCTCAGGGGCAATACCGACTGAATTTTTTGAAGGCAAAGTAGCTTTAGTTGGAACTTCTGCTGCAGGTCTCTTAGATTTAAGATCTACTCCTACAGAAAAAAATATCCCCGGCGTAACAATCATTGCTCAGTTTATTCAACAGATTTTTGCAAATGAGTTTTTGCAAAGACCTGACTGGCTTTTTGGAGCTGAGTTTCTTGCTGGCCTTAGTTTGGCAGTCTTAATTACCCTGAGCATTCAAGCCTTAGGACCCATTGGTGGATTAAGTGTTTTGGTAGTAGGTTCTGCTGGAATTGTGACTTCAAGTTATTATTTTTTTAAGTCTAAATTATTTTTAGTTGACCCTATTTCACCTTTGATAATTTCTTTGAGCGTTTATATTGCAGTAACCTTTTTTAATTTTCTGTTTACTGAGCTTGAACGTAGCAGAGTGAGAGGTGCTTTCTCACAATATCTTTCTCCAGAAATGGTTAATCGCCTAGCAGAATCAAGCGAATCATTGGTTCTTGGTGGAGAGAGAAAGGAGATGACTTTTTTGTTCTCAGATATCAGAGGTTTTACAAAAATTTCAGAGCAATATAAGGATGATCCAGAAGCATTAACCCAATTAATAAATCAATTGCTTACTGTTTTATCTAATGCAATTCTAAACCATGGCGGCACCATAGATAAGTACATGGGAGATTGCATCATGGCTTTTTGGAATGCACCTACCGATCAACAAGATCATCGCCAATTAGCAATTCAAGCAGCACATTCAATGAATGAGGCTTTGGATCAATTTAACAATGAAGCAAAAGTAGAGCTAGACTTTAAACTTGAGATAGGTATCGGAATCAATTCTGGTAACTGTATTGTGGGTAATATGGGCTCAGACAAACGTTTTGATTATACTGTTCTCGGCGATGCTGTGAACTTAGCGTCAAGACTTGAAAGCCAATCATCTAATTATGGCCTGCACATGATTCTAGGTGAGAATACTTACACCAATGATTCCCCGTTTACTATTATTGAGATTGATAAAATTGCAGTAAAAGGAAAATCTAACGCTGAAACAATCTACACATGCTTAAAGCCAGAAAATAAATGGACTGAAGAGCTCATGGAAAAACACAAAACTTTCTTAAGCAAATATAGAAATCAAAGCTGGGAATCTGCTAATTTATTAATTGAAGAATTAATATCTTCCCCCAACGAGCTTAATCTATACTACAAACATATGAGAGCAAGGATAGAAGAATATATTACAAACCCCCCATCCGCTAATTGGGAAGGAGTCTATGTTGCAACAAATAAATAGAGTTAAGTTTTTCTTAATCTTTGCGATGTGCATAACCTCTTTAAATGTTTTAGGACAGGCAATTGTGAATATTGAAGACCTTCGACGAGAGGGAGAAGTTGGGTTTTTTACAAATATTAGCGCTAATCTCAATGCATCTCGAGGAAACAGAGATAGAGACTTTTACTCTGTGCAACTCAGATTTGATAATAATTCAGAGGATGTAGAGTCTTTTCTAATACTCCAACAAAGTGAAAGAAAGTCCAATGACAAACTCATGGATGAATCAACCTTTATGCATGGAAGATACATCTTTGTTGGCGAAGAGGCTTCTAACTGGGAAGTATTTGCTCAATACAGTGAAAATCCTTTTAGAAATTACAAAAAAAGATCTGTTCTTGGGGGCGGCTTAAGATACGAACTATCAGACTCAGCTCGCTTAGGTGTGGGTTTGCTTCATGAAGATGAAACTGATCTTACCGGTAAGTCAAAAACAACTGAGCGTTTAGGTTTTTATATTCATAACTCTTTTGAAGTAGCAGAAAATATTTTTCTTAAACCTACCGTATACTTTCAACCGGGCATTGATGATTTTGAGAATGACTATAAAGCAAGTATCATTTTAGCCTTAGATTTTAATGTAAATGAAGATTTTAAGATAACTATGCAGTATTCATCCTTTCATGACTCAGACCCGCCCATGTTGGCTGAGAAAACAGATGAATCTATATCCACTATGTTTTCATACAACTTAAATTAATTATGGAAGGGTTCATACAAATTTTTACAAATGTTTGGGAAGAAGGCTTTCTAGGCATCGGCATTACTGAGATCATAGTCTCTTTTTTAATTTTTATAGCAGGGGCTATCAGCAGAGCTTTTTTTGTTGGCAGAGTCCTGAATTGGCTAGAAAAGCTGACTGATCAAACAGATTCTGAGGTGGATGACGTTTTACTTGAATCGCTAAAGAAACCTCTTGGGTATATTCCATTAACAGTTGCTCTTTACTGTATAACTGTTTATCTACCTCTTTCTGGTATGGCAGATACTTTTGCAACTAATCTGGTTAAAGCGATGATCGCATTTACTATATTTAGCGCCTTAGCAAATAGCATTGCCCCAATCTTTCAAGCATTTACTTCTAGTGCGATACTAACTAAATCAATGACAATGTGGCTTGAAAGAGCGGCAAGGATTATTATCTGGATAATTGGTCTTGGTATTATTCTTGATATCTTTGGTATTCAAATCGGTCCACTGGTTGCCGGTCTCGGTTTATTTTCAGTAGCTGTTGCTCTTGGTGCCCAAGATTTATTTAAAAACCTTATCTCTGGATTATTAATTATTGGAGAAAACAGATTTCAACCAGGTGACAGAATTGAGGTGCCTGGTTCATTGCATGGCATGGTAGAAGACATAGGTTTTAGATCAACTCTTGTCAGGATGTTTGATACAGCGCCAATGCTTGTTCCAAATAAAGATCTCTCTGATGTGAAAGTGATCAATCACGGCAACATGGAATATAGAAGAATCAGCTGGACACTCAACCTCATCTACTCAACCACCCAAGAACAATTAGCAAAAATTTGCGAAGAGGTAACAAACTTTATTACGACTTCTGAAGAATTCGTTAATAACCCTAACCAAGAGTCCTTTGCTAGAACTGATGAGTTAGCCTCAAGCTCAATTGATATAAGAGTTCTTTGCTATACAGACCCAGTTGGCTTGACTGATTTTTCGAAAATTAAACAAAACCTAATTTTTGAGATTATTAAGATTGTGAGAAACAATGGTTCCGAATTTGCTTACCCATCTACCTCTGTATACGTAGAAAATACTGACCCATTAAATGTTGCAGACTATTCATCAGATGGATTAAAAGCAAAAGACATATCTCATGAAGCTGCCCCTGACAAAGGAGACGACTAGTTCGAGCTTCTTTTAGTAACGCTGAGCTCGAGTTCTTCAAATAGTTTCGGATGCTCTTCAGAGAGCTCTTCAAGGTCTGACTTAGTCAATTCAAGTAATTTTGTGTCATCTGCTGCTGTAATGGTCGCATTTCGTGGTGCGTTGCCGAGCAAACCCATTTCACCAAAGTAGTCACCTGCAACCAAATAGACAGGATTGTCAATTTCGACTTTAACTTTCCCATACTCAATGATAAACATAGAGTCAGCCTCCTCTCCCTTTGAAAAGATAGTCTCGTGTTCACTGACTAAGACTGCTTGAAGTTTTTCATTAATTTTACCAACTGCTCCAATAGGGAGCTCTTGAAAGAGTGGAACAGAAGCAATGGCCTCAAAACTGACTAAGAAATTCTTCTTTTGAATCTCTTCATAATATGCAGATGCAAGAATAGCAGCAGGCAAAGCAAACATCCCTATTCCAACCAGCATAGTGAAACTTGCCAAGAGCTTCCCAAGATCTGTCATAGGAACAACATCACCATAGCCCACAGTGGTAAGAGTTGCTATGCCCCACCACATGGTAGATGGAATACTTCCAAAAACATCGGGCTGAACTGATGATTCAAGAAAATAAATAAAGGTTGAAACAACCAATAAAATTGAAATCACCATAATCTGTGAACCAAGCAAGGCGTTGCGTTGCTTAATAATAGTTTTGATAAGAGTATTTGTTGGTAATAAAAATCTGGATTGACTAAAAATATCAAATAGCCTGAATAGCCTAAGTATTCTCAAGTCATAAATAGAAAAAAATACTTGGTTAATTAAAACCATTCCATCAATTAACAATAAAAATGAAGCCCTGCGTTCAACAAAAGCTCTTAAAAAAAACTCTATTACAAATAGACCAATTGATACAGAATATAAAATCTGCAGAAGAGGCATATCAATAGTTAGATAGCCAGCACTGGATATGATTTGATGAAAAATATTTAGAGCAATGACTGCTCCAAAAAACTTATTCAACTTTTCCAATATTGTTTGCATGAACAGATTATAACTTGAGTCTATGATATGAAAAAACTTAACCTCAAAATATTAATTAATAATAAATAGTGAATTTATTTGGTAGGATGAACTCTTGACGAAATTAATTTAGGGGTAAAAAGAAGTCGTGTCGGATCAAACAATCCTTGCTACCACGTTGGCGGTTCTGATGGCCCTGCTGATTTGGGGTAAATGGAGATATGACGCAGTAACATTAGTATGCTTGGCTGCTTTGGTATTATTCGGTGTTGTGCCTGCAGAGAGTGCCTTTGCTGGGTTTGGGCATCCAGCGGTTATTACTGTTGCGCTAGTTTTATTGATTAGCAGGGGATTGCAAGAAGCTGGAATGGTAAGTTTGGCGGGTAATTTAATCTCTCGTTTAACACTTTCACAAAATCAATACATGATCATGATCATGATTGTTGCGGCTTTTTTATCGTCATTTATGAACAACATTGGGGCCATGGCTTTGCTGCTTCCAATTACATTATCTCTGTGCCAAAAGATGGAATGGAATCCCTCAAAATTTCTTATGCCACTGGCTTTTGCAAGTATTCTTGGTGGTATGAATACTGTTATAGGAACGCCTCCAAATATTATTATTGCGCAATATAGACAAGAATATACTGGTGTTGCTTTTAATTTCTTTGACTACTCTTTTGTTGGTCTAGCAGTAAGTATTCTAGGTGTCTTATTCATTGCCTTTATTGGGTATAGGTTTGTAAAGGTTCGCGATAATGCTAATGATACAACCAGGCTGATTGATTTAAAAAATTACCTGTTTGAAGTCACCGTGAAAGAAGATAGCAAAGCTATAGGATTAAGATTATCTGAGATAAAGAAAATTTCAGGCCCGGAAACCGAAGTCCTTGGAGTGGTAAATCAAAATGGTGGGGTTTCAAGGGTTTCGATGAGTAAAAAAATTCAGCCTGGTCAAATATTGGTAATTAAGACATCTCCAGATGACATTTCTACCATTCAGGAAGCTCTTGGATTTGAGATTGCAGAAGATCTTGTCACGGTTAAAGAGTCAGATTTAGCCGAAATAGAGGTCATGGTCACAGCAGGTTCAAGGCTCGTTGGTAGAAAGCATGAATTTCTTAAAAGACTTGCCTCAGAAGATTTAGCGTTGCTTGGATTGTGGAGACAAGGAGCAAGATTTAGAACAAGACTCGCAAGAGAGGTATTTAAAATTGGAGATGTATTGCTACTTGGTGTTAGGACCATAGACGATGAGGGGGTAAAAGAAAGAATTAAACATTTGGGCTTGATGCCCTTAATGGAAAGAGACCTTCAAACCATCCCAAGCAGAAGTCGATTGCTTAAAAGCTTGATCTTTTTTGGTCTTGCAATCGGATTAACTGCATTTAATGTAGTTGATATAGTGGTCGCATTTTTATTATGTGTCATAGCGTTTATATCAATTAAAGTTTTGAATGGAAATTTATATAGGAATATTGAGTGGCCGGTGGTTGTGATGCTCGCTGCTATGATTCCAGTTGGTCAAGCACTTGAAACTTCTGGAATATCATTGAATATTGCGCACTTTATATCTGCAAGCACTGAAGGCATGGCTTTACCATGGTTAATCTTGATGATTTTAGTTATAACTATGTTTGTCTCAGATATTGTGAATAATGCAGCTACAGCTGTAATTATGGCGCCAATTGCAGCAAATCTTGCCCTCCAAGTTGGGCAACCAGTTGAACCCTTCCTAATGGCAGTTGCAGTGGGGGCTAGTTGTGCGTTTCTTTCGCCCATTGGACATCAGTGCAATACCCTAGTAATGGCTCCTGGGAACTATAAATTTGGAGATTATTGGCGTCTTGGACTTCCGCTTGAATGCGTGATCGTTGCAATCTCAATTCCAATGATTTTATTTGTCTGGACTTAGGCTTTAAATAATTTTAGAAATTAGTTTACTTAACTCAGCTGGATCTTCAAAAAATGAAAAGTGCCCCACTTCATCCATTACAAATGTTTCACTGATAACCATATCAGCAAAACGCTCGACTGCCTTGAAGTCAACAAGCCTGTCATTGCTTCCTAGAATTATGGAAATAGGCACTCCTAAATCATTTAAATCATTTAAATCTAATTGATAATTATTACATGCTTCCAAATCATCCAGCATAACTAAATCTTTTTCTTCAGAAAAAGCATTTTTAATACCAAGAAGTCTTCTAAAAAGACCATACTTAATAATAAAATCTGCAGCATCACCGTTGCTTTGCTTAGCTTTTGCAAGCAAAACATCGGCCACTCTTGTTGGGTAGATGCTATTAACTAAGATCAATGATTTAGCTGGATAGTTTTGTCTTACGATCATATCTAAGGCAACCAATCCACCCATGCTATGTCCACATAGTGAGATATCTTTGAAGTCGTAATCTGTCAAACATTCAATTAAAAACTTACTATATGTTTCAATCTTATTACTAGAGGATCCATTAGAATTTCCATGACCTGGCAGATCTATTATCAAAGGTTTGTTATATTCAGATTCAGGCAGCCTAATAGCTCTAACCAACCTATGATCCATGCCAGCACCTGCAATAAAAAGAATAGACTTTTTTTTCCTATCTATTAATTCAAAATTATGAAAATATGCTTCGGTATGATTCATTAGTTCAATCTATTTATTAATTTTGATGATCATTAATTTGATCAAGCAAAAAACTTAGATTTGGTAGACCCGAATGGACTCGAACCATCGACCTTCGCAATGTCAATGCGACGCTCTAACCAAAACTGAGCTACGGGTCTAAACGCCAAAACATTATACAGGTAGACAAATAATAAGATAAGCCTGAAATCTAGCTGAAAAAAATTGTGAATTTTTCTATGGGTTATAGATATCAAAAAAGTTTAATTTTAAATCTAGAAACTCTGCATACTTACGGAAATACTGCAAAGCAAATACTCTTGCTGGAAAAATGGAGTAGTCTCCATTTTCTATGCCCTTAATGTAGTTTATATTTATGCATAATTTAGAAGCTACCTCAGATTCAGATAAAGATAATAATTTTCTTCTCTCCAAAAATACTTTTCCAATCTTGCACGTTTGTGCTGATCTAAGACAGAGCTTTAGGTTAACTTCATTTGCAATTGAGTGCATCTAATATCTAATAATTTAAAACGAACCTATAAGTATACATAAAAATGATAAATTGTCATTTCTGTAATCTAGAATTCAAAGTTGTAGATATTTGTATAGAATTTTAGGTATCTAATCTATAGAGATTGATCTTTGAGTGAGAAATTCCTTTGTCTCCTCAAGGATGCTTTGAGTTTCTGCAGAATTCTTTTTTTCAAGAAGTTTTTCTAAATCTGACATGACTTTGCCCATTGATCCCCAGGGACCTTCCTCATTAAGTCTTTGAGTAATAAGTGACTGATAACGATTCATCATATCTTCAGGAGCTACTTGAGGATAAAACTGGCAAATTAATCTTTCTGCAAATAATCTATGACGTTCATCAGAAATATTTCGACAAATTTTAATTCTCTCTTCTGCTGAGTCAATTCGATGAAAATCTGCCATTAAATCTTTGTCTTCTTTAGAGGGAAAACCACCTGCATAAATCATTTGCTCGATGTGATCATATTCATTATTCCAATTAGTGATTTTATCTGCCATTGCTTGGCTGACAAGCGATTGAAAATCTATATTTTCTCTAACTTGTTTAGCCCTTTCCTCTAAAACAGCAATATCCATATCAAAAGCATTTTTATCATCAATCATTGAACTAGGGCATATAGGTATTGTTTTATTGATGCCATATTTTTTAAAGGGTCCTGATTTTCCTGGTTTTTGGACCATTGAATAAATCTCTTGAGTATCAAGATCAAATACTTCT
>Ga0181564_10005628_pt1 | contig 10365 bp, 10 predicted proteins | sample 011ome_24_FD_134512 | JGI IMG/M metagenome (GOLD analysis project Ga0181564, IMG submission 134512) | Coastal salt marsh microbial communities from the Groves Creek Marsh, Skidaway Island, Georgia - 011513CT metaG (megahit assembly) | ecosystem: Environmental > Aquatic > Marine > Intertidal... | reverse complement strand
TCTTCTTTTGAAATAGATTGAGTCCCATTACCAACCATTTCAGCTAAAATTGAACTCACACCTGCAATGTCACCCTCAAAAATTAATGGATTATCAAATGAAAGAGAAGCTGAAGCTCTAGGTAATTTTGTGTTTTCAACAACCATAACAGTAAGCCCATTATCTAACTTAAATGTTTGAGGTTTTCCAAAAAATATTTCTGGAGCAGGACCAGACTCAGGCATAATTGACCTATCTAATTGGGCATTTATTGAAGTTGGTAATAATACTAATACAATTATTACTTTCTTTATGATGCCAATTGTAAGCATAGTTTTAAATATATTTTTCATTATTCTATAGTTGTTTTATTGTTTTCGTCTCCTGGTAAATAGTCTACAACAGCCCTTTGATTAGGTTTTAAGTACTTATTTGCAACTTCTCTTATCTCCTCTTTCGTAATACTTCTGTAAATATCAAGTTCACCATTGATTAGGCTTGTATCACCATAAAAAGTATAATAATCAGCTAATGAATTTGCTATACCTTCAACTGAACTATTTCTATTTACAAATTGAGTTTCTAGAGAATTTTGAAGTTTCTCAAGGTCTCTATCACTAATTAACTCTTTTTGAACTTTTTCAACTTCAATATCAATTTCTGAAAGTAAATCTTCAAGTGTATTCTCTCCTACAGGTAGAGCTAGCATCAGATACGTTCCATAATCCTCTTGAGCTAGATTTATTGTCTGCACAGCAAGAGCCATTTTTTTATCATCGACCATCTTCTTGTATAAGACTGAACTTTTACCATCACTTAAATAAGTTGATAATAAATTTAAAACCCTTGCTTCTCTTGAGCTCATTTTAGGAGTAATATATCCAACTAAAAGAGCAGGCACTTGAATATTTGGATCGTACCATGTAGATGTAATTGTTTCAGTAATTGGTTCTTCTTTTGGCAGATTTCTTTTAACTTCATCTGAGCCAGGTATGTCTGCAAAATATTTTTTTACAAGTCCTTTTGTTTCCTCAATTTCAATATCTCCTGCTACAACTAATGTTGCATTATTTGGTTTGTGATATCTATTGTTAAATTTTTTGAAATCATCAAGATTTGCAGCCTCAAGATCTTTGTCTAAACCTATGGTTAACCTACCGTAAGGATGACTTCTAAAGAGTTTGCTTCTAACTGCATATAACAAATATCCGTATGGTGCATTATCAAGCCTAAAGTTTTTTTCTTCTTTAACAACTCCCTCTTGAAGCTCTATTCTATCTTCTTGACGTATTATTGGATGCAACATCCTTTCAGATTCCATCCAAAGACTTAATTCTAATTTGTTTGAAGGAAAAACTTCATAGTAATATGTTGAATCATCTGTAGTGTAGGCATTATTAGAACCTCCATTTGCTTCCACAATTTTAAACCACTCTCCACCCTCAATATTCTGAGTACCTTCAAATAATAAGTGTTCAAAAAAATGTGCAAACCCGGTTCTGCCTTCTTCCTCATCCTTTGAGCCAACATGATATAGAACAGATGTCGTAATTACTGGAGCTCTATTATCCTGGTGAAGAATTACATGAAGCCCGTTATCTAAATCAAATTCTACAAAGTCGATTTCTTGAGCATTTGATGCAAAAAGTGTTAATGCAACAAAAGCAGTAGTTAATAATTTTTTCATTAAAGTTTATTTTGGTTAAAGCGCAAAGATAACCAATCTTTAGTAACTTTGTGATTTGAAGCCCTAATTCTATTAGGGATTTATAATATCTGTCAATTTCAAATAGACTTAAATGGACATAAAAGAATTATTGGATATAGTAACTCTTAAAAAAATTGACGACAATCGATTTGAGGGTAAAAACTACGAAACAGTTTGGGGAAGAGTATTTGGAGGTCAAGTTTTGAGCCAATCTCTTCATGCGGCATACCAAACAGTTCCTGACGATAGAATAGCACATTCAATGCATGGCTATTTTATTCTTCCAGGAAATCTGGATATACCTGTTACTTATGAAGTCGATAAAATTAGAAATGGAGGAAGTTTCACAACTAGAAGGGTTGTTGCATTTCAAAATGAAAAAGCTATTTTTAACATGGCAGCTTCTTTTCAAAAAAAAGAAATAGGTTATGACCATCAAGTTCAAATGCCAAATGTGCTTAGTCCAGATTTATTACTTACAGATTTTCAACAGGCAGAAAAGCATAAAGATGAATTAGCTGAAAGGTATCAACTATTTCTTATGGCTCATCCAAAGGTTTTTGAATTTAAACCAGTTGGAACTAATATTTTTATGAGAAAAGAAAATGATCTTCCATATAACCACTGTTGGTTTAGGCTCAAAGATAAAATTGATTTGCCTCTTTCTTTTCATCATCAATTACTAGCATTTGTTAGCGACTATCAACTTCTTGCTACAGCATCACTTCCTCATAGAAAAGAAATTTCAAAGACAAGAGCTTATTATGCAAGCTTAGATCATGCGCTTTGGTTTCATAGAGACTTTTCTATAAATGACTGGCTTTTATATGATATGAAAAGTCCAAGTGCATCAAATGCAAGAGGCTTTGCCAGAGGAAGTATATTTACCGAAAATGGAACTATGATTGCATCAGTTGCTCAAGAAGGACTTATGAGAAAACTTGTTAAGTCTTAATGATTAGATATTTAATTCTTTGTTCAATTTTTTTTGTATCATGTTCAAAGCAAGATTCGTCATATGTTAAAACTGAAAATGAAAATAATTCAAATACTAGTTCGTTAACTAGAGAAAGGGTTGATTCTCTTTTGGTATCAAATAACATCTTTCAAATTTCATATAATGAAAAATATGAACAACCTAATTGGGTAAAATATACAGTAAGAGATATTGTTAAGAACGCTGATAGGGATGGAATAGAATTTTATACTGTAGATTCTATTTATACTTCTGATGATGACGATTATTATTCCAATCGATGGGATAGAGGACACATGGCGCCTGCAGGATCATTCAATGATTCTTATGAGAATTTATATTCAACTTTCTCATATATTAATGTTGCTTTACAATATGATGATTTAAATAGAGGAGCCTGGGTTGATCTAGAAAATCAAGTTAGAAAATGGGCTGATGATTTTGGAGACATTAACATAGAAATATATCTTGAATTTGACTCTTCTCATATTGTTTTGGATACAGGAGCCCATGTTCCAACAGCATTTTATAAATATGTCATTTTCCCAGATGGAACAAAGAAATGTTATTACTTTCCAAACTCTACACCAGATAAATCATGGCAAGAGTATGAAATTGAATGTAATTAAGATTTATACTATTTCAGTTCAATTGAATTTTTATTTATAAATTAATATTATGAATCAAAAAAAAGAGTGGAGGCCATTACCAGATTCAATTACTATCAAAGAAAGTGAAATTGAAGGTTTAGGGGTATTTGCAACTAAAGATATACCTTCAGATACTGATCTTGGGATTTCACATGTTTATGATAATAGATTTCCTGACAATTATATTAGACTCCCACTCGGAGCATTTATTAATCATCATGAAATGCCAAATTGTAAAGCAATTGTTTCAGAGTCTCATGAATTAATTGGCGATATAAAGCATATAAGAATTATTACAAATCAAGATATATTATCTGGTGACGAGCTTACACTAAATTACATTATAAATAAACTAGATAATCCTTTATGGGAATTCGAGTATGAAGTTTCTCAATAATTTTTTAATTTATTCTTTTACCAGAAAATTCAAAAAGACCCGCATAAAATCCTGATATTGAGTTTTGATCATCAAAATATACCTCTAAATCAACGTTTCCACCAGACTCTGCATCAACAACATTTATAAAAACAGCTTCGTCTTCGATGTCAGTACTATTAACAGTTACATCAACCCAACTTTCTCCGTTGAAATATGAGACCTCAGAGTTAAAGACGTTTTCATTTAAAAAAATTTTTATTCTAGCATCAATTTCCCCATAACTTGGGACATCATACATTGTAATAGCGTAATCACCACTAATTAATGAGGATATATTTTTAGAAATATTTTCATCTGATTCTATTAAAGGATATTTCACACCCTGAAGTTCAAACATATCTGCAAGATACCCTGTTACTTGATCACCTTCAACATAAATTTCAAAAGCAGTATTTATACCATAACTTTTTATATAAATGTCTATGTACAATATGCCTTCTTCAACTTCAGTTCCAACAATGTCAATTGTTTGACTAGCTTCCTCTGTTGTAAAAGTTGTTTTAAGGGCATCACCTTCCTTGGTAACTTTCATACTAAACTTACCATCACCTCCATCCGGAAGGTTAAAAACTTCGATTTCATATGTGCCTAAAAACTTTTGCAAGACATCATTTGATTCAATAGCTGAGCTATCAATATCTTGAGTAAAGGTTTTTGTATTTTGGAAAATACTGCAAGATGAGAAAGTGAGAATAAGTGCTAACAATAAAATTTTATTATTCATAAACATGATTATATTCCAATTAGATATTGAAATTTAACAAAAAACTGAGACCTGTTTATTAAAAATGGATTAAATTCTTCAGGGTCTAGATTAAAATCATTTATTGAGCTTTGTATCCCTCCAATATAAAATATAGTTGAGGGATTTGGATTCCATTTAAATAGTGGTTGAACTAGAAATGTGTCATTGAATTTATTGTACTCACTCACAAGCCTAATACTTACATCATTATTAAATTGATATCTAAATGTAAATCGAGATATGTAGCCATCATAAAAGCTCTTTGTTTCCTTAAGATCTCTCAATCTAGCGTAATTAATTGAGGACATAAGATTTATATTTTCGCCAAGTTTATAATTTGCTCTAAAAAAAATAGAGTTTTCTTTACCTATTTCAGGGATTTCCTCATTGTATGCTATTTCTTTACCAAAAACATGTTTTAACATTAATGAAAGATCTTCATTAGGAAATGCCATTATGGTTAACTCTGATTTTCCTACATTTTTAAAATCAATATTTAAATAATTTCTAAGAAAGTTTATGTCATAATTATACTGAATCAGGGTTTTCCCAAATGTCTTAATTGAAATATCAAAATCTAAGTTTCTTGATTTAATTTTATTATCAAAATTATAGGTTAAATCTCCTTTTAATCCTATGCTAAACTCTTGTAAGTATTCTTTTTCAAAAAAACTTTTATAACCATGATAAATTGTTGTCCATTTTCTGTTAATTCTTGGAACAAAACCAACATCTGCGCGATATCCTGGGGAAATTGCTCTATAAAATAAATATGTATCCCAATGTTCTGTATTTCTAGAAAGTCTAAAATAGTTTCCACTACCTTTAAACTTCTCACCATCTAGTTTAATGGTTTTATCTAAAAACGTATCCTCTGTATCAATCCAATTATTTTTGGGTTCTTTAGTAAAGCTTTGGTTAATTTCAAACTGAAATCTCCATATTTTATTAAATGTAAATAGCCCATCAATACCTATTAAATTTCCATATCCTCCATCCTTAAAATATCGACTAGTACCATAAACACCAAATTTATTTCCTTCATTTATTATTTTCTGATGTCTTATTGTATTTATGTAACTTATACCTCCATCACCAAAATAGGACTTATCCTCTCCACCTATCAGGTAAGGTGATTTTTCGTCTATAGCATTTAACATTATAGTTCCAGACGATGATGTTAAGCTTACTAGTTTCGAGGAAAAGCTAGGAGAGTTAATTGTTCTAGAATAAAATGCACCATCCATAAAATTTAATAATTCCATTCCTTTATTGAAAAAAGGTCTTAACTCTGGGTATTCTAATGCATATGCAGAATTAATATCTATTTGAGTAACATCTGCCTCTATTTGAGAGAAGTCTGGATTAACAGTAAGTTCAATAGATGATGAAGGTGAAAAATCATAATTTAATCCAACACCTATGTCACCATTAATCTTACCATATTCTATGGGATCATTAACACTATTATTTTTTTTTCCTGAAATATTTGAAGTGACAAATGGAAGAAGTTCAGTTTTACCTTTAAATTTTATATCATCCATTATTAGTTTATCAGTTACCTGGCAGACCCAACATGGGTCACTTCTGTCATATGGCTGGCTTTGATTTCTGTAAAAAGTTCCATTAAGAGTATAAACTCTAGAGATATTAAAATTCCAAACTTGATTTATTCCTTTAGGATATGGAAGCGAGCTAAATGGAACTTTGAATTCTAAAATGTAGCCATCTTCTACTATTGAAGATTTAGTTTCATAAATTGCATTAAATCCGCTATCATATGAATCTCTCTCACTGGTTGCATTAAATACTCTTAAATCCAACTGGCTTGCAAAAGCATTTGCACCCAAAATATAGTTTAATCTAGAATCTCCAAATGGATCAAATCTTAAAAAGACTATATCTTCATTTTGGTAGTCAACTTGATCTCTCGGCTTAACTTGGCCTCTAATATTTCTTGGATCCCCGAAAGCTTTTACACCTACATATAAATATGTATCAGTATAAGTGACAAATACATCTGTTTTAAGTTTTGAGGGAACATTATCTCCTGGTTCTTGTTCAAATTCAACTGGTACTATAATTGAGTTTTCTTTTTCCTTTAGTGATAAAACACCATCTAAAATAATAATGCTATCATCGGTTTTTGTTAATCTATAATCTATTTGAGGATAAATATTACAAAAAAATAGAAGCAAGAAAAGTAAAGAGAACTTTTTCATTTGATTGCCAAAAATAGTCAAAAGTTAATACCTATATGTATTCCAATTATCAATTTTTATAACTCCATCCTCAATCCACTCTTGGATTTGACCTGTATCCTCCCATTCATTTATTACTTGAGATATAATTACAGAATTAAAAACAAATAAAATAATACCTAAAAAAAGTAATCCAATAAAAGTTGTAGGGTTAATGTTTTTTGCATTTAAAAGAATTCTTGAAACTGATATAATCATTACTAATAATGATACCAGGAAAAATAAAATTATTGATATGGATAAGTATATTGGAAGCTCGCCAATTATTATGGAAAGATCTATTCCGCTTACATAGGCTCCCTCAATACTTCCAAATATAAAATTCTTGTAATCAATTAAATCAAAAAGTCCTAAGGCAAATAATACCATAATTACTATCAGTACAATTGATATAACAAATAAAATTAAACTTATGATTATTCTAAATAGCGGTATTAAAAAAGAAAAAACTCCTGATATAATTGGTCCAATTATTCTAAATGGGAATAAAATTATTTTAATTAAAAGATTCTCTTCTCCATCTTTTTTTTTGAATGCTCCCTTTATATATTTTTCGATGTTTTCTATAGTAACCTCATAACCATTAGCTCTCATCTTGTCCTCTACAGTTTTAGCCTCAGGTATTGAAATCCACAATAATATGTATGAAATAAATCCAAACCCTCCAAGAAATAAAGAAACAATAAATATTATCCTAATTATTGCGGTATCAATATTAAAATAATTTGCAATTCCATAAGCAACTCCACCTAAAATTTTATTATCTCCATCCCTAAAAAGTCTTTTACTTGAATTATGCATTCCAACTCTTTTACCTGGTATGCCAATCCAGCAAATAATATAAATAATTAGTCCAAAACCTGTAAGCAAAGAAGCTAAAAATAGTAGCCTTGAAATTACGGGGTCAATATTAAAATAATTTGCAAGCCCAGAGGCAACGCCAGCAATTACTTTATCATCTAGATTTCTAAATATTTTTTTATTTTCATTTTTATAATCTTTTTTAGCTGACTCATTAAAATTATTCTCTCCTTTTTGAGAATACTCCTCATATACCTCCTTGAAATCATCAACTGAGCCCATTTCATTTATTATATTTTTTACATCTTGTAAATTTAAAGACTCACTAAAGTTTTTTAACGAACTAAATTTTTCTGAAATTCTAGTCTCTATATCAACTAGAATATCTTCTTCAGTTTTAATTTTTTCAAAATAAGATTTAATTGAATCCAGATACTTTTTTAAAAGTTCATATGCATCATTGTCAATATTAAAAACCTTACTTCCGATATTTATACTTAATGTTTTTTTCATTTTAGTTTAATTAATACTATTCCCTCGTTGACATTCGCCTCTTTATTATATGGAATCAATTTATCTTCATCTAAAACCCAATATGCAGTGTCACCTAGACGAACTTGGTTTTGATCATAGATTTCATCTAATCTTAATTTGTCATCTTTATCAATTCTCCAATTGAAAACAACTCTATTCTGTGTCTCTTCTTTTTTTGTAGTTACAATTATCGCGATAGTTTTATTTTCTTTAAAATCAAATAATATTTTTGTTTCATCTAATGTTTTTTCAATAACTCCACTAAAAGCTCTTGCTGCTATTTTTTCTAAACCGCTTAATTCATTAGAGTTTTTTATTACTTCCTTCACATTTATTTTAAATTCCCATTGGCCAATAATGTAATTGTGAATATTATCTTGACATTGCAAACTAACCGAAAATATTATTGTCAAAATCAAAAATATCTTTTTCATTTTTTTTTAGTTTTTATAATTTTATTTACTGCTTTATCAAGCTCTAACCAAGAAATATGCAGCCCTTTAAGATGACTATCACCTTCATTAGTTAAAAGGTAGTATTTTCTTGGTGGCCCTTGATTAGACTCTTTCCATTTGTAGCCTACATAGCCTGAAGCTTTTAATCTATTTAATAAAGGATATAGAGTGCCTTCAACCACAATTATCTCTGAATTTTTAAGCTCATCGATTATATCTGATGTATAGACTTCCCCTCTAGAAATAATTTGCAGAATGCAAAACTCTAATAACCCTTTTCGAATTTGAATCTTAAAATTATCTGTACTCATATAAAACCAGGTACTATGTTATACAAAGTACTTAAATATATTTTATATCTCCAAATATTTGGTTTTAATTAATCGTCGTTTAATTTGTGTTTTTTATTCAAGGCAAAGACATCTTCAACATTATAATTATCACCATGAAGAAGCTGAAGCTGTTTATCTAGAAGAGATATTTTTTTGGAGAGTTGTTCAGAAAATAACTCTTTATCAATGAAACTTGAATTATCAGGAATTAATTCCAATACATTTGACATGTAGTTAAGTACAGCAGTTATTTGATTTGGAATCCATGAAATTATTGGTGTTCCTCCAGTTGCTTTTGCATATTTTGTATTAGCCATAATGTACTTTTGAACAAATTGCCAGTGTCCATTTCGGAAGTAATAAATTTCGTCAAGAATTTGGATTAATAGACATAACCCCTCTTCATTGTTGGTTTTTTTAATAGAACTAAAAAGTCTATTTTCCTTCATCTCATCTTTTAAATCTGACAAGAAATTTTGAATACATTTCGGCCTATATGATCTTAGATCTAGAAGATATTTTGTTAAATCGTTTGAAGGGTAATAATTAATTACTCCTGTAAAAATATCAGCAGTAGGAATAATATTATCTTGAGCACCAGTTTGACCTCTATATTGAACAGGTTCTTTAGAGACACCCTCGTATATTACTCCATCACCAAATATCTCATCATTACCTTTAATTCCCATTATAAAAACTCGAAAGTCATTATAATGTTTCCACCTTGAAGCCTCCCACATAATTTGTCTTCTTTCATTAATACTCTTCATAGATGATAAACAGTTATTTAATGATTGGTTCACTCCATGGTTATCTTTTGCATTAATAAAGTCTAAAATACTTCCTACAAGCTGAGGAGAATACTGATTAATATCAACATGAAGCATTATAAATCCTCTTTCATCATCCATTCCCGAAAATTTTGCAGCCATTGCTAGATTTTCCCACTCATACCCTTTAGAGTCATCAATTTTAACATAATTACCGAGAGAATAAGCATAATGATAATCTAAAAATGGAAATACATCAAGTTTTTTGCTAACTAAAACAAAAGGCTCTGAGAGTTGAGAAGGTAAAATTCTATGTGCTTTTCCATACTTTTTAGTTTTTTGAAAACTAAAATGAGAGGGAGCTAAAAGGTATGCACTACTAAGAAAAGCATATGCTCTAAATAATGCCTGATTTATAAATATATCATCTTCATTTTTTACTAAATCTTTATAATTTTTTAGTTTTTTTACTGCATCTTCAATTGCACCTTCTATAGACAAAAGACCACCTTGACCATTAGCTTTTTTAATTGGCATTTCATCAATAAGTACTTGAAGCTCAATATATCTATCAGGCAAAACTGCAAGTGGACTTTTTTTAGGAAGAAATCCATTTAAATGGTTTACCTCAAAAAAATTATCTGAGTAACGATCTAAATTCAAAGTAATGGTTTTGCATAAATTTATGTAAAATTAATTATTACAAGCACCATTT
>Ga0181564_10005618_pt1 | contig 10383 bp, 12 predicted proteins | sample 011ome_24_FD_134512 | JGI IMG/M metagenome (GOLD analysis project Ga0181564, IMG submission 134512) | Coastal salt marsh microbial communities from the Groves Creek Marsh, Skidaway Island, Georgia - 011513CT metaG (megahit assembly) | ecosystem: Environmental > Aquatic > Marine > Intertidal... | reverse complement strand
CTGGTTCACAGGTACAGCAGGATAGAGCGATGGTTGTACAGTGGCTTGCACAGCCTGGATTTTGCATTCTGGTACCACAAAAGACCCCTGTGGGACCTGGGTATGATCTTGCTCCTGGCAGGAGGGCTGGCGGTGAGCGGTCTTGGTCTGTATCTTGGTATAAGGCGTTTAAAAAATGATATTAAAATGCTTGCCGGCAATGTTTTGCGGTCTGATAAAACAAAAGAGGTATCAAGTGCTCCACATTAAGAAAATTATTCAGCTATTAATTGTCGTTTCATTTTCATCAGGCCTCGGTGCACAGCCTTTCCCCCTGGAAGAGGGTCCCTGGTACTTTGATACCTATTCGCCCGCTTCAAAAATTAAAGTGTCGGTTGTCGCCAGGGGTATAGAAAACCCCTGGGGTATGGCCTTCCTGCCAAGCGGCAATATCCTGGTTGCACAAAAACCTGGTGGAATCCGGATTATTCGTGACGGAGAACTTGACCCGCAAATAGTGAGCGGTACACCTGAAGTGATAGTTGCCTCCAGTGGAGGCCTGATGGATCTGGTGCTGCATCCGGATTTCGAAAAAAATCGTCTTGTGTATTTCACCTATGTAAAAAATGCTGAACCGCCTGCAGGTGCAGACTATTACGCCACCACAGTCATGGGCAGGGGGCGACTCAATAACGCAGAAACAGCCCTTGAAGATGTGGAGGATGTATTCGTTGCCAATGCCTGGGATACAGCGCCCGGCGGCCATGGTTCCCGGCTCCGATTTGCACCTGATGGCACAGTGTTCATGTCATCGCCATTTCGCCGCAACATGGAAAAGCCCCAGGATACGATGAGTGGTATCAGCAAGATATTCCGTCTCAATGATGATGGCTCGGTTCCCGCAGATAATCCATTTATTGGCACCGACAGGCACCTGGCTGAAATCTGGACTATTGGGCATCGTGCCGTGGAGGGACTCGCTTTTCATCCTGTCACCGGAGAGCTCTGGGCAAGCGAGCATGGTCCCCTGGGAGGAGACGAAGTCAACATTATCAGGGAAGGTCAAAATTACGGCTGGCCTGTTGTTTCCTATGGCCGTGACTATGATGGTTCCCGTGTTTCTCAGCGGCCCTGGATGGAAGGGATGACTCAGCCGGAAATTTTCTGGGTACCATCCATCGCCACGTCAGGCATGATGTTTTACACGGGCGATAAATTTCCCGAGTGGAAAAATGACTTGTTCGTGGGATCACTCATGACAGCCAGGGTGCCAGGCACAGGTCATATCGAACGGATTACATTTAATGAAAATGGCGAACAGCGCCGTGAATCGCTGCTTACAGGATTAAAACAGCGCGTCAGGGATGTCCAGCAGGGCCCCGATGGACTGATCTATGTGCTTACCGAGGAAAGTGACGGTGCATTGCTGGTGTTGGAACCAGTTAACTGATGGTCTAGTCGGTGTCGATTTCCAGGTTAAGTACATCAACAATACGTTCAAAGTTACCAATATAGAACGCGCCCATTACTTCACCCTGCAGTTGCTGCACGTTGCCGCCAAACTCCGGCTTAATGGAAATCATCAGCGTTTTGTCCCCTTCCAGGAATTCTCCGAAATTTAGCACCAGTTCCTGAGCCAGGAATTGAAGCTGTTGTGGTGCAAACAGCGCCATGGTCTGAAGTTGTACCATGAGCTGTTCACGGTATTCGGCAGGATCAAGACCAATGGTTTCTCCCTGTGCGGCGAGCAATGCAGGTACAACACCAAGATCCTGGACGCTGATATTGGCTTCCAGCACGTTGCCGTCCTGTATCGAAGTGGAATACTGGGTGGCACTGGTTCCAGGTCCCAGCGCAAGGGAATTCAGTTGAGCCACCGGGATATTATCCATGACAGAGTTGGTGGTCAGAAGAAATGACCTGGGAAGCCCGATACGAAAGTCATTATTCATCCGGTGGGCATTTTCAGGATCATAATCATATTCATAGGCTAGCTGAATTGGCAGCAGGTCATCCTCGATGACCGTTTCCAGGTAAGTATTCCAGCCACTCTCCTGCAAATTGCCAAATTGTGGTGGGCCGCCAGGAAACTGCATCCCCTCTGCAGTCAGCTTCAAGTGGTGTGGAAAGGTATTGAAATAATCAAATTCGGATATTGTGATGTCCTGGAATATGTACTCATTTTCATCAATATCGACGACATGCAGATCCTTCATGGTGATTTCGCCATTCGGCTGGACCCAGACATTGTCATAATCCAGTGACTGGTAATAGCCGCCTGCCACAAACTCATCCATTCTTTCGTCCACCATGGATTTCACCCAGAAATTCAGGGCAAGATATAGGGCCGCTACCAACAGAAGAAGTGCCAGGGAGGTAATTAGTACGGTTTTCTTGGTCATGGATTTGAATCAGGTAACAAAAATAGACGCTTGCCAACGCTAGAATACCCATAAGATAGGGTCAGGCATTTGGTTTGTCCAAGACAATTCAACAAAATTTACACTATCGTCTGGATTGTTAACAATCTGTATCATTACAACAGGTAAAACCCGGTAGAAAGACATGAAAGTAAAGTTGCAAAGTATCGCCAGGAAGAAAGCTGACAGTCATGAAATGGAAGAGTTATTTTCCGGTGAAGTGGCTGTGGATCTGGGTATGAAAGGGTGTAGTTCATCTGACACATCCAGCGGGGAGATTGTGGTTCTCAGCAAGGAGTCCTGGGTCAAGGTGCTGCATGAAACGGGTACCGAGTTACCGTGGCTTGTCCACGGTGCCAACCTTCTGATCAAGGGTTTCGAATTTCTGCCCACGGATGTAGGCAGAACATTGCGGATCGGAGAGGCCGTCATGGAAGTCAGCCGTGAAAGTGATCCCGGGGATCATCTCCAGGAACAGGCGCCTGAAATTTTTGAAGCCCTGAAGATGGGTTGGCGTAGCGGTGTTGTGTGCAAAGTGCTCAGAAGCGGAGAAATTCAAACGGGTGATGATGTGGACATCATCGGGTAACTTCCTGTGATGTGTAAGCGTTTTCTTCCTGCACTTCTCCTTTTTCTTTTTCCAGTATCCCTGCTTGCTTCAGACTGCGTTATCTTACTTCATGGGCTTGGCCGTACATCGGTGTCCCTGAACAGGTTTGAAAGGACGCTCGACAGGGAAGGTTACCTTGTCGCTAATATCCAGTATCCATCACGGCGAAACATCATAGAAGAGCTGGCAGCGCCGGCAATTGAATCGGGGATCGCTGCATGTAATGAGATGGAGGCTAAAAGAATCAATGTGCTTACTCATTCCATGGGGGGGATTCTTGTTCGTTATTACCTGGCCTCCCATACCATCGAGAATTTACACAGGGTTGTCATGCTCGCCCCCCCCAACCAGGGTAGCGAGATAGTGGATGTGTATCGACATGTACCGGGTTATGTGTTGTTGAACGGACCAGCGGGATTACAACTGGGTACGGATGTGGACAGCATGCCTGGCCAGTTGGGGCCGGTGGATTTTGAACTGGGCGTGATCGCGGGTAACAGGACTATTAATTTCATCCTGTCACAATTTTTGGAAAATCCGGATGACGGCAAGGTGAGTGTTGCCAATACACGAGTTGAAGGGATGTGTGCATTTATTGAAATGCCAACCACACATGCAATGATGATGCGCAACAGGGATGTCATCGGGGAAGCCATCCGGTTTCTTGAAACAGGACGATTTGAGGGTGATAAGGCGGAAAACGATTTGTGCTGACCAGGCCAGCAAATAGAGTCAGCTGTCCCGATTCAGTGCAGCATCAGCGACAGCCGCTAATCCATCCTTGAATTGATTTTCCGGCAGACAATCAAGACAGGCCAGTGCAGTTTCAATGCAGTTGCTGGCCTTGTCTCTTGTGTATTCCAGAGCGCCTGAAGCAACCACTGTTGCAATGATGCTATCCAGCTGATCAAGGCCGCCATTGCGTATCGCATTTTCAATCAGGGCTTTTTCTTCTGTTGAACCGTTTTGCATGACATAGATCAGGGGCAGGGTAGGTTTACCTTCTGCAAGATCATCTCCGACATTTTTACCCATGGCTTCGCTTGATCCACTGTAGTCCAGGACATCATCCACCAACTGGAAAGCCATACCTACCTGGAGACCGAACTGATGCAGATTTTCCTGGATAAATTCATTGGCGCCGGCGAGTATGGCTGCTGATTTACAGGCGGCGGCGAACAGGATAGCCGTCTTGTTGATGATGACTTCCATGTAATCATCTTCGGTAGCCTTGGGATTGTGCTGGTTGACCAGTTGCAGGACTTCACCTTCAGATATCTTGTTCGTAGTGCTGGCCATGACATCCATGATGGCCATGTTGCCAATATCCACCAGCAGCTCAAAAGCACGGGAATAGATGAAATCGCCGACCAGTACACTGGATGGATTGTCCCATTTGGTGTTGGCAGTTGGACGGCCCCGACGCATTTCCGACATGTCCACCACATCGTCATGGAGCAGGGTGGCGGTATGTAAAAATTCGATGACTGTGGCCAGCTCGATGTGGTCCTTTCCTTCATATCCCAGGTTGTTGCTGGTCAGTAATACCAGTACAGGTCGCATGCGCTTGCCACCTGCTTCAACAATGTAATGACCAATGGACTCGATAAGAGGGACTTCGGAATGCAGTTGAGACACCACGGTCCGGTTAAGAGATGAAAAATCATCTTCTACAATCTGGTGTATATGAGAAGCCATAACCAGCCCTGAAAATCCCCGTTTTCGCTTTGAAAAGCGACCTGAAAAGAAAGGCGAATGCTAGAGTTGGCCTTCATCAAAGTCAAGGAATACGGGCACTCCAGCCAGCAGCTCTGAACTTACTCCAGGTAGGCAGCTGAGACCAAAAAATGCCCATATTTTGTTGCGAATCAGGGGCTGTTCCCGTACAATTCCCGCCCTCATTGAGACCGGCCTATTTTCAATACCGCTCTTTGCAACATGATTGCATAATATGTTTGCATAAGTTTGCATAAAGAGTTGCGTCCATAAGGGTGCCTACAGTGGAGTGTTGCACAATAAATTGTGCTGAAAGAACCGGTCGAGAAACTTTAAAAAAAGAATATTCCCGAGATAGCAAGTCGCTATTGGAGACGATTATGTACGCGGTTATTGAAAGTGGTGGCAAACAGCACAGAGTCACGGAAGGTGAAGTGCTGAAACTTGAAAAGATTGAAGCCAGCACTGGTGACAAGGTGGATTTTGACAAGGTTCTGATGGTTGGCGCAGGTGCAGACGTAGAGGTCGGAACACCCTATGTAAAATCTGGCAAAGTGACTGCTGAAGTCATCAGCCACGGACGTGCCGACAAGGTGAAGATCGTCAAATTTCACCGTCGCAAGCATCACAAGAAACAAATGGGTCATCGCCAGTGGTTCACTGAAGTGAAAATCACCAAGATTTCACCGACAGGATCCAAGGCCAAGGCCGAAGCAGCTCCAGAAAAGAAAGCTGCACCAAAGAAGGAAGCGGCTCCTAAAAAAGCAGCTGCCAAGAAAGCTCCGGCCAAAAAGGCAGCTGCAAAGAAAGCTGCTCCAAAAGCCAAAGAAGAAAGTAAAGATTAACCAAAGCATTAAAGTATTAGCGGGAGACCATCATGGCTCATAAAAAAGCAGGCGGTAGCACTAATAACGGTAGAGATTCACAATCTAAACGCCTTGGCGTAAAACGCTATGGTGGTGAAAATGTTCTTGCCGGTAATATAATCATCCGTCAGCGTGGCACGCATTTCCACCCCGGCGCCAATGTTGGTATCGGAAAGGATCACACGCTGTTTGCCAAAGCCGATGGTGTAGTCAGATTCCGGGTCAAGGGCCCGAAAAACCGTCGCTTTGTCAGCATTGAGACGGCAACTGCCTGATAAAATACCAGGCACGTAATTCTTTAAAAAAGCCCTGTCTCTGACAGGGCTTTTTTGTTTGAGAAGTCACAATATGAAATTTGTAGACGAAGCAGAAATTTATGTAGAGGCCGGCAAAGGAGGCAATGGCTGCATGAGTTTCCTGCGTGAAAAATTCATCGAGAAAGGCGGTCCTGATGGTGGCGACGGAGGTGATGGCGGCAGTGTATATCTGGTAGCCGATGAAGCCCTCAACACGCTGGTGGATTTTCGTTTCCAGCCCAGGTACAGGGCAAAAAGCGGTGAACAAGGCCGGGGTCGTAAATGCACAGGTGCTGGCGGTGAAGACCTTGAAGTACGTGTCCCTGTAGGGACTAGCATTTATGCCGTGGAAACAGATGAATTACTGGGGGATCTACTTGTTCCTGGACAGAAACTACTGGTAGCCAAAGGTGGATTCCATGGCATGGGTAATACCCGCTTCAAGTCCAGTACCAACAGGGCGCCCAGGAAAACCACGAAGGGTACTCCCGGCGAAGCCAGGAAACTGCTCCTGCAGCTGAAAGTGGTAGCTGATGTTGGATTGCTTGGCTTGCCCAATGCAGGTAAATCAACCCTGATACGCGCTGTGTCATCTGCTACACCCAAGGTGGCAGGCTATCCTTTTACTACCCTGGTGCCTAACCTGGGTGTTGTCAGGGCGGGTGAAGATAATAGTTTTGTGATGGCAGATATTCCCGGCCTGATTGAAGGGGCTTCAGAAGGTGCTGGTTTGGGTATCCGTTTTCTGAAACATCTCGCACGGACACGAGTGTTGCTGCATCTTGTGGATATTGCCCCACTGGATCAAACAGATCCGGCTGAATCTGCGCTTTCGATAGTTCGTGAGTTGGAGAATTTCAGTGAAGCATTATCCGAGAAAGAGCGCTGGCTTGTATTGAATAAAACAGATTTACTGCCCGCTGAAGAAGCCGAATCAGTATGTTCAGCCATTGTGGAAAAACTGAACTGGCAGAGCCCTGTCTATAAGGTGTCTGCAGAGCTTCGAGAGGGGACACAGGAATTATGCAATGATTTGATGCAGGCAATCATTGAACATGATGAGCGCCTTGCAGAAGACAGTGAATACCAGGAGCTGCACAAGCAGAGGCAGCAACGCATGGAATTCGAAATCAGGCAAAGTATCGAAACCGCCAGGCAGGTATGGAAGGATAGAAAGGGTGAAGATTCTTTTGATGACGACTTTGATGTTGAAGTGGAATACGTCCGGGATTAAAAGCGAGTAAAACCAGTGAGTAACAGGAATTCCCTAAAAAACGCCAAAACCTGGGTTATCAAGATTGGTTCATCCTTGCTGACCGATGATGGCAAGGGTCTTAACCGGGATAACATGGCCGCCTGGGTAAAACAGATTGCCGCTTTCCGGCAGTCCGGTATTGCCGTGGTGCTGGTTTCATCCGGTGCTGTGGCAGAAGGTGTATCTCGGCTCGGTCTGAAAGGCAGGCCAAGTGCTATCCATGACCAGCAGGCTGCAGCGGCGGTCGGCCAGATGGGTTTAATCCAGGCATATGAATCGGAATTCCAGAAATTCGATCTGCATACTGCCCAGGTGCTGCTGACACATGATGACCTGTCAAACCGCAAACGTTACCTGAACGCCCGAATCACGCTGAAAACCTTGCTCGATCTTGGTGTTATTCCTGTGATCAATGAAAATGACACAGTGGTGACAGATGAAATCTGTTTTGGTGACAACGATACCCTGGCAGGCCTGGTGGCGAATCTTATCAATGCCGATGCCATGGTTATCCTGACTGACCAGGATGGACTGTATAAGGAAGACCCAAGGAGCAATCCGGGGGCAGAATTAGTCAGTGAAGCCCATTGTAGTGAGGATGCCTTGCTGGGTTTCGCCGGGACTGGGCATGGTGCACTGGGGCGTGGCGGAATGCAGACCAAGATTCAGGCAGCGAGGCTGGCGGCACGTTCAGGCACACTGACCTGCATAGCAAACGGTCGCCAGGACAATATCCTGACGATGCTTCGTGAAGGTGATAATACGGGAACCTTGTTGTTGCCTGAAAATGAACCTCTGGCAGCACGCAAGCAATGGCTGGCGAGTCACCTCAAGGTAAAAGGAACTCTTATCCTGGATGAAGGGGCCGTGAAAGTGCTCAAGGCTTCCGGTAAAAGCCTGCTTCCTGTTGGTCTCAAATCCTGTTCAGGTAATTTTCAACGCGGAGATGTGGTGAGTTGTACAGATGAGCAGGGTAATGCCATCGCCAGGGGGCTTGTTAACTACACTTCTGAAGAAACAGCCAAGCTGGCGGGCAAGCCCACTGATCAAATTATTCCCTTGTTGGGTTATGACGGTGACCATGAATTGGTACATCGGGATAATCTTGTTCTTTTATAGCTATTCTTCAAGACTTATTTGACATTTCACGTCATGCCTCGCTATGTTTACTAGGTTACATTGCTGGTATTAATAAATAGTTGAAGGGGAATTCCATGGGCCGATTTTGTCGCCTTATGTCACCGTTATTGCTTTCATTTCTCGCTTTCCTGGCTAGTCCCGCTTTCGCTGAAAAAAACCTGTCCGGAGTCTGGGTAGGCAACTACAGTGAGGATTATCCTGATCGTTTGCCAGGCCCTGAGCTTGGTGATTATGCAGGCCTTCCGATTGGTGATGCGGTCAGGCTGCGTGCCCAGAGCTGGAGTGCTTCCCTGATCGCTTTGCCGGAATACCAGTGCCGTGTGCATCCTTCTGATTACGCCAGCAGTTTTGCAAATATCCGCATCTGGGAAGAGCGCGATCCTATTAGCGAAGCGCTGATAGCAGTTCATATACAGCATTTTGCCTGGCAGACCCGACGTACTATCTGGATGGACGGACGCGAACATCCGCCAGAGTATGCCCAACATACCGCCATGGGTTTCTCCACTGGGGAATGGGTTGGTCATCAACTGAAAATCAAGACAACACACCTGAAAGAGGGATGGCTGCGACGCAATGGTGTGACACGCAGTGATCAGGCGACAGTGATGGAATACTTCATTCGTCACGGTGATTACCTGAGCTGGACCGTGATTATTGATGATCCGGTTTATCTTGATGAGCCTTTTATCAGAAATCGTGACTATATCTATTCCATCGACAGCCAGGTGGCCAGTTATCCCTGTGACCCTGTCATGGAAATGGTCAGGGCACCCGGCTATATCCCTCATCACTTACCTGGTGAAAATACGGACATGCTGATTTATTCACAGCGTCACGATATTCCTCTGGAAGGTGCTATGGGCGGTGCCATGACCATGTATCCCGAATATATGAAGCGCCTGGCAGAATTACCCAAACCCAGTGATATTCAGGGGGAGGAATAAGTCATGAAAAAATTACTTGTTGTAATTCTTGTTGGGCTGATTTCCCCATTACTGCTGGCCCAGCAAGATTTTGATGAAGTTGAAATTCAGACACTTAAAGTACGTGACAATATTTACATGCTGGTGGGCGCTGGTGGCAATATCACTGTGCAGACAGGCAGTGATGGCATCCTGATTATTGATACCCAGTATGCCGAACTGTCCGGAAAAAACATGGCAGCGATCAGAGAGTTGTCCGACGGTCCTTTACGCCACATTATTAATACGCATCATCACGGTGATCATGTAGGTGGCAATGCCAACCTCAGGGCTGCGGGTTTCACACCTGTAGGTGGAAATGTAGGAGGCGATCTTGGCGACGCCGGTGAGGGTGCAAGAATCCTGGCGCATGAAAATGTCCTTCTGAATATGGCGCAGGATGATTCAGTGGATCCGGACATGTGGCCAACACTCACCTACTTTACCGAGAAGAAAGACTTCTGGTTTAACAATGAAGGTATTCGAGTACTCCATCAACCCAATGCGCATACCAACGGTGACAGCATTGTGTTCTTTCGCAGGTCCGATGTGATTACCACTGGTGATGCCTATATCACTTCTTTTTATCCATTTATTGATATGTCTTCGGGTGGCTCGATCAACGGCTTTATCGATGCGGCTAATACCATCATTGACCTGATTATTCCTGAATACGGACAGGATGGCGGAACGCTCGTTATTCCCGGTCATGGCCGTCTTAGCGATATAGGTGATGTTATTAACTGGCGTGAGATGCTGACAATTGTGAGAGACCGGATACAGGATCTGAAAGACAAGGGCATGACACTGGAAGAGGTTCTGGAAGCCAGGCCAACGCGTGACTATGATCCGCGGTGGGCAGGGCAAGGTATTTTCTCAACCGAAAACTTTGTTACATCCGTTTATATGACACTGGAAGATTAAGGAGCAGATGATGAAACAACGATTTATTCAATACCTGCTGTCTTTCGGAGTTCTGATTGCTGCAACAGGTTCAGTGGCGCAGCCAGGCAACACATCCAGTGCCAGGGAAACAGCCCCAATTGATTTGACAGGCTACTGGGTAGCCCTGGTCACAGAGGATTGGCGATTCCGTATGATCACTGCTCCTGCAGGAGATTATGAGGGTATAGGTT
>Ga0181564_10005617_pt1 | contig 10383 bp, 4 predicted proteins | sample 011ome_24_FD_134512 | JGI IMG/M metagenome (GOLD analysis project Ga0181564, IMG submission 134512) | Coastal salt marsh microbial communities from the Groves Creek Marsh, Skidaway Island, Georgia - 011513CT metaG (megahit assembly) | ecosystem: Environmental > Aquatic > Marine > Intertidal zone... | reverse complement strand
TGGCGTACGGGGAACGAGGCAAAGGGGTCGTGGGCCCGAACGAGGCGATGGACTTCGACGTCGAGCTCGTCGGCGTCGACGGCGATTACTTCCCGGCGAGGCGCGGGCGATGACGACGGACGAAGAGAGACGTACTTTCGCAGACGTGTACGAGTAGCTACCTTCTCTCTTTACGACACGACTCCATGACTCCACGACTCCACGACTCCACGACTCCACGATGGGCGCGAAGAGAGCGTCGTCACACCAGGAACGGCGTAGGCGCTCGCGATCGAGCGTCGGTACGGTCGCGTCGCCCTCTCCCGAAGCGTCGCGAGGCGAGTCACAGGAGGCGCGGCGGGACCCGCGCGGCGGATCGCGCGGCGGCGGCGGCGGCGGCGGTCGCGCTCGTGGCGACGCGCCACGTGGAGCGTCCCACGCCGGCGCGCGCCGCCGCGGCGAGCGCGAGCGCGGCGACGACGGCGAACGCCAAGACGCCTCGAAGGACGGACACGCGCTCGCGGTTTCGAAACCCCGCGAGCCTTCGCTCCGTTCGGAACCCCGAACCCGCGCCGCGCGAACGACGGTTCGGCGCGAACGATTCCCTCCGCTTCCGCGTTCGACTTTCGACATTTTCGATCGCGGAAGCGCACGTCTCGGACGACGCCGACCCGGAAGCGATCGACTCGCGAAGGCGTTTTCCGAGCCGCGCGAACGCCGCGAACGTCTCGAACCGTGTCGCGCGTCGAAGCAGGAAACACGCGGAAAAGGAAAACATCGAACGAGGAGGAGGTTTTTTTTTCTTCGGCGTTTTCTTCGGCTCGTCGTTCGCGCACGTCGCGGACCCCGCGGACTCCGCGTCGACGGTTCGCGGACTGAACACTCCGTCGAGCGTCTGAGAGGCTATTCCTCGAGAAGACTCCGAGAAGACGAGTTCCGTGGCGATCGCCAGCGCCGCACACTCGCGCTCGCACAGCCCGAGGTCGCGGTAGCGCCGCGCGGACGAGCGGACGCGCAAACGCTCGAGACGCGCGCGCGCGGGTTCGCGTTTTTTTTTTTTTTTAGGAGTACTCGTAGTTCGCTCTTCTTCGCGCGTCCCTTCCGCGACCATCGCCTCACGCAGCCGACGCATCGCCGCGCTCGCGCCCGCGCTGCCCGCGCTCGAGTCGGACGAACCCGAAGGCGTCCGCTCGGTGCGGCGCTCGCGGGTGTCGGATTCGTGCGGGGGCGTATCGTCCTCTTCTCCCCCGAGGCGCCCCTCCACGTCCGCGCCGTCGTCGTCGTCGCTCGCGACCACCTCCCAGGAGTTCGCGGACGAAGAGGCGGAGAGCGCGGGGGCGGGCGTCTCGGGGGCCACCATCCGCGACGCCATGGCGATGCGAGTCGCGCGGGCAGATGTGGTACCCCTCGGGAGCGCCTCCCCGGCGTGCGCTCCGAGGCCACGCAAAGTATTTCACGGGAACGGCCGAAGCCGAACACCAAAAGTCGCGAGTCATCGTTTTCCGACTCAGCGGCGACGCTTGGGGCATCCAGCGGGACGCTGAAACGTGGTGTGAGCTCGCTTTTTTATATCCTGGCATGCAATTCAACAATTCCGATCAATCGTCCGACACGCCCGCGTCGGTGCGAGCCGCACGTGCCGCGACGCGTCGAGCGGTCCGCGTCGGCAGACGGGCCGAGTCGATCGGGGACTCGCGTTTTGACCCGCCATGATCCACAACAAAGCGGGCCAGTTCCTCGGGAACGAGGGCGCGTCGTTCGCCACGAACGATCAACAAGGCTCGGGCGATGCGTACAGCCACTCGCTGAGCTCGGGCCCGTCCTCCTCGATAAAGCAGGGCCTGATGCGCGAGCGGAGCGGGCGGTCGCGCGCGGGCAAGCAGGCGGACGCCGGGGCGTCCGGGACCGATAAGCTCGCGGGCATCCGCGACCGGAGCCGGACTTCCGCGGCGGCGAAGTACGCGCCCGCGGAGCCGGCGCAGCGCGAACGTTTCGGGGGCGCGCGTCCGGAGCTCCATCACGCGCGCGAGCACGAGCCCTCCGCGAGCGTATCTGGCACCTCCACGGACCTCCCCGACGGCTCCTTCGCCTCCGGCGTGGCGTTCGGCGGCGGCGGCGGGCACGTCACCTCCGGCGCCTCCGGCGGGGGCTGGGCCTCCGGCGTGGGCGCCGCCCGTCGCGGCGGCGGCGGGCAGAAGGGCTGGGGCACCAGCGGCGGCGTCATCGGCGGCCGGTACACGGGCGTGCACGAAGCCAACTTCGAGGACAGGAATCAGCAGAACCTGAGTTCGAGCTTGTCGCTCGTGCGCGAGCGCGGCGCGAGCGAGTACGCCCCGGGGAGCGACGCGTCCAGCGTCACGGATGACGACGACGGCGTCCGCGATTTGGCGCGAAAGGGAAACGCGAAAGGCGTCAAGTCGCGCCTCGGTCCCTCCCAGTCGTTCGCGTACCAGGGCCCCGTGGACGACTTCGACCCGCACCGTTCCGAGCGCGAGGAGAAGATCCTAAACGCGGAGGACGAGGAGGAGAAGGCGCGGTTGGGGTTACCGACTTCGTTCGGCCGTTTGAGCCAAAAAAACCCTTGGCTCCTGAATCCGCGGAGCGCGCGGATGATGTACTGGGACGCGCTCGTGGGGACGTTCCTGTTGTTCACGGCGACGTTTACGCCGTACGAGGTGGCGTTCATGGACGACGGCGACGGGCTGTCCATCACCATCGACGCGCGGTTCGTGATCAACCGGATCGTCGACCTGGGATTCCTCATGGACATGGGGTTCAACTTTTTTTTGCCGTACCAAACGAGCGACAATCGGATGGTCACCGACCACCCAACCATCGTTCGGAAGTATCTGTTCGGATGGTTCCCCATCGACTGCGTGTCCATCGTGCCGTACGACTTGATCGGCGCGATGATGCAGGACGACTCGCTGAGCAACTTGAAGGTGCTGCGCGCGATTCGTCTGTTACGACTGGCGAAGCTGCTGCGGATCATCCGCCTCGGCCGATTGTTCCGCCGGTTCGAGGCGACGCACGAGGTGAACTACGCCGTGCTCGCGCTGAACAAGTTCGGGTTCGGCATCCTGTTCCTCGCGCACTGGATGGCGTGTCTGTTCTACCTGATCGCCGCGACGGAGGCGAGGGAAGTAAACTGGGTCACCGGGTACTTCGACGTCTCCGCGGAGGACGCCCTCGCCATCGACAAAGGGTCGCTCTACGTCGCGTCGGTGTACTGGGCGGTGGCGACGCTGTCCACGCTCGGGTACGGAGACGTCATTCCGGCGACCAACGCCGAGCGCCTGTACGCGGTGGCGGGCACGTTCATCGGCGGCGCGGTGTACGCATACCTGCTCGGCTCGGTGTGCTCCATCATCACCAACCTCGACGAGGGCTCCAACACGTTCTACCGGCAGATGGACGAGCTGAACCGGTTCATGAAGGAGAAGGCGATCACGTCGGATCTGAGGGTCAAGCTGCGTGATTACTTCCGGTTCCGAAGAAACTCGCGCGCGCTCGTGGAGTGGTCGGGGGTGATGCACCTCATGAGCGACTCGTTACGGTTAGACGTCGCCGAGGAGGTGTTCGGGGGGTGGATCCGCGCGATGCCCATCTTTCGGGACTGCCCGAAGCGGTTACCGGCGATGCTCTCGGCGCACCTCTCGAGTTTAGTGCTGAGCCCGCACGAGAACCTGATGGCCAACCCCGTTCGGCGCGACTCGCTGTTCATCGTCGAGAAGGGACTCATCGCGCACCGCGGGAAAATTCAAGAAACGGGCGCGTTGCTGGGCATAGAGCGCATCTACAAGGCGCAGCGCGAGCTCCTCGAAAGCTCACCGCCCGCGGTGACGCTGTGCCACGCCGTGGTGCTGTGCCTGAAGCGCGACGCGCTTCTCGGCGTCGTCGCCGAGTTCCCGGAGACGCAAAAGCAGATGCGCAACATCGTGTGCCGGATGATCATGCGCGAGACCGTCGTGTCGTACGCGCGCGCCATCGTCGAGTCCGTGCGCGGGTCCCCCTCGAGTTCGGTGACGGAAGCGGGCGGAAGCGGCGGAACGAAGAAAGCCCCTCCAGGCGGCTCCGTGCAGGTGATCCGGTTCATGCTGGGCGAGCACCTCGCGGACTCGCTCTCGGACATGGCGGAGAAGCACCGGCTGCATCTGATGGCGCGCGAGCGCCCGGAGGAGTTCGACAAGATGGAGCGCGCGGTGCTCTACGTGCAGCGCGTCTACCGGGGCCATGTTGCGCGGCGCGCTCTGCGCGCGGTGCTTCTCACCGCCGATGGCTCCGACCGCGGCGTCACGCCGGGCACCAAGGCGATGTTCCAGGTGCTTTTTAACCTGCGCCTGCACAAGCACGCGGAGGAGTTCCGCGAAATCGGGCTCGAGCGGAGGCACCTCGCGGCGACCAGCGCGCTGGAGTTGTGCCAGGTGACTTCGTTGCCCTTCGCGGACGCGGCGGACGTGATTCTGCTCGCCAGGCAGCTCGAGCGCGAGGACCCCATGGCGTCGGATCGGAAACCGTCGCGGACGAGCGACCCCGCGGACGCCATCTCCGAGGCGGTGCGCCTCGCGTCGCCGCGGCGGAAGAAGGCAAAGGAAAAAACGTCCGACGACGACGCCGAAGACGAGGCGTTTTCCGTCCCCGCGGCGACGGCGAAGACGAGTTCCGGAGTTCCGAGTTCCGCGCCCCGGGAGGAATCCTCCCGGTTCTCGAAACACCAAAGCTCGAAGGAGGTGTTTGCGGCGCGCGCGTTCGCGAAACCCGAGGACAGGCTCGGGCTCACCGTCCTGCTGGCGGCGGCCAAGTTCAGGGAGGGGGGGGCGCGGCGACGAGCCAGGCGAGGATGAGGAAGTAATAGAGAGACTATAACGAACAAGACTATACGTAGCTACTTACTTACTCCCTTCCCTGTGTATTCCTATACCTCACCGTGTTACTCACGCCGTGTTACACAACGTTTGTCTCCGTTTGTCTCGCGTTCTTTCGCGTCGAACGCGATGGGAAGCGGCGGCGCCTCCCCCAGCCTCACCGCGCCCGGCCCCGCGCCGACGGTGCGGAACGCGACGCAGTGCACGCTCTTTTTGCGCTCGTACGCCACGCGCTCAAACCCGATGCGCTCGACGTTTTCCCGCCACACCGCCAACGCGTTCGTTCGGCTCGCGCCGGAGTAGCTCCGGTCCGTGCTGTGCGGCGTGACGATCAGGAGCACGCCGCGGCCGTCGTCGAGAAGAACTTCGCGCGCGCGCCGCACCATCTCGCCGCGCATCCGCGGACAAGGCAGGTACGAGAGCACGAGGGACATGACCACCGCCGAGGCGCGGCCGGCGGGGTACGAGCGCAACGTACGTGTGACAAAAGGAGACGGATTCTCGTTCCGGCGAGTTCCGAACGGTGACGAAGCGTCTTCGAGCGTCTCAGCGGCTTTTTCGACGCTCGTCTGCATCTCTGAGCCTTCGGGGGTGATGGCGAGCTCCAGAAAGTCGCACCGGAAGACACGCGGCGTGCGCGGCGCCAAATCGAGCGCCACGACCTCGTACGTTTCCGTGTCGTTCTCGAACGCGCGGAAGTAATCCCAGCACGACCCGACGTCCAGCAGCTGCGCGTTCGGTCGTTTTCGTTTTCCTTCGCCGCTCGTTTCGGGCTTCGCGGGCACCAATCCGGGATCGCCGTCCATCCCGAGATGTCCCGAAGAAAGCGCGCGGAGCCGCGCCGCCGCCTCGGCGTCGGTCATGCGCGCGCCGGTTTCCCGGAAAACCCGCCGACGCTCGGCTTTCAAGGCGAACGCCGCCGCGCCGCCGCCTCGTAAAAAACGCGTCGTGAAATCGTGGCACCACCGGAGCGCCTCCGTGACCCAAGGCTTGCGGCCGGTCTCCTCGGCGGCTTCGGCGTACGCCAGCGCGTGCGCCGCGTCCTTCGCGTCCGCGGAAACGCCCGTCGCCGCGCGCCACGTTTCGCGAATCTCGCGAATCTCGTTCGGCGGATCGTCGGATGTTAACGCTCCGTCGTTTCCAAACGCCGGCGACGACGCGATGGGGAGGGACCCGTTCGCGCGTCGCCTCAAGTCGCTGTGCCTTCCCGTGATGGTCTCCGTGCGCCACTTCGCCCTACGCTCGCTCTCGGCGGCGCGCTCGAGGTGCGCGAGAACCGCGCGTCTCGTGAACGCCCGTAAGCTTTCTGTCTCCGCGTCGCTCGGTCGCGGAGCGTTCGGCGGATACGTATATTCGACACTAAACCGTCGATCGAGGAGAAGCGCCGCCGCCGCGCGCCAGTCGGCGCGCGCGCGCCGCGCCGCCGCCTTCGCGTCCGCGTCGAACCGAGCGCAGACGATCGAGAACTTATGCGTTTCTTTCTTTTTCCTGCGCTTGCTTCGGTTGGATGCGCTTCGGGTTCGATCCTCGTCATCCTCGTCATCCGGGACATCCGCCGCGGCCACCGCCAGGTCGCGGATGGCGGACAGCACTCTGCGCACCCCCGGCTCGGGGTCGGGGGGGTCCGCGGCCACGCGGTCTTCGTCGCGCGCCGGTCGCGGGTTCAACTCAAGGTCGCGCACGCTGGCGCGCGCGGCGTGGAAGTACGCCTCGCGCAGCTTCTTGCCCGCGAACTGCCACAGACCCGGGGGGACGTCCGCCTCGGGTCGCTCGTCGTTTCCCACGGAAAACGAAGCCGGCTCGACCCGCACATCCGACCGGCCGCGTTCGCCCTCGCGCTCGGAGCCGGAAACCTCCGCGTTCGCCGCGCCGTCGCCACCCATGCGCGCCGCCTGTCACCGCGGAAGAGCTTCGCGCGACGCGCCCGGTCGCGCGCCGCGCAGTGGCGCGCTCGCGTGTCGTCGGTCGCGTTTCCGTGCTGCACCACCTTTTTCCTTTCTCCTGCCAGTACTCAAGACTCGGAGTCGAGCCGACCCGCCGCCGCCGCCGTCGCCACGACGAAAACCATCGCTTCCGGAAGATGTGCGCTCGTTCGCGTCCGCGGGGCCGCACTACACGCACGCGGGCGCACGCGGCTGCTCTCGCGCTCACGGAGCTGCGCTCTCGACGCGCCGCGCGCGGCTCGAGCATCGCGCCTCGCGGTCGGGATGGGCAAGAAGGATCGACGCAAGGATGGCGAGGGCGGGGACAAAAAGCGCGAGCTCCCTCAGGCGGCGCCCGTCGACGACGACGATCTCGAGCCCGACGAGGATGACGTCGCGTTCGTCAACGCGCACAGGGCGTACGGCGCGTTCTTCGGCGACCGGCTCTCCGTGCGCGCTATCGCCGAGACGGACCCGGGCTCGAAGCGCCGCCGGAAGCGCGTCGCGGAGGAGGACAAGACCGCCGAGTTCGAGCGCGGCGGGCCGAGGGAAGCCGGCGCCTGGGAAGGCGCCGAGAAGGAAAAACGAGGCGACGACGACGACGCAGAAGGAAAAACGAGGACGAGGACTCCGCTGGCGCTTCCGGTGAAGCGCCTGGACGGCACGGTCGTGCACCAGCCCACCGCACCGGCACCCATCGACGGCGACGAGGTGGACCTCGCGAGCCTCCCGGCGGCGGCGCGCGCCGCGCTGCAGAAGGCGCGGGCGTCGTGGGACGAGGACGCGGATGACGCGCCGAAGCAAAAAGCGCAAAAAGCGAAAAGCAAAAAGGCGCGCCGCGAGCTCGCGGACGAGTATTTAGTCTGCAAAAAGCGACGGACGGAGTATGGCCAGAAGAGCTCGGAGAAGTGGTGGGAGGGAAAGAATAACGGTGACGACGGGAACGACCGAAGGGACGGACGGACTGACGGCGGCGCCGTCGCGCGGCTCGCCGCGTCCGATTCCGCGTCCGATTCCGGATCCGACGGCGACGCCGAATCGGACGTAGACCCCGCGACGGCGGCGCGACGCGCGCGCTCCGCCGCGGCGGCAGCTTCCGAGGCGGAGATGTCCGCCGAGGACCGCCTTTTGTCCGTCAAAGCGCGCATCGGAGCGGCGTGCCAGGGCGTGCTTGAGGACCCCGAGGGACGCTGGACCGAGCTGGAGGAGGTGACGAAGCTGGCCGAGGACCGCGACCCCGAGGTGGCGCGCCTGGGAGCGCTGAGCGCCGCGCTGGTGTTCAAGGACGTCTGCCCCGGGTACCGCATCCGCGCGCTGACGCCGAAGGAGCTCGCGATGAAGGTCACCAAGGAGACGCAGAAGCTGCGCGACTTCGAGGCTGGGCTGCTGAGGATGTACAAGGGGTTCGTCAGGCTCGTCGTGCGCCGCGGCGGCGGCGAGAAGAAGACCCGCGCGCAGCGCGGCGGCGGGCTCGGCCTGGCGCCCGGCGTGGCCCTGACCTGCCTGTGCCAGCTGCTGGCGGCGCTGCCGCACTTCAACTTCCGCACGGACGTGCTCTCGGCGCTGGTGCCGCACATGGCGCGCGCGGACGCCGCCGCCGCGGGCGTCGTGGCGGGCGCCGTGGCGGGCGCGATCAAGAGCGACAAGAGCGGCGACCTCACGCTGGAGGCGCTGCAGATGACGGCGCAGCTGGTGCGGCAGACCAAGTGCGGCGCGCACCCGAAGGCGCTCGCGCCTTTTTTGGAGATTGCGTTCGACGAGGGCGCGCTCGCGCTCGAGGCGAAGAAGAAGGCGGAAGTTCTGTCGAGAAAACAGACCAAGAAACGCAGGGCGGAGGAGCGCGAAGCGATACGCAAAGGACGCGCCGAGAAGGCGAAGAAAAAAGCCGACAAAGAACGACTGGCGCGGTTCGGACACGTCGACGACGCCTCCGACGCGTCGGAGGATGAGCTGAACGAGGAAACGCAGCTGGATCGAGACATGGAGGAAGGCGCGGGCAGACTGGACAACGTAAAGCGACGCAAGCTGCAGAGCAAGATGCTGGAGGCGACGTTCGAGATGTACTTCCGCGTCTTGAAAAACGCCGCCGGCGAATCGCCGGCGCGCGGGATCCCGCTCATGACCCCCGCGCTCGTCGGCCTGGGCAAGTTCACGCACCTCATCTCGGTGTCGTTCATGGCGGACCTGATGGAGGTGTTCCGGCGTTTGCTGAAGGGCGACGCGTTGAGCGCGGACCAGAAAGCTCGGTGCCTGCTGACCGCGTGCGAGATCACCAGCGGACACGGCGAGGCGCTCCAGGTGGACGCCGGCGAGTTCCACAGGCAGCTCTACGCCATGCTCGGCGAACCGTCCGTCGGAACCGTCGGGTGGGGGGGATCGCTCGGCTCCGAAACGTCGAACCCGAACGACCCGGAGGACGACGACCAGCACTCGATGCTCTCCCACCCCGTGCACGCCGCGTCGGACGACGCTCTGGACCGCGGGACGCTTCGCGTGCGCGCTCTGCAGAAGTTCCTAGGCGCGCAGAAGCAGGTGGACCAGAGCCGCGTCGCCGCCTTTGCCAAACGGCTCGCCTGCGCGGCGCTCGCCGCCGAGGCCGGCGAGGCTGTGGGCGTGCTGGGCGTGGCGCGGCAGCTCCTCGCGGCGTACCCGCGCGCGCGGTGTCTGCTGGAGAACGAGCGCGTCGGCACAGGCGTCTTCGACCTCAAGTCGGACGACCCGGAGACCGCCAACGGGCTCTCCGCCGTGCTCTGGGACCTCGCGCTCCTGCGCGACCACTACCACCCGGCGGTGCGCGCCGCCGCCGCCGAGGTGGCGCGCATGCCGCTGGCGGGCGCGGTGGCGCCGGCGCTGGGCAGCCACGCGCCCAGCGAGCTCGCGCGGCTGCACAGCACGACGCGCGGGAACTTCAGGCCGGCCATACCGCCGCCGCCGGCGCGCAAGAAAAGCAAGCTCTCGCCGCTGGACCGCGCCGCCGCCAGAGGGGAGGCGTCGCGCGCCGCCGTCGCCGAAATCGGAAAGGACCTCGCTTCGTTCGTGGCGGGCGCAGATTTTCTTCGTGATACGGGACGAAATACGAAAGCACGCGGAAAAGAAACACACCTCGAACGGCGCGCGCTGAAGCGGCACTTCACGCAGGCGTCTCTGTTTGCCGCGCACGCCGCGCTGCGGCGCGAGGCGGCGCGCGCGGCGCGGTTAGCGCGGCGCGCGCGCGCTTTCGCGGAGGAGCGCGCGGCGGCGGCGAAACAGGCGAAGAAAAAGGCGAGGTCGACTTTGTCGTCGCCGGACGCGGCGCTGAAGAAAAAGGTGCTGAAGAAGAAAAAGGCGAAGAAGTAATAGACGTATTATATCCTATAGGACACGACGTTCTTCGAGGTGGAAGAAGGCGTATTTTGCGATTTATTTTTTGCGTTTACGCGGGGGGCGTTTCACGGGTCCCGCGTCTTCGTTTCCGTGCGCGTACGAGACGCGGCGGGGCTCAAGAATCCGGGTGGGTTCTCCCCACGCCCACCCGGGGATACGCAGCCCCGAGATCACGCGACCGCGATCGCTGCGGACAACAGAGCGCGACGGGCCGAGCGATGCCCTTCTCGCGCCTAAACCGAAGCGCACATATA